>SDBV01012796.1_pt1 | contig 10715 bp, 13 predicted proteins | sample 2277081 | NCBI WGS metagenome assembly SDBV01 (sample SAMN10402039, study PRJNA504765) | marine sediment metagenome | isolation source: marine sediment core GS10_PC15, 223 cmbsf | place: Arctic Ocean: Southern Knipovich Ridge | collected 2010
AAATTTACATTGGCCCGGACATCATTATCACAGTTATAGAAGTCAAAGGAAAACAAGTGCGCTTGGGTATTGAGGCTCCACGTGAAATTCAAATTCATCGTTCAGGGATAAAGAACAAAGAGGCTTTATGAATAATTGGGAAAGATTCCATATACAGAACCATGAAAATCTTTACAGATTGAAAGTGCCGGGAGGATGGTTAGTCCGTTATGCTGATACTTGTCGTAGTTCAGGAAATACAATAGGAGAAGTATCAAGTATTTGTTTCTATCCTGACCCTAAACATGAATGGAGTTGGCATGACTAAGCTACACACAACCATTGTGTTTATACCTTTGACATTACGAGACGGTAATCAGAAACAAGAGCAATCACGCTCTGATCAAGAATGGTTTAATGTTCACAGCATCATATCTTATGGCGATCAATATGTTATATGCCAAGGAACATTTCCATTTCATTATGTAAAAGAATCGGCAAATCAAATTACAAAATTATTAAAAGGTATTTTGAACAAGGGGAAATAATATGGAAATCGGAAATGGAATAACTTTAGTTGAAAGAGTGTTCACTCATAAATGTAATGAACTCCCTGAACATCACTATATTGATGGAAAAAATAATAGATGGGATAAGGTGAATAAAGTAAGAATAAGATGGCATGTATGGGAATCAGCCCATGCAACATCAACACAAAACATTCAAAGCTGCCCTTTTTGTGGAATTATCCTTTTTAAAGAAATTGATTAAATGGCTTTGCTTGACGACTATGTGCGCAGAGGCTGGAAGTTAGTACCAATACCAAAAGGCAAAAAAGCACCATCAGGAGCATCGGCAAAAGGTTGGCAAACCAAATATATCACCGATCCGAAAGCCATAGGTGATGGCAACGTAGGCATTTTGCTCGGGGAGCCTAGTGGTTGGCTAATTGATGTTGACCTGGACGCTCCTGAAGCTGTGGGAATGGCAAGTTACTTTTTGCCAGATACCAAATCGGTATTTGGCCGGGAAGGTAATCCAAGCTCCCATTACCTTTACACGGTACTTTCAGCACGCACGCGCAAATACCAAATTGGAAAAAAGGATGAAGGCGGAATGTTGGTTGAACTCCGGTCTACCGGGGGGCAAACTGTTTTTCCTCCATCCATACATCCTAGTGGAGAAGAAATAAAATGGGAGTTTAACGACCGACCGGCTGCTGTAGGCTTTGATGACTTGGACAAGGCATGCGGCCAATTAGCTGCTGCTGTAGTGCTAGTGAAGCATTGGGAGGATGGAAGTCGGCAGGATTTGAGTTTTGCCATTGCTGGATTAATGCTGAAAGCAGAGATTGATCCGGACTTTATAATTGAATTTATTTCTATTGTGGCGGAAGAAGCAGGGGATGATGAAATCAGCAAACGTAAGGAAGTAGTTCAGCGCACCGCGAAGAAGATCGAGAACGATGAAGTTGTGGCCGGTTATATGTTACTTGCGGAAATTTTGGGAGAGCAAAATGCAAAGGCCATTATACGATTCCTGAAAATATCATCATCAGCGGATATACCGGAAGGAGCAATATTAATAACAGGTGTTGCCAGTAAAGACCTAGCCAAGCTGGCTTGGAATAAAATCATTGAAGATGAAACTGGCGAGCCCACTCTTTTCTCATTTGGAGATGAAATTTCCAGGATTGAGAATTCGATTCGGGTTCTCACTGAAAAAGGATTCTGGCAAGAACTGGCTGCCCGGACAGACTGGGTAAAGCGTATAGGAGAGCGGATTGTGCCAACTGATCCTACAGCCTCTTGTGTCACATTTATGCGGAATCAGCGAAAAACTGAAGTGCCTTTGCCTATCTTGGAAGGCTCTACCAATACTCCAATTATGACCATGGACGGTACTATTCACATTGATCCAGGATACAACGCGGATTCAAAATTTTATCTATTCCCAACTATTGAAGTGCCGCAGATTGCAGTTAAACCAAAACAATCAGAACTCAAGTCAGCTAAAAATCTTCTTAATGAAGTGTTGGTGGACTTCCCTTTTGTGCATGAATCGGATAAGGCCCACGCTCTCGCTATGATCATCTTGCCATTTGTAAGGCCAATGATAAATGGATCAACACCTTTGCATTTGTTAGATAAGCCGACACAAGGAACAGGGGCAACTTTATTGGCCGAAATTGCCACTCTTATTAAAACAGGCTCCACTTTGGCCGCACAATCTGCTCCCCGGAATGAGGAAGAATGGCAGAAGGTAATTCTCAGTAAACTTATACAAGCTCCCGAATTTCTCTTTCTCGATAATGTCCGTACAATTTATTCGGACACTTTGGCTGTGGCTTTAACTGCCCCTGTGTATGAAGGCAGAAGGTTGGGCTATACCGAAATGGTAAGAGTGCCAATTAAATGCACTTGGATTATGACTGGAAACAACGTGGAAATGGGCGGGGATTTTGTGCGCAGGATTATTCAAATTCGACTAGATGCTAATGTTGCTGATCCATCACAACGCTCTAATTTCCAGCATCCTGATTTGCATTCTTGGGTAATAAAGGAGCGAGGAAAATTAGTGTGGGCTGTATTGACTGCCGCTAGGGCATGGATAGTAAAAGGACAACCGGAATCCGGTAAAGAGCTTGCTAGCTATAATCATTGGGCACATGTAATTGGTGGTATATTACAAATGCTCGATCAACCGGGGTTTTTGGAAACTCCGCAAGAACGTAAGGCTAACATTGATCCATTTATGGATATTCAACAGGACTTTATACGATGTTGGTTTTATCACGCTACTATTAATAAAGCAAACAGTGTAATGCGCAGTGGAGAATTGCTGAATATGTGTGACGCTTGTGAATTGGCATTTAGCAAAAGCTCCAATGGGCAAGAAATGAATACAATGGTCTTTTCCAAAAACCGTATGTCTAAAATAATTGATAAGGTTTTCAATATTCATCTTATCACCGGAGGATTGGTTTCAGTTAAAGTGATTCGATCAACAAAAACCGGTAATGGAGCTTGGGAAATTCAACCGGTAGAAGAAGTGAAGGCAATTGATCCGGATTCTATTTGGCAGGGATTAGTATGGCAATGATGAATTAAAATGTTTTCACTGTTGTTAAATCAGAGGAAAATAAACCCAGAAAGGTAAGGTGCAATATGGAATTGAAAGATATCGTTGAAAAAGCAGAAATAGCTGAAGACTTAAGAAGAGATATTAATCTACACGCAACACTATTAAAAGGGTTAAATTTAAAATTGCAAATATTAATCCAAGAAACCATTCCTGCAATGATGTCGGAAGAAGGCATTCAGAGTTTTACTCTAAAATCCGGCACAGCAGTAGTTATCAAGAACATCATTGCAAGTGCTCTTCCTTCCGGGGGAGCTATCAAAAAGGCCAAAGGTGACGATAAACAAGAACTGATTGACCGGCTAGATGGTGCTTTAACTTGGCTACGGAAAAATAAGGCTGGCGATATTATCAAGAATAAGGTTTCCTGTACCTTTGCTGCGGGCAAAGAATCAGAAGCCAGGGGAATTTTCTCATATCTCGATAACCAGGGTTTACATCCTTTCCAGGAATCCACAGTGCATGCTCAAACGCTGAATGCGTTTTTGCGTGAGGCACTGGCGGATGGGAAGGATGTTCCAAGTGACCTGTTCAAATTGTATACAGGTCAAGTGGCAGACTTCAAACTGCCAGAATCCAAAACCAAGTGAAAGGTGAATCATGGCTAAAGAATTAGTGAAAAAATCGTCAAGTGAACTGGAGGAATTTGAAGCATATTCTGGTGGAAGCTCCGCTGGGGAGGACATGTCCAGAGAAGATATGGCTATCCCCCGGCTTTCCATTCTGCAATCCAATTCACCTCAAACTCAAAAACGGGAAACCACCTATGTGAAAGGTGCCGAGCCGGGCATGATTTATGACATGGTGAATGATCGTGTCTGGGACGGTGAAGAAGGAATTGTAATTGTTCCAGTTCATTATCGCAGAACCTATATTGAGTGGATTCTGCGAGAAAATGGTGGCGGATTTGTACTGGATCATGGCATGGCTGGTGTTGAGCTTGTGACCAAAAGGGATGACAACAACCGGGAGATTTTGCCTAACGGGAATCAACTGGTGCAAACAATGGAGTATATTGTTTTTGCTCTAACGGGTGAAGGCTATACACCTTCAGTTATTTCCCTGACAAGTTCGCAATTGCGGCATGGTCGGAAGTTCAATACCCAATTGAACACTGCCACTCTTATCCACCCTGCAACAGGTGAACAGGCTCCTGCGCCTATATATTATAGGTCTTGGGGCATGACCACATTCCCGGAGAGCAATGACAAGGGATCGTGGTTTTCCTGGCGTATTGTTTCTGGTGGCAAATTGTCAGAGTTGAACTATCCTTGGCTGAAAAATTGGGTTGAATTTAGCCAAGCGTGCGAAGCCTTCCGTAAAGCTGTGAAGTCTGAGCAGGTTCAATTAAAACCTCCTGTTCAGGAAGTTGATACATCAGAAGATGTTCCATTCTAAGAAAGGTGCGAAAATGGCAAAGGGAAGAAAATCTCAATTTGAAGGGAAGAAGTTGCGAAGATTGGTTAAGGAAAATCCATTTCGCAAAGGCTCCCAAGCACAAGAAAGTTGGAAATGTCTCAAATCTGGAATGTCCTACCGGGAGTATATGAATAAGGGTGGGAGAACTTATGATTTGAGAATAGGAGTTCTTCGCGGATATATTGGTGTTGAATAATTTTGCAAGAAAGGTGGAGCGCCCATAAGGGCGCTCTAAAAAATATGCTAGTTGCTGATATACCATATTCCATGAGTGCAAAATTCATTGCAAATTTACGTCGTCACAAGTACGTGGACATTAGAACAATGAAGGCACGAAATATTGGACAAACTCGCATTGTGGCGCGTTATGACCCGAATGCAAAACCGCGCGCAAAGGCTTTAATCAGGTTTACAAATAAGGAATGGGGAATGGGCCAAGATGAATTTGGAGAGATTTTACCCAATATCTTACCAGCAAAGGACTATTTAAACTTTTTACTTTCTGAGGGAAAAATATGATCCTATTCGATACAGAAACTACAGGCTTGCCACAACCGGGGGCTGTCCCATTAAATCAACAACCACAAATCATTGAGTTTGCCGCAATTAAAGTAGAAGATAAGCCGCCATTTAAAATCAAAACCGAATTATCATTTCTTTGTAAAATAGTGACTCCACTCCCGGATATAATTATCAAAATCACCAAACTTACTGATGCGGATTTAGTAAAAGAAAAGAGCTTTGCGGCACATTACCCAGAGCTTGTAGAATTCTTTTTAGGTGAACGATTCTTAGTTGCCCACAATGTGAAATTTGATATTGACCTTCTCCGTTTTGAATTGCTTAGAATTGGAAAGCTCTTGCAATTTCCATGGCCTCCAAATCATATATGCACAGTTCAAAGTTCATTGCCCATCAAAGGTTACCGGTTAAAACTGGGAGAACTTTACTCCATTGCCACGGGCAAAGAGCACAAAGAAACTCATCGAGCTTTGCCGGATGTTTATGCTCTATATGAAATTGTGAAAAATCTCATTAAAAGTGATTATGTTATCCTTAGCCATTAGGACAGAATACAGCTTCAGAATCGCTTATGGGCATATGGCAAAGGTCATAGAGCGATGTAAAGGGGAAGAGGCCATTGGGATCACGGATCGCCACGGAACGTGGGGCCATGTGAATTTTAGCAAAGAGGCTAAGGCAGCAGGGATGAAGCCAGTTTTCGGTGTGGAACTTGCTGTAGTAGCGGATGCAAGTAAAAAGGAACGTCAGCCCATCAACCATATGTCCTTTTTGGCACGGTCACAGGCCGGGTTGAGGGAGCTTTATCAGCTTGTGACCTTTGCCACGGATCAATTCTATTACGTGCCACGGCTTGGCTATAGGGATTTACATGACATTAGCCAAGATATCATTATGCTTTCTGGTTCAAATCCACTTGATCCATTTGATTATCCTCTTAAAAAAAAGAATTTCTTTTTCCAGGCTGGGCCTTCTTTTCCGCAAATGATTAAAAGAGTTCTTGATGATTATAGCCCTAAGTCCGTTGCCGTTAGCGATAATTACTACCCACAGGCGCAAGACAAAATGGCCTATGAATTGACTGTTGGTAGGAACAGGGAAGATAATTCTTGGCCCATGCACATATTGACGGAAGATGAATGGCGTTTAATTTGGAACGATGAACAAGCGATCAAGACAAGTAGGACTCTTCTCAAAGAATGCAATGCTGAATTGCCAATTGGGGAAATGGTCAAGTTCAAATCAAAAAAGAGCTTGATAAAGCTTTGTCAAGAATCCGCAAAAGAAAAAGGCATTGATCTAGAGGACAGAGTGTATGGCCATAGGCTCAAGCGGGAAATTGCCCTTATCAAAGAGAAGCAGTTTGAGGATTATTTCTTTGTAATTGCGGACATGCTGGCCTATGCCAAACAGCACATGTTTGTGGGGCCAGCAAGAGGCTCCAGTTGCGGAAGCTTGGTGTGCTATCTTTTAGGAATCACTGAAATTGATCCTTTGAAATATGGCCTTTTCTTTGAAAGATTTATCGATATTAACCGGGCGGATTTACCAGATATCGATATTGATTTTCCTGATGAAAAAAGGAATTTGGTCTTTGATTACTTAGCAAAAAAATATGGCAATGATTGTGTTGCCCGGCTAGGCACTGTGAGCCGATTCAAGGCCAAGTCCACCATTGTTGATGTGTCCAAGGGATTAAATATTCCCCCATGGGAAATTGCAGATTTCAAAAATGCCATTATTGAAAGGCCGGATGGCGATGCAAGATCGCACCTTTGCATTACGGACACATTTAAAGAAATCATTGGCCGGGAGACTCTTGCCAAATATCCACAATTAAAAATAGCTGAAGAAATTGAAAACCATGCTCGCCACTCAGGTCAACATGCCGCTGGCGTCATTGTAACAGCAATCCCGGTTCACAATTTTTGTTCCGTGGATAACCGGAATGGGATTGCGATGATTGATTTGAAAGATGCGGAGAAATTACAACTGCTGAAGATTGATGCGCTTGGCCTCCGGACTCTCACCATTATCGAAGAAACTCTTGAATCTATCAATAAGCCACCGGATTTTTTGATCAAAGCTCCTGATGACAATAAAAATGCATTCAAGGTTTTAAACTCTGGGAGTTTTGCCGGGATTTTTCAATTTGAAGGTGCAATAGTTCAAGAGCTTTGTAAGCAAATCAAAGTGAAAAGCTTTGAGGACATGGTAGCTTTAACTTCGCTCGCAAGACCCGGGCCATTGGAATCAGGAGAAACGACAGAATATATTGCGAGAAGTTCTAAAGGAAAAATTTTCAATTACCCACATTTTTTATTCGAGGATATTACCAAAGCCACTTGGGGCGTGATTATTTATCAAGAGCAGGTGATGGAAGTTGCCAGAAATATTGGTAAATTAACTTGGCCACAAGTCAGTGATCTAAGAAAAGTGATGGGGAAGTCATTGGGCCGAGAAGCCTTTGATAAATATTGGGAGATTTTTGAAAAGGGGGCAAAGGAGAATGGCCTAGAGCAAAATCAGATTAAAGCCATTTGGCAAAGCATTAATGAGGCTGGATCATATTCATTTAACCGGAGTCATGCAGTTGCTTATGCCATGGTTTCTTATTGGTGTTGCATTCTTAAATCAAGATTTCCTTTGGAGTTTGCTGCTGCCACTTTGCGTCATGCTAAAGATGATCGACAATCTCTGAATATTCTCCGGGAGCTTGACCAAAGTGGATTGAAATATGAACCTTTTAATTACCAATTATCCAAGGTTAATTGGACAGTAAAAGATGGAAAGCTTATAGGGGGATTTATCAATATCAAAGGAGTAGGGGTAAAAAAAGCTGAAGTCATTATTAAAAGGCGAAATGAAAAGGCCGCATTAACCATTGCCGAAACTAAACTTGTTAACGATCCTATGACACCATTCGATGATCTTTATGAATGTGAAAATCTTTGGGGCCATATTAAAAAAGACCCTAAAGGCCATAATGTGTTAACTCGGATTCTTAACGCCGATCAAATTGATCAGGAAACAAATGGTGATTTTGTACTTATTGGAAAATTGGTTGAAAAGATTTTACAGGATGCCAATGATCCTACTCGCTTGAAAAAATATAATAGCACAAGAATACAAGGGCAATCTAAATTTTTAAACTTGGTTTTTGAGGATGATACCGACGTGATCAAGGCTCAAGTCAATCGGCATGGGTTCATGCGCTGGGGAAAACGGATTTTGGATGAAGGAAAAATTGGAAATTGGTATATGATGCGAGGAAATATTAGAAATCCTTACCGCAAGATTAATATTCAAAAAATCAAGAAACTCTAAAAATTTGCCCTATGCCTAGGTATAGGGGGGCCTAAAATAATGCCATTCTAAGCCATTATTAAGCTCACTTAGCACAGGAAAACAAGCCATATGCACGTGTCCAAGCTCAGTGAAACCTATCTGATTGCCAAGGTTAATTTAGGCGACGGCAATTATATCAAGCTCACCAACCTCCCCGGATATCGCAAATTCCTTTCGGATCGCACAATCAAGTTCAAACCAACCGGGGCCAACATAGCTTATATCCTGGAGCACTGGCCGGAAGTTAATTGGTCAGTTGAAGCACGGCCATTTTTTCAAGCCTATATGGAAACTCAAGCTGAATTGGAAACTGGTCGCCAAGCCAAATTAGATTTTTTCCCCACCAATGATGAATTTTCTTACAAGACCCAGCCATATGAACATCAACGCCGGGCACTTTATCTCAGTAAAGATAAGGCAAATTATGCTTTGTTCATGGAGCAGGGTACTGGCAAAACTAAAGTTATCATCGACAATGCCGGGTATCTATTTACTAATGGCAAGATTGATATGATGGTGGTGATTGCCCCTAACGGAGTACATGAGAATTGGGCAGTGAATGAATTGCCCAAGCACGCGGCTTATGAATATGTTGCCTATGTCCATTCTACTAAGAATACCAAAAAGACTCATGAAGCTCTGGACAATGTGCTTAGTTCCAAGTGTCTAAAAGTGGTTCTGATTAATGTGGAAGGTTTTACTGCCAATAAGGCAAAAGATTTGCTAGATAGTTGTTTAAAAAATTTCAATTGCATGTTGGTAATTGATGAAAGTTCCAGAATCAAGAATCCCAGTGCCAAGCGGACTCGTTATCTCATTTCTCGGGCTGACCAAGTTCCATTTAAGCGCATCCTTTCTGGTACCCCTGTCACAAATGGCATTGAGAACCTATATTCACAATTCCTGTTCCTTGATCAGATGATCTTAGGGTTCAATACCTATACAACATTTAAACATCGCTATTGCATCATTAGGGCAGTTACATATGGTGAAATGATAGTTGGTTATCAGAATGAAGCAGAGCTTATTGAAAAGCTGGAGGGGTGTTCATTCCGTGTGCTCAAATCGGAATGTCTTGATCTACCGGAAAAGATTTACAAGAGGCACCCTGTCCAACTGTCGCCCAACCAACGCAAAGTATATGATGATCTGGTACAAGAATCATTGGCCGAGTTTGAAGGAGAGGAAATCACTGCCGATTTAGCAATTGTAAAATTGCTTCGATTACAACAAGTGGTCTGTGGGTGGTTTCCTGCTAATAAAAAACTTCGCCCAACACTATTGCCACTAGATGATGTTAATCCACGCATCAAGGCCCTGCAAACCATCTTGGAAGATGTAGAGGGTAAGGTAATTATATGGTGCCGGTTTGTAGCTGATTTAGAGCAGATTTATGCAACATTAAGACATGGAATAAAAGGCCAAGCAATCCTGTACCGGCGGGTTATTGAAGATGTGAATCGGTTTCAGAATGATCCAGAAATCAAATACTTTATAGCAAACCCGGCCATGGGCGGATTAGGTTTGACCTTAACTGCTGCGGAAACAGTGGTCTATTATTCTAACAGCTTTGACCTGGAGCATAGGCTCCAATCCGAGGATCGTAGTCACCGGATTGGAACCAAGAAAAATGTAGTCTATGTAGATATTCAAGCACAAGGAACAGTGGACGGTAAAATTATCACCGCTCTGCGAAACAAGAAACATGTGGCTGATGCCATCTTACAAGACCCAACCACATTCTTTTTAGGAGAGTGACTACTTAGCTTTTAACCTACCCATAAGAGCCATAAGCCAGCCACCAATGATCAATACTACCTGTCCAATGGCTGTTGGGTCTTTTTCCAAGGCTTGAGGCAATACGGCAAACAGGGCTGTTACTCCAACAGTGCTTGCACCCCATTGAGTTTTACTAGCCAACAATCCAAGCAATTCTCCGGCTGCTTTCTTTTGAAGCAGGGCTGCAATAATGCCCATGATGTTCTCCTATGGAATTTTGTTGAGAAGCAGACTGCCCCAATTAGGAGCAGCCAAGGCTAGAAACATGATCATAAGAAAAATCTCAATGATGCTATGATCAAACCAGCCAAGTTTAGTTGTTACGCGATCCTTTGAAAATTTTCTATTTATCCGATACCAAGCCATCATTCCACCACAAAAGAAAAGGGCAATTAAGGGAGTGATGATATTAACTAATACAATAACTTCTTTCATCTCACCTTCTCCAAATGTATGTCAATCCGGCGATGTGCGTCAGTAGTGCTTACGGCATTGTCCCGGATTCTCTGATCATGAGATTTGAATTT
>SDBV01012797.1_pt1 | contig 10715 bp, 9 predicted proteins | sample 2277081 | NCBI WGS metagenome assembly SDBV01 (sample SAMN10402039, study PRJNA504765) | marine sediment metagenome | isolation source: marine sediment core GS10_PC15, 223 cmbsf | place: Arctic Ocean: Southern Knipovich Ridge | collected 2010
GTCTGTTCATATTGTTCGGGCGAAATTTCCTGATCAGCCAGCTCCTTACCCCGTCCGGTGGGCACAAGGAAAAAGGGATTGAAAACTCTGGCTCCCAATTTCATGGCCAACTCGCGAATGGCCGGCAGCTCCGAGAGGTTATGTTTGCTCACCGTAGTATTGATCTGAAATTCCAATCCCGCGCGTTTGGCGGCCTCCAAACCGGCCAGGGTACCTTCAAAGGCGCCTTCCACCTGGCGAAACTCATCGTGGGATTCTGCCGTGGCGCCATCCAGAGATATGGAAATGCGTTTGATGCCCGACTGGACGATCTTTAGGGCAGTCTCATCATCGATAAGTATTCCGCACGGGGCCATCACCATGGGCAAGCCCAGTCCATGGCCGTAAGCGGCAATGTCATAGATGTCAGGGCGCATCATCGGCTCGCCGCCGGTAAGGATAATAATCGGCTTGGCAAACGAGGCGATGTTATCCAAAAGCTTGAAGCACTCCTGTGTGCTCAGTTCGCCCGAATAAGGCTCAGCTTTTGCTGCGGCCCGGCAGTGTTTGCAGGAAAGCAGGCAAAATCGCGTAACCTCCCAGGCAATTAGCCGGGGAAGATACTCCCCCTTGTCTAAGTTTCCAGGATGACCGGACACCGCGTGACTCCTTTAGCTCTAGGCCCCCAGATCCCGGGCTGCCCGCTCGGCAAAGTAGGTGAGAATAAAATCGGCACCTGCTCGCTTGATGCAGATAAGCATTTCCAGCATGGCTGCCTTGCCGTCGATCAGCTTTTTTTCTTCGGCTGCCAGAAGCATAGCGTACTCGCCCGAGACGTTATAAGCTGCTAGCGGCACATCCGTAGCTGCCCGCACCTGGCTGATGATATCCAGGTAAGGCAGGGCCGGCTTGACCATCAAAATGTCGGCCCCTTCTTCGATGTCCGCCTTGGCCTCGAGTAGGGCCTCGCGAGAATTGGGCGGGTCCATCTGATAGCCCCGACGATTGCCGAACTGCGGCGCCGAATTTGCCGCCTCTCGGAAGGGCCCGTAGAAGGCAGAGTAATATTTGACCGCGTAACTCATGATCGGCAAATGACTGAACCTGTCGGTATCCAAGGCCTTGCGAATCACTGCCACCCTTCCATCCATCATGTCCGAAGGTGCTAACATATCTGCGCCGGCTTGGGCATGAACAACGGCCATTTTGCCTAGTAGCTCACAAGTCGCGTCGTTGTCTACCTGTTGGTTTGAATCTATTATTCCGCAATGGCCGTGGTCTGTGTACTCGCACAGACACACATCGGTAATCACCACCAGCTCCGGAGCTGCGTCTTTGATAGCTTTTATAGCCTGGGGCACCACGCCGGCAGGATCGCATCCGCTGGCACCCCGAGCGTCTTTGGTAGCTGGCAAGCCGAACAGAATCACCGCTGGTATACTCAGCGATGAGAGCTCCCGAGCCCGCTTGGCAGCGTTGTCAGCTGAAAGATGATAACAGCCCGGAAGCGATGAGATTTCCTTAGCCACCCCCGAGCCCGCACAGACGAACATCGGATAGACCAGATCGTCAACGGATAGGCGGGTCTGCCGCACCATCCGCCGAAGATTCTCACTACGCCGAAGACGCCGCAATCTTTGCTGAGGAAAAGCCATGGTCAATTCCCTTCTTTACTGGGCTATCCCGATCTCTTCATCGCTGAGATAACATGCCGGGTCCGGAGCCCACAGATCACCCGTGGCCGCCTCGGCCCGCACTCTGAAGTTGCCCCCACATATATCCTGAAACTTGCAAATCCCGCAGCGACCCTTTAGGTGCGGACGCTTATCTTTGAGCTTAGCCATCAGCGGGTTTGATAAATCCGTCCAAATCTCGGAAAACTTTCGTTCCTTCACGTTGCCGAAAGTAACATGTCGCCAGAACTGATCGGCGTGCACGACCCCATCCCAGCTCACACAGCCGATGCCCCGCCCGGAAGAGTTTCCGCCGTTCATCCGCAACAACTCCAAGACATCTTTAGCGCGAGGGTTGTTTTCGGCGAGCATTCGCAGATACAAGTAAGGGCCATCCGTATGATTATCAACGGTGAGCACTTCTTTAGGCAAGCCCTGCTCGTGCAGCGCGGCGGTGCGGTCGATAATCAGATCCACCACCTGCCTGGTCTGCTCGTGATCCAGGTCCTCCTTCATCAACTCGCTGCCACGCCCGGCATATACCAAGTGGTAGAAACACACCCGCGGAATGTTTTCATCCGTCAGCAGCGAAAAGATATCGTCCACGTCAGCTACATTCCGCTTGTTGATGGTGAATCTCAGTCCGACCTTTATGCCCGCCTTCTGGCAATTGCGGATGCCGGTTAGAGCCTTGTCAAAGGCCCCCTTCATACCTCTGAACTTGTCATTGATTGGCTGCATCCCATCGAGCGAGACGCCTACGTAGCTTAGGCCAATTTCTTGCAGTTGCTCGGCCTTTTTTTCATCTATCAGCGTGCCGTTGGTGGAGATGACCGCACGCAGGCCCAGCTTGATCGCATAGCCGGCCAACTCTAAAAGATCCTTACGCATCAGTGGCTCGCCCCCGGAGAACAGCACCACCGGCGAGCCGAACTCGGCCAAATCGTCGAGCAGGGCAAATCCCTGGGCCGTGGTCATTTCTCCACTGTATTCCTGGTCGGCGGACTGGGCATAGCAGTGTACGCACCGGAGATTACATCGGCGGGTGCAGTTCCAGACCACTACCGGCTTCTTGTCCACCGAGAACTGTAGCAAATGGCTGGGCAGCTTCTTGCTCGCCGAGCCATAGCGCAGGACGTCCGAAGGCTCTACAGTTCCGCAATATAATTTCGATACACCAATCATTTGCATTCCTCTGTGGGGCTCTCTTGCTCTATTATAGCATCGATGAGCCCGTTAATAGTGTATTGTTCGGCCTGGACAGCCGGGGTAAATCCAAACTGCTTTATAGTGGCCGAAGTTGACGGTCCTATACTAGCTAAACGCACATTTGCACCCAATGCTTCAGATTTGATCACCGCAAAAAAGTTTTTCACGGTCGAGCTGCTGGTAAAAGTAAGCCAGTCAATCTTCCCCTGGCCCAGCAGTTCAATCACTCTCTCGGAATTGGTATTATCGGGCACTGTGTTATAGGCTGCTATTTCCTTGACCGTGGCCCCCCCGGCCGTCAAAGCCTCCGGCAAGTCCCTGGGGGCAATGTCCGCCCGTGGACAGAGAATCCGCCGCCCGGTCAGTTGCTGCCGTGCGGCAAGACTCTCGACGATGTTTTTGGTCGTGTACTTTTCCGGCTGAGCATCGGGCAGGATTCCGCATTGTCTCAGTCGCCCAGCCGTAGCCGGACCAATTGCGCAGATTCGGTTGGCCACCAAGCCCCTTGCATCCAGACCGGACTTCTCCAGAGCCCCGAAAAAAGCATCCACCGCGTTGGTGCTGGTGAAAACAATCCAGTCAAACGAAGCCAACTCAGCAATAACCTGCTGCAAAGCTGTGGGGTCTTCTACCGGTTGGATACGAATAGTGGGTAACTCGATTACCTCGGCGCCCAACTGCTCCAAACGCTTGCTAAGTTCAGATGCCTGGCTCCGGGCTCGGGTAACGACGATTCTCTTGGCGAACAGAGGCCGGCGTTCGAACCACTTGAGTTTAGCTCGCAGGGACACGACCTTGCCGATTAGAAGCAGAGCTGGGGGTTTGAAATCCGCTTCCTTGGCCAACCGCGGTAAACTGGTAACCGTGCCGACTAGAACCTCTTGTCGTGTGGTGGTACCCCAACGGATCAAAGCGGCTGGTGTCTGGGCATCTAAGCCGTACTTCGTCAGATTCTCGCAAATGCGGGGCAAATTCCTGACGCCCATGTAAAAAGCTAGAGTGCTGTTGCTGGTGGCTAAGCTTTGCCAGTGTATGCTGGAGTCGATTTTATCCTCAGCCTCGTGCCCGGTGATCATAGAGAAGCTGCTGGTGAAACTTCTGTCGGTTACGGGAATGCCCGCATAAGCAGCCGCGGCTATGCTAGCTGTGATTCCCGGGACTACCTCAAAAGCTATCCCCGCTTCGACCAAGGCCAGAGCCTCTTCCGAGCCCCGTCCAAAAACAAAAGGATCACCCCCCTTGAGCCGAACTACATTGGCCCCAGCCAAAGCTCTCTCGACAAGCAATTGATTTATCTTGTCCTGGGGGAGCGTATGGGCTGAAGCTTTTTTGCCCACGTAGATTTGCTCAGCCTTTAGCGGAGCATAATCCAGCAAACGTGGCGAAACCAAATGGTCATAAACTACCAGATCGGCTCGGGCGAGCACTTCTTTGCCGCGCAGGGTGAACAAGCCCGGATCCCCTGGGCCAGCTCCGACTAAATATACACATCCACTACTCACGGTAAGGGCTCCGGTTCTGGGGGGGATTGAGCTAGTATCTGCTCAAGAATTTCCTGACACCCTTGGCTAAGAAGCCTTTCAGCAAGTTCTGCGCCCAAGGTGATAGCACTATCTAGATCAGTAAAAGGACCCGATACAGTATTTTGTAACAGCACACTGCCATCAAGATTGGCGACCATCCCAATAACGCTCATGGTTTTGTCCAGCTCGCTTATCCTGGCAAAAGCTCCGACGGGTACTTGGCAGCCTCCGCCGAGGCGAGCCAGGAAGACACGCTCTGCCGAGGTGGTAGCTCTGGCGTTTGGATCGTCCAAGGGCCGCAACAGATCAGCCATGCGGGTATCACCCTTGCGGATTTCGATAGCCAAGGCTCCCTGTCCGCAGGCCGGCAAAAACTCAGCCGGGTCGAGCCGCTCCGTAATGCGCTCGCCCAAGCCCAGCCGAACCAGCCCAGCTCTGGCAAAAACAATTGCCTGGGCATCGGAGGCGTCAAATTTTTTGAGCCTGGTCTGCACGTTGCCCCGGATGCCCCCAATTTTTAGATCACTTCGCCGATGCAATAGCTGAGCCTGGCGACGCAGAGAACCCGTCAGAACCTTCGCTCCGGCGGCAAGACTCTCTAATTTCAGCCCCTCTTTTGCTATCAAAACGTCAGCCGGATCCTCGCGGGCAGGTGTCGCGGCGATAGTCAAATCGTCGTGCATTTCCGTCGGCAAATCCTTGAGGCTGTGAACCGCCAAATCAACGGTCTTGTCCAACAAAGCGTTCTCGATCTCCTTGGTGAACAGTCCTTTGTCGCCGATTTTAGACAGAACTGAATCGAGAATCTTATCGCCCTTGGTGTGGATAATCTGCAAAGAGATTTGCAGATCAGGATGCTCCGCCAACAGAGCAGCCCGCGTATATTCACTCTGCCAGAGCGCCAACGCTGAACCACGAGTACCTATTACCAAATGGCTCATTCGTTTTGCTCCGTGGCATCCAGGTCGAACATCCGCCGAATAGCATCAATAATGGCAAGAGACTCGCTGCTGTCCGAATCCGCAGCCAAGTGCCTTAGAAAGGATATGGGCTTATGAAGTATCTTGCTGCATAGGCCTCTGGAAAACTCTTCGAGTTCCTTTTGCTCAGAAGAAGCGAACTTGCGTCCGTAGCGTACGATTTGAGCTTGTTGAAGTTGCTCAAAATGTAACTGCAGAAGTTTGACGGTCGGGGCAACTTGCAAAGAGTCATACCACTTGGAGAACTGCTCGAGTTCGTCGTCGATAATAGCTTGGGCTCGGGGGATTTCTTCTCGACGGCGTTCGAGGTTACGGGAGACCAACATATTCAGATCGTCAATGTTGTAAAGGAAAACATTGGCCAACTTGCCCAAGCGGGTTTCAACGTTACGGGGCACGGAGATATCGATAATCAGCAAGGGGTGGTTTTCATGGCGAAGGGAGTTTGCCAGGTTTTGGTAAGTAATCACCGGCTCAGTTGAACCGGTGGAGCAAATCATCAGGTCCACTGCCCCAATCACCGAGGCAATCTCATCCAGGCCAATGGCTCGCGTGGTTAGAGGCTGCTGGGCACCTTCGTCTGGCACATCGGGAGCTAACAGGGAGCAAGTCTTAGTTCTCCGCTCGACATCTGCGGGGCAGATTTCTTTTTCCGGGGAACTTTTGCCAAGGGGTTTTTTTACCAGATCCTCCGCCAGCCGCTGAGCTCGGCTCAGGGTCCGGTTAGCTACGATAAGTTCACTAACCCCGCGACGAATCAGGGCTTGGGCCCCAAGCTCCGCGGTTTCACCAGCTCCGACTAACAGGACCGTCTTGCCGGACAGCTTGGAAAAAACATGTCCAGCCAATTCCACCGCCGATGTAGCTATACTCACCGAGCCGCGACCCAACTGGGTTTGGGTTTGAACTTTCTTACCCACCCTAAAAGCTCGATGCATCAGCTTATTCAGTAAAAAGCGAGCCGTGCCCGCTTGCAGAGCTAGTTGGTAAGCGTTTTTGAGTTGTCCCAATATCTGATGCTCGCCGACTATCTGCGAATCGAGAGCCCCAGCCACTCGAAAGAGGTGCTTGACCGTGTCCATGTCCTGATGGTGATAAAAAACCGAAGTGTCATCTAACGGCGAAGTCTGCTTGATCTGGGCAATATGATTTAGTAGATGCTTCAGGGAGTCCTTTTTAGTTTTGTTGACGAAATAAATCTCGGTGCGGTTGCAGGTATTCAGCACGAGGGCTTCCGAAAAGATTTTCTCAGCCCGGACAGTCTGCAGCAGCTTTTTAGCCAAGTCATCGCCCAAGGCAAAACGCTCCCGGACCTCTACCGGCGCGCTGCGATGATTTATACCAATTACAGAGATTTCCATTTTTCCACCTCAACAGCAAAAGCATGGGAATCCAACTGTTTTAGCAACAACTTCGAACCGGGCGAATCCAGAAACGACTCGAGAAGCTCTCGTCGCCGAGCTTCATCACGCGGATACTTCTGCCCAAAGCAATTTCGCAACTCCAGCAAAGCTTGCAAGAGTTCTTCGTAGGCCGGCCCGAACTGCTCTTCAAGCTTTTGACGGATATTTCTTGCCAAAGCTGGGCTGGCTCCGCCGGTGGATATGGCAATCTGCAAGAGCCCCTGCCGCACTACTGCCGGCACGTGGAAGGTGCATAGTTCGGGTTTATCCACCACGTTGCAGAATATCCGGGCCTCCGTGGCCTGGGCGAAAACTTCCTGGTTCAACTCAGAATCATCCGTAGCCGCGATTACCAACCAATGCTCAGCTAAGTCAGCTCTCTGATAAGCACGTTGATGAATCACCAAACCCGAATCAACTGTCAGTTCTCGCAGTTCCGTGCAAATCTCCGGAGCTACCACAGTGACTCGTATTTGTCTTTTCAGCAGAGCCCCTACCTTGCGAGCTGCTACAAGGCCACCGCCAACTATCAGTACCGCTCGGCCGGTCAAATCAGCATAAATTGGATAAAGCTCTGCCATAATATTCCCAACGTACCGTTCTTAGGACAGAAAACCACTGACGACAAGCAATATCATAATCACCGCAAAACCGATTACGGCTATACTTGAAATTCTCCGCGACGGCCATTTACCCAGAAGTTTTCCCAGTACAGCCACAACGTAGATTATCCAGGAAATTGATCCGATGACTATCTTAGCGATTACTTTAGCGTCTAATGACTGAGCCTGTGTTCCTGAGTCCCCATGGCCAAACATCAGTGGGCCGGTAATCATGGTGATAGTTATGAATATAAAGCCGCTAAGCAGAGCGTACCAAGTCATTTTACCGAGCAGATCCAGTGAAGGCAATCGGTCGAAGAGCATCCCGAAGTGGTGCTGCTTCAGATTTCGTTGGGCCAAGATATGCAATAGTCCATAGACAGCTGCGATGGCAAAGGCGGTATATGCTACCAAAGCGGGGACGACGTGCAGGCGAGCCCATCCGGTTGATTCGCTAGCGGTGGTAGCGAGGAAGCTCGATGATGTATACTGGAACAGAAACACCAGCAGGAATACGAACATGCCGGTTCGACGGTCTCGGCTGACAAATTCCACCGCTGTATAAACTGCTGTGGTTAGTAGAGCCAACACTGATAGAATTTCATAGGTATCAGCCAAGGGAGGTTGACCAAGCTTAGCGGATCTGAGTATCAGGAAAACACTATGAACGACAAGTACCGGTATCAGCCAGGGATTGCGGTTCTGGGTCTTGGTGCGTAGAAAGAAAGTCGCTCCATAATCGACCAGCAAGCCCAAGTATAGCAGGGGAAGCAACCAATTGATTATGATTAATAGACTGGACACAATTGACTCCTTTACTAGGATGCGCAAGCAAGACACTTAGCCGATAAACCCAGCTAGCCAAACATTGCCCATCTACCAACTGGTAACGAGCTACTGCTTAGCCAACGTTTCCACTTTATCGGCCAAGACATCGAAATCAATCGGTTTTTCGAGGAAGTCCTGCACGGGCATCCAGGCGTCGTCGATATCGCCGGGCCCGAATCCCATAGGGAATTTGGTGTTAATGGCCGAGAGAATTAAAATGGGTAGCTGGCTCAGGCTCTTATGCTTGCGGATTTCCTGAGCCAAATGGAACCCCGCTGCGGCGTCCTCAGGAAACATAACGTCTAAAATCAGGACATCATATGAATCTTGCTCCAACTGCTCGACGACCCCCTCCGTATCATAAATAGTCGTCAATTCGTGCCCTTTACGCTGCAAAAGGCGAGAAATAGAATCCACAAAGTCCGGGTCATCGTCAACAATCATTACCTTAGCCATGTTTATTTTCTCCACTTGTGATTATTCAGTCAGAGCCAGCCGTTTTGCTAGTCCGCGTTCTCTGGGCTGGGACGGCAATAATCCTAAACATTTATTACTTCAAGCTCAGCCCTGTATTATATTGATTTTGCAAAGACTATGCCAGAGCTTTTGCCTGCTGGCACTCCTGGCCTTAAATACCGTAACAGTCGTCAAATAAATAAGTTACGAATATTTAGCTGCAAATGCTTCCAGGTAGCGATTCTCAATTATGAGAATTGGGGCCTTATCTAGCAGGCCTTTTTTTCTTTTTAGAACTCTTGGGGAAGGTTCAGCAGGTCACTGCAGCGGAAAACTGGCCCATCTTTGCAGACGTACTGGTTGCCGACATTGCAGCGGCCACACTTTCCGACGCCACATTTCATTCTGTTTTCGAGAGTTGTGTAGACTGCTTCCTGGGAGAAGTCCAAGCCGCTCAGAGAAACCAGCACAAACTTTATCATGATGGGAGGCCCACAGGTTATGACAATCGTATCCTTGGGGCTGGGCTTCATTTTTTCCAGAATGGTCGGGACAAAGCCCACCTCATCCTTCCATTGGGGGGTTTCACCACCGGGGTCCACCGTATAAACGGTCCGCACATCCAGCATCTGCTCCCAGACATCGAGCTCCTCTTTGAATGATAGGTCCGCTACCGAGCGAGCTCCATAGAGAATGGATATGTCAGCGAACTGCTTTCTCTCGTCGAGACAATTCCAGATCAGCGAGCGCAAGGGGGCTAGCCCGATACCTCCACCGATGAACAACAGGTTCTTGCCCTTCATTATGTCGATGGGGAAGGAGTTTCCGTAGGGGCCTCTAAATCCGATGACATCTCCCACATTACATTGATGCAACTCGTCGGTAACTCTACCTGTGCGTTTGACGCTGCACTCGATATATCCCTTGCGGGTGGGGGAAGAGGAAATGCAAAAAGTCGCTTCGCCCGCACCAAAGACAGAATAAAGTCCGAACTGTCCGGGCTTGAACTCAAAGCGTTTTCCTTCGTCCTCGTCGCAAAAGTTCAGACGGAAAGTCTTGGTGTCCGCGGTCTCGTCAGTTATCCGCTCAATGCGCATCTTCGATGGTTTATAATCCAACGGTATCAGAGCCTGATTAGCCGTGGAAGTGTCTTTGGTCGCCATGGTACGAGCCCTTTATCTAGATTCGATATCCGCCAGATCAGCCAGAAGGTTCTGACCGACAGCACAGTTTTTCAGGCAGCGTCCACAGCCCACGCAGGCTATTCGTTCAAAGCGCTCCGGAAAATATTTAAACTTATGCATTAGTCTCTGGCGATACCTTGCCGCCTGGTTGGGCCGAGGATTGTGTCCCGACGCGTGCAAGGTGAACAGGCTGAATGAACAGCAATCCCAGTTTCGCCGTCGTTGGCCCTTGTTCCAGCTTGCTTCGTCAACGATATCGAAGCAGTGGCAGGTCGGGCACAGATAGCTGCATGTGCCGCAGCCCAGACAACCGAGCGATTTTTCAACCCAAAAGTCATTCTCAAAATTATCATCCAGCCAGGCTTTGACCTTCTGGGGATCAAACTTTTGATCCAACTTTACAGGCGTGGGCAGCTTGGTAGCTTCTGCTGCCGGTCTAACGGCATCGCCTAGGCGTTCGATTAGCTTTTCGCCCTTGGCTGTGTTTACTTGCATGAGAGCTTCACCATCTGGGGCGCCAAAGACCAAGACGTCGCTTTGTTCGGAGCCTTGCGGCGAGCCACCCACCGAGGTGCAAAAGCATTCCGGGCTCGGTTCGGTGCAGGCCCAGGCTACTATGGTCGTTCGATCCCGCTTTTGCTGGTAGGGTATGTCGCTGTAATCCCACTGGAAAACCTGATCCAGCATTTCCAGGGCCGCGGCGTCGCAGGGCCTACAACCCAGCACCACCAGCTCTTTAGCTGGGGCAGTTTGGGGAGCCAAGTCAACGTCACCTTTTTCAGCCTTGGCGTACTCCAGCAGCACTTCGCTCATGGGAAGGAATAGCTGCTTGAGAGGAAAGGCTGTGTTTGCATAGTTCCCGATGACCTGCTCGGAGA
>SDBV01012798.1_pt1 | contig 10715 bp, 8 predicted proteins | sample 2277081 | NCBI WGS metagenome assembly SDBV01 (sample SAMN10402039, study PRJNA504765) | marine sediment metagenome | isolation source: marine sediment core GS10_PC15, 223 cmbsf | place: Arctic Ocean: Southern Knipovich Ridge | collected 2010
CTGCTACACCAAGATAATTGAACCTATCAGTGTACCGATCCCCGTAACCGAAGGAAGAAAAATCGGCCGTGTGCCTATAGGAAAAGGTTTTCCAATCATCATTAGAGCCCCACGCATCCCGGTTTTTCCAAATTACCGGTCTCCCATCAGGGGTGGAATCGCCTGTCGCCCCTGCCATGCTGCACGCCTCATTAACTAAAAATTGCGGCTCCACCTCGCTGCTCGCCAGTGCTGTCCCACCCAATGTCACCATAAAAGATATAACCAAGAGCAATAACGTCAGTCTTCTTATATGTCTCATAATTAAATTCCTCCTTTTGTTTAATTGTTTACTCGGCACTGAGTGTAGATCACCTCCTTTCTGTTGGTAGGAGATGGTGTGCCACATCCATCCCCCCTTTTAAGAGAAGGCCGTCAAAAAAATTTATGTACACAGTTGCCTTATATGAAAACTGCATTTTTCACTTCATGTCTTCCAAAAAGTACTCTCTAATAAAAAGTTCGATTCTCTCCAGTACTAACTCCGTCATTTCCTTGCCCAGTTTTACTGAAGCCTTGGTGGCATCACCTAAAGCCCCGTTGCTGGTGATTTCATCAAAGTCCCACGGCACTTTTCCCCACCATGGGCGCTTTTGGTATAGGGTGTCTTTCAATTCCGCCTTCTTCAAAGAATTCTTCTTAACAAGCCATGGAGCCAAATACATACTTTGTGAAACTTCTCCTTCACAGGAATGCCCTCGAATTGGCGAAGCACCTTTTTCATCCAACAAATCCTTGGACATATCGGTGCCACAGCCAATCCATGCTACCTGTATGTCAAGCTCATATTTAATCTTGTTTATTGCTACACCCAAAGATGGTCTATTGCCCCCATGCGCACTAACGAACAGCATCTTTTTTATACCGTGCTGTTTAAGACTCCAGGCAATATCCATCAAAATGGCAGTAAAGGTCTCCGGCTGCAAGGTAAGGGTCCCTGGAAATTTCATGTGGTGGTATGATACGCCGTAGGCAACCGGCGCACACACCAAGACACGGGGATATAACCTTTCGCTCAGCAACTTACTTATCTCATAAGCTCGATCTGCATCGGTTGAAAACGTAAGATTGGGGCCGTGCTGTTCCTGGGAACCAGTGGGAACGATGGCCACCTCTATTGAACCCAGGTGCTCTTCTACCTCTGGCAATGAAAGTTCCTGTAATACTAATCTTTTCAATTAACTCTCCTCCTTTACTGGTTATATAGGTGACATTCTACCCAATGTCCTCTATCTATTTCGATTGGTTGGGGAGATTCCCGCTCACACTTATTCATCTTTTTGATACAGCGTGTTGAAAACCTGCATCCCGGTGGTATATTTGCTGCGCTGGGAACTTCTCCAACTATCTTATCAATCCGGTATTTTTGGTCAGGGTCGGGAAGTGGAACTGCCTCCAGCAATGCTTCGGTATAAGGATGATACCTTCTCTGAATAATTTCTTCAGTTGGTCCAATTTCTACAATCCTGCCCAGATACATAATTGCAGTCCGTTCGCAAAGATACCGGAGCAAGGATAAGTCGTGGGAAATGCATAGAGTAGCGATATTTTTTTTAGCAATCATTTTTTGAAGCAATTTTAAAATCCCCGCTCGAATAGATAGGTCCAGCATGGACACCGGTTCATCAGCAATCAAAAAGGTGGGATTTAAAATAAGTGCTCGGGCTATGGCTACTCTCTGTCTCTGACCTCCACTCAGTTCATGTGGATACCGGTCTATAAAATTTCCAGGAGGGTCAAGGCCGACTTCGTGCATTATGTCAACCACTTGTTCTAACCTTTCCTTTTTACTTCCCAACCCATGGATATCAAGGGGTTCTTTCAACGTATCCCTCACATTGAAGCGTGGATTAAGGGATTCGTAAGGATCCTGGAAAACCATCTGGGCACTTCGCCTGAAATCTTTGATTGCTTTGCCTTTCAAGGAGCTAATATCGGTTCCGTCGCAAATCGCCATTCCTTCCGTCATAGGGTAAAGACGCAGCAATAGCTTAGCCGTGGTGGTCTTGCCGCAACCGCTTTCTCCGGCCAAACCCAAAGTTTCTGCCTGTCCAATGCTAAAGCTTACGCCATCCACTGCCTTGACATAACTCTTTGCTCTTGTTGAGAAACCCCTGGAGTTCGCTGGAAAGTATTTTTTTATTCCAACTGCTTCCACCATCTTAACCGGTTTTTTCAAAGCCACTTACCTCCTTTGCCCAAATGCTTTCGTCTTCTGCCAACTGCCGAAGCTGCTCAGCATCATTTAGACGGTGGCACGCCACCATGTGGCCATCCATTTTTACAAATTCGGGCTCCTCTTCTGAGCACCTTTCTAACGCAAACGGGCACCTCTCCACAAAACGGCAACCCGTCGGTGGGTTAATTAAATCAGGAGGAGAACCTGGAATAGAGATCAATACCTTTTTCTTTCCCAACAAGTTAGGAAAAGCATTTTTCAAGCCCATCGAATAAGGGTGGAATGGTTTTTTAAGTACATTGTCAGCTGCCCCGTATTCCATAAGCTTTCCTCCGTACATGACTGCTATTTTTTGACAAGTTTGCGCAACCACCGAAATATCGTGAGTAACCATGATCATAGAACCCTTATATTGCAGCTGCAAGGCCTTGATCCGCTCTAAGATTTGCGCCTGAATCACAACATCCAGGGCGGTAGTAATTTCATCTGCAATGACAATACTGGGATCTAATGCCATGGCCATGGCAATTACCGCCCGTTGCTTCATCCCGCCGCTAAACATGTGAGGATAATCTTTTAAACGGGACTTGTTCATACCAACCATAACAAATAGGTTTTCGGCTATTTTCCAGGCGTCCTTTTTAGTTATGTCTTTGCGATGGGCCAAGATTGCCTCCGCCAGTTGTTCACCTATCTTGAACACTGGATCAAGCGCATTCATGGCGCTTTGAGGTATTAAAGATATCTCATTCCACCGGATATTCCGCATCTCGTGCTCATGTATCTGAGTAATGTCCCGACCCTTGTAGATAATTTGCCCTCCCATATAGTGACAGGTTTCTGGCAAGATTTTCAGCAAAGCTTTTATTAGAGTAGTTTTTCCACAACCGGATTCTCCCACCAAACCGAGATTTACCCCGGAATCCAAGCTAAAGGTTACCCCATCCACGGCCCGAACATAGCCCTCTTTTACTTTGAAATACATTTTCAGATTCTTAACTTGCAGAATGGTTTCTTTTTCTTTCAATGCTATCGCTCCCTTAACCTGGGATTGGAAATCTCCTCATAAGATCTGCCCACCAAAAAACCTGAAAGTACCACCAGAGTTATGGCAATGCCCGGTGGAATCATCCACCACCACGCTATAAACATTGCCTGGGTTGAATAACATTCGTAAAGCATTTTCCCCCAACTGGGCAAGGTAGGATCACCGTACCCCAGAAAACTTAGACTGGCTTCTGTCATGATACCGTATCCCATGGATAGCGCCACATAAACCAGGGATAAAGGGATCACATTTGGTGCAATATATTTGTACATAATACGGAAATCACTGGCCCCGCTAATCCTGGCAGCCTCGATAAATGCCCTCTGTTTTAAGGAAAGTACATGGGAACGGATAACCCTGGCAGGGATTCGCCATGCGATCAACACAATGGCAATGATAATATTTTTTATTCCCGGACCCATTACAGCCACCAGAATCAAGGCAAAAGGCAAAAAGGGTACTCCGTAAATAATATCAACTATCCGCATAATAATATTGTCAATCCTTCCGCCGTAATAGCCTGCGATCAGCCCGATATTCGTACCTATAAAAACGACGCAGATCGCGGATACAATCCCCACGAGCAGAGCGACCCGTGACCCCATCACTATTTGACTGTAAATATCCCGGCCCATGGACGTTGTGCCAAACCAATACTTAGCCGAAGGAGGCTGCAACCTTATTAATTTATCCATTTCATCGAATTGCATTTCAGATGGATCATATTGGATAATATAAGGACCAATTATTGCTATCAGTAAAAAAAATATGAAAATGCAGGCCCCGATTAAACCGCTCTTATCCTTTTTAAGTACCGCAAAAAATTTGTAGACTCCCCCTTTTTCTCTACTCATAAGACACCCTGGGATCCAAAAATGCATAAATAATATCAGCTAACAAATTAAACAAGATCACCATCAGGCCTATTAATACAAAGGATGTTTGGACCAGTGGGTAATCTCTGGCGGCAATCGCCAGCACAATTTCTCGCCCCATTCCCGGCCACCGAAAAACAGTTTCCACCAGAACTATCCCTCCAATCGCCATGCCTGCCTCCACGGCAAAAAGCGTTGTCACCGGAAGAAGCGCATTGCGCATTGCATGCCTGAACATGATCCTGACTTCAGATAATCCTTTGGCCCTGGCCAGTTCAATGAAATCTTCCTTGATTACTTCCAGCATGGAGGCCCTCATCACCAGTGTCGGGGCCGCTGCCATGTTTATGCCGCATGTAACTGCCGGTAGAAAGAGGTGATGCAGGAAGTCCCAATTAAAAAATTTATCCCAGGCACTGATAAAATTAGTACCAGGAGTATTCATGCCACCCAAAGGAAATACTGGGAGCTTAAAGGAAAACAATAATAAGAGGATCATGCCGATCCAGAATACCGGCGCACAACGAATAAACAGCACACCTGAAATACTGGAAATTTCAAATTTAGAGCCCCGTTTCCAGGCCAATATCGTACCACCTATAATCCCAATGAAAAAGGCAATCGCAAGCGAACTAGCCATCAAGACGATGGTATTCCAGAACCTCTCGCCAATTATCGTTAGTGCCGGCTTGTTATACTGAAAAGAAAGGCCGAAGTTTCCCTGGGACAGGTTGGTAAGGAAAGCAACATACTGCTCCCAGAGAGGTTTATCCAGTCCAAACTGTTGCATTATGATTTCCTTGGCCTCTATGCTCATATCCACATCTATGTACATACTAAGCGGATCGCCGGGGACTACCCTAAAGAGAAAAAACAATAGAGTAATCAAGACAAACAGTGAAATAGCCATGAAAAAAAAACGCTTACCTATATAACGGCTTAGACCTGCCATTTATTGCGGTCCTTCCATAACAATATTGAATTAAAGGAGATATGCCGGTGTTACCGCATATCTCCTTAATCATTATTCTACTTTACTGTATTACTCGAGTATGGTTTTCACCTTGTAATTGGCTGGGTAGTAAATTCTCCCGGCAGCGTCCCAGCGGAACCCGGCATCTTTTAGAATCTTTCTGGCTTTCTTCATATCATCGCCTACTTTTTCAATGTTGGGATTATGCCAGAACTTATTTACGGCAGCTACTGTTGAATAGGCTGGGACAGCTTGACCTTCAAAAACCAACCCTACTATTCGTTTCTTGGGAATAGCATAGGTCAGAGCACGTCGCACATTGACATCATCAAAAGGTGGTTTTCTCATATTATAATGCAACATGTAATATCCCTGATCAGCAATTTGACCCATAGTCAGGTGGGTAGCTGACTTTAGCGCCCTAAGTTGCATCGGTAGCAATGACCAACCGGCACCATCTATTTCAGCAGCCTTTAGCCCCTGCACAACGCCGTATGCTTTTGCATAGGGAATGCGAATAACTCCTTCTATTTCCGGTGGATGAAAATGCTTGCCAAACCGGGAGAGCTTCAATTCCTCATTTGGTCGCCAGTATTCATACTTAAACGGCCCACTACCTATCGGAGGCAGGTTGGCCCAATTAAGGACTCCATTGGCTCCACTTTTCTTAAACTTGGGTCCCCATATGTGCTTGGGCAAAATACAAACTGTCCCCAGACTGTTCGTAATAAAAGGAGAATAAGGCGCTGACAGTATAAACAGCATAGTTTGATCATCTACAATTTTAACTTCTTTTAATTTAGCGATTTTGGAAGAGTAATAAGGTGATTTTACTTGTTTCGCCAGGTCAAAGGTATATTTCACATCTTCCACAGTAACCGGTTTACCGTCATGGAACAACATTCCCTTTCTAAGTTTAACTTCAATAGTAGTTTCGTCCACATACTTATATGATTCAGCAGCCCAGGGCATAGGCTTTCCTTTAGCATCAATCCTGACCAAGGAATCATAGATCATTCTGAGCATATAGATATCTGCGCCAGTTTTGGTCATTAACGGATTAAGCAATTTAACATCTGCTACATAGCCGAACTTGGCTACCTTCCTGACGCCCTTTGGCGTAAAGGTGAGCCAGTTCCAGAAACTGTTTAGACCCTCCCCCATGGCGAAAGTGGGGTTTTCAAAATCCCGGCTGTTATAGGCGTGAGTAATGATCCGGTGTATCAAAGGAGGCTGCGGAACATCACGGGCCAATATTTCTTGAGCCTTGAAAGCATATTCCCGTCGTTTTTCAAGCTCCGTAGAGGTGACAAATTTTTCCACAATCGCATCATATTTTTCATTGATATAACCGGCAATATTGTACCCGCCGGCTCTTGCCTCGGATGAGTGATGTAAGGTATAAAGCCAATGCATTGGATCGACCCGCTCTGCCTTGCCCCCCCATTGAATCATAAAAGCGTCGTGTTCATGTCCCTTCATCCCCTTGCTAGACATGGTAGCCCACTCCATTGCGGTGATTGCCACCTCAAAGCCCAATTCCTTCCACTTTTTAGCTAAAAGCATACCAATCTCATAACGTACCGGATCATAGGTTAGACTGGTAATCCATAAATTTAACTTTCGCACCTTTGCTTCTTCAGGCAATTCTCCTGCTTTGGCCCATCCGGCCCCACTTGTAACAAACCCAGCCAACACTAAAGACACCGACAAAATTAACAGCTTTTTCCAGTAAGTTCTCATTGTTTTACCTCCTTTTTTTGGTTATATTTAATTTACCTTGAAAGAACCGTCTTGCCTATCTACATAGAGTGCCCGAGAAGCTGGGAAAATTCTTCTATTTTTTTGAGATGGGCAAGCGCCTTGTGCTGCTCTTTCAAGATTACCCCCACGCTAATTATGTTTATGATAAAGGCTGAGCCAATAATCGAATTGGTAAATCCCAAGGAATCATTGTACCCAATGATTGTAATATCACTGAATTCTTGCTGCGGATTTAACCAATTATCCGTAACCAACACGATAGTTGCCCCAATTTCATTTTTAACAAAACGCATAGTTTTATAAACATCCTTGGAGTACCGGGGAAAATCCAAAACAATCAAAACATCTTTCTTGCTTATGCTTAACATAGAAATCTTTTCTACTAATGAATAGCCACTGGAATTAATTTCTACCACATCCTTCTGGATCCGTCTCAAACGGTAACTGAAAAAACGAACTGGGGCGGCCGAAAGACCTAACCCCATGGCAAATATCTTTCGGGCTTTACACAGTAATTCAACAACGTGTCCTATGCTTTCTAGGTCAATCATACCAAAGGTTTTATCAAGGTTTTGTTTCTCCAGTTCAAATACTTCCTGCATATAATCTTTTTCTACCATTTTTTTAATTGTGGTGGACAATTGCTCCCTGGGCGTAATCTCTTTCTCTACAATCCCTTGAAGTTCTTTTCTCATTTCAGCAAATCCATCATAGCCCAGCGAATTAGTCAATCGGATAACCGTAGTATCGCTGACTCCCGCCGCCTTACCTATTTCAATACAAGTGAGAAAAGCACTTTTTTGGTAATTCTCTACCAAATATTCAGCTACTGATTTCTCTCTTGGCGTAAGTCTGGGGTAAGTCTTCTGAATTCTCTTTAATAGCAATGAATTATTCATACTTCATCCCCCTAAACCTTCTAAATAAATGTTTATTAGTTAAATATGGCGAGAATGCATAAGTATACTAATCACCACAAAAGTTCTACGCGTAGAGCTCAATAACTTCATTTCCTCGGCTGCTTTTTCCAGGGCAAGCATGTAGGCGGCGGTTAACATACCTATACTGTGATTATCCTTGAACTCACAAAATTCCTGGAAGATATTCACCATTCGCCTTCGTAATTTACGGTTAACATAGTTCCTGGTTTGTTATCTGTTCTGCGCACGGTAATCCCACAACGAGCTTTGAAAAGATAATTTTATTCATAATGCCATATTTTTTGAAGTATATACTTTACTATTTATAGTATGTCAACATAAAAAAAATAATTTTATTCATAATGCCATATTTTTTGAAGTATATACTTTACTATTTATAGTATGTCAACATAAAAAAAATAATTTTATTCATAATGCCATATTTTTTGAAGTATATACTTTACCCTGAAATCGGCGAGTAAATCTTATTCATACCAATCCTGATGTATTTTGACAGGCCAAAATACCTTGCCTTTCACAAAAAGAGAAGATGTCGGCAATTTGCCACTTTAATAAGCTAATAATATCAATGTGTTAGGATTTTGGACATACTTCTCGCCCTGAATTACAAAAAAAGGAGTTAAAAACTATTTTCTTATATCCGTAACGGTATAAAATCATTGGCCACAAACCAGCTGAATCGATCAAGATTAACCTTTATGATGGAAATCAAATGCTCTAATCTAGGGTTGGCTGCCAGCCTTATCCTTCTATACCAACCGCTCCCGACAATATTGCCAGCAACGTTCAGGACAACACGGCGTATGGTTTGAACCTCATAATTACTACCCGGCAGCGTCACCCTCTTAAACCAATTGACCAGGTTGTAGGCAATGACCTTAACCATGGCAAAGGCCCTGTTGCGGAGCATCTCATGCTGGCTATTTTCCTCTACACCAAAGCCATCTTTAATCTCATCAATCCTGTTTTCACAGTTGCCCCTTTTGTTGTAAAAATGCCAGACCTCTTCGGGGCCCTCCTCCATGTTGGTCATAATGGCCTGGTACTTATAGAAAGAGTTCTCCGGTAGATACATCTGACCAGTATCCTTGACAACCTTTTCTCTGATGACAGCCACCCTTCGAGGGAATTTCCAACCGGTAGGAAGGTATTCCATCTCGGCCACACTAAAGCAATCGTCAAGATCTTGCCATGAATCTTCAGGAAGGGCTAGGATCTGCCGTCTTAAACGCTCCCTCATTGAAAGCTTTATCACATAGAGCAGACATCGGCCCTCAAAACACTCTATGTTCTCTTCATCAAAAAAACCTTTATCTACCCTGATCCCCTTAAGCACATAATTGTGGGGCAATAGGCTCTCACAGTCTTCATGAAATTCTAGAAATTGCCCATTGGAGTGGGTCTTGCCACCATAGAGCTTTAAGTTTAAAAGCTCATCAGTTTCGGAGATAAAACACACCTTCGCCTTATATGAGGGCCTCCCTCTGTAGCGAGGATTATATCCCACCTCGCCATCGGTTTGATTGCCAAACAGGGTAATGACGGTATCATCATAGTCCAGCCAGACCTCCCTGGGGCCCTCCCATTGGGATTTGAGCCTTATAATATCTTGATTTATCTCCAAAAGCTCCTTGAGATGGCTGCCTCCAAGATGGCTAAGAAGATCACGATAACGACCCTCAGAGGGGACCTCGCTGACATCCTTGACCTTTTTGTAGCCAGGGTCACTGCGTAGGGCCTCCATATGATCAAAGCGGCTCAGTCCCAGGATACAACTATCGGTTAGGTAATCCAATAATTGATGGCTAGAATAGGTGCTATTCCAGTGTTTCTGATAACTAAAGTGCTGATCAATCATCTCGGAAAACCCAATAGCGCTTTTGAAGGTCTCTATAGAGGCAAAGTTTCCAAAGGCTGTGGTGGTGTCATTATCAAATACAACCTCCAGGTTTGCCCTACGAAGTCTCTGTAATAGTTTTCGACGTCTCTTCTCTAATACTATGATCTTAGGTCTTCTCTCTGACCTGGGTGGTAACTTTGGTTGTGGACTAGGCCTTTTATCCGGTAATACCATATTGGGTCTCCTTTTTTAGGGTCTTTTCTTTTTCGGGAATTCTTGCTATCTTTACTGTTACTCTCATGTATTTTGTTCATAGCACTTCAGATCGAGTTTGTCCCCTATTATTTTATTTTTTTTCCCGAATTTTTTGAGAAGTTACTCCTTTTGGGGTTAAGTGATTAATTCTACTGGATAATTTAAATAATCTTGAAAGGAGACCCACTAAATATAAGTTTTCAAAATTATTTGAAGGGTATCCAGTAGCCTTTATCTGTTATTTCAAAGGCTTAGCCATTTTTAAAGAGGATACTCGCCGAATTGAGGTTTACTATTTATAGTATGTCAACATAAAAAAAATAATTTTATTCATAATGCCATATTTTTTGAAGTATATACTTTACTATTTATAGTATGCAAACATAAAAATAGAGAAAAAACCCAATTTTGACAAAATCGCAATTTTACCTTGACACATTATTAGTGTTGTATCTATAGTTATATTGTAGCTAAAAAATAGCTATATTCATAAACCAAGTAAGAGGTATCATAATGGATATAATTAGCGAAATTTCAAAGATTATAGGCGAAGAAAATGTATTTTCTGATCGTGTGGAATGTATATGCAATTCACGGGATATGTCAGTCCATGTAGGAGTACCTGATGTTGTGGTCTACCCTCAAACCACAGAGCAGATATCTGCTATTATGAAATTAGCCAATCAGGAAAAAATTCCCATTACAGTTCAGGGTTCAGGGACAAGCGTAACCGGTGCATCCCTTCCGGTACAAGGCGGCATACTCATGGATGTCCACAGGATGAACAAGATTCTGGAAATC
>SDBV01012799.1_pt1 | contig 10714 bp, 7 predicted proteins | sample 2277081 | NCBI WGS metagenome assembly SDBV01 (sample SAMN10402039, study PRJNA504765) | marine sediment metagenome | isolation source: marine sediment core GS10_PC15, 223 cmbsf | place: Arctic Ocean: Southern Knipovich Ridge | collected 2010
GAGGGCCGACCAGTTGCTGCCGTCCCACTTTGCTATGTTGCTCACAGGGCTTCCGCCCGCGAACTGGAAATCGCCGCCCGCATAGATGTCGGTGCCCACGACGGCCAGGGCGTAGACAATGCCGGTCGTGCCCAGACCGACGTCGTTCCAGCTGCCCCCGTCCCACCTGGCGATGTAGGGCTGCAATGGTCCCCCAGTATTGGTGAACTCCCCGCCCGCGTAGAGGTCTCCCCCGGATACCACGAGCGCGTGGACTTTGCCGTTCATGGCGCCGATCGGCGACCAGCTGGCGCCGCTGTAGCTGATGACCCGGCCGTCGGAGAAACCCACGTCCTGCCCGGCGTAGACGGTCGGCCCGGACACCGCGAGGGCGCGCACGGTGGTCGTAAGGCCGCTTCCCACCGCGGACCACTGCGTCCCGTCCCACTTCGCGACCCTGGCGGCCGGCAGGCCTCCCGCCTGAGCGAAACCACCTCCGACGTAGACGTCGGCCCCCGAGACCGCGAGCGCGTACACAGTGCCGCTCACGCCGCCCCCGACATCGTAGAAGGCGCCGCCGTTCCATCTGGCAATGCGCAGCGCCGGGCCGTCGCGCGTGCTGCTGAAACCACCGGCTATGTAGGCGTCATACCCCGAGACGGCAATCGCCAGCACGGCCTGATCCATGCCGCTACCGAGCGCCGACCAGTCGGAGCCGTCCCACTTCGCGATGCGGGCCGCCGGGTTCCCCCCGGCGGACATGAAGTAGCCCCCTCCCATGTATATGTCCGTGACCGATGCGGCCACGCAATCGGAAGCTGAACTCAGCCCCCCACCTAGAGGCTCCCAGACGGCTCCGGTCCACTTCGCCGCGTAGTGACTGCCCGAGCCGCCGACGTCCGTGAAGTTCCCGGCCGCGTATAGCTCGCCGCCCATCACGGTGAGGCCGAGCACAGAGCTGCTCAGTCCGCTTCCCACGCTCGACCAGCCCGTGCCTTCAGTCCACCTTGCGATGTTCAGGACTGTCACGCCTCCGGCCGAATCGAAGGCTCCACCGACGTATAGGTCCGGCCCCATGACGGCGAGCGCACTCGCAGTCTTGTTGACGCCGAGGCCGAGCGCCGACCAGGAACCGCTCTCGTACTTGGCGATCTTGCTCGCGGGCGTCCCACCCTCGACGGTGTCGAACGTCCCGGCCGCGTAGACGATGCTCCCCGACACGGCAATGCAGCGCGCCTGCCCGTCGACACCCCCCCCGAGCGCGGACCAGTTCGCGCCGTCCCACGCGGCGATGCTGTTGGCGGCGACCGGCGCCGCGCTACCCGCCGACGTGAAGAACCCTCCCACGTATACGGTGGAGGCGGTCGAGGCCAGGGAATGGACCTGTCCGTTGACTCCGCCGTCGAGGTCGGACCAGCTCGACGTCAGCGTGTCCCACCGCGCCACGTAGTTGACGGCCGCTCCGCCGGCCTGCGAGAAGAAACCTCCGACGTAGATATCGCTGCCGATTGCGGCCAATGCCCTCACCTGGGAGTTGGTGCCGTTCTGTGCGCCCGTCCCGAGCGAGGTCCACTCCGCGCCGTCCCATTTCGCCACGTAGTTGGCGATGACGGTCCCGACGGTAGTGAACTCGCCGCCGATGTAGAGATTGCCGTTGTGGAAGAGGGCCGCGTGCACGTAGGCGTTGGCCCCCGGCATCCCTCCCATGCTCTGCCAGTCGGCGTCGCTTATGGTGGGGTCGATCAAGAGCGGGTACGCTGCGGCGGCATCGTCGACCACGATAGCCAGGCTGTTTGCGTCCGTTACTTCGATGCGCGCGGCAACGCGGGCCCCCTCTGCGTCGGAGACGCGCAGGCGGTCGTAGGTGAGCTCCCGCCCGCCCGGGAGCGTGACCAGGGCGCCGCTGGCCGACGGCCTCGCCGCAGCTCCCTTGATTGACAGCTCCAACCGCAAGGCCCCGGTACCCGCCGGCCGCGAAGGCACGACGAAATCCTGTCGCACGCCGTCGGCGGTGTTTGAGTAGCGCTCGGTGAGGGCCTGACGCCGCACCTCCACGTGGCCGAGGTCACGGTCGACCACGACCTCGCCCCTGCCCGCGGGACGTAGATCCCCCTCGCGACCCCAGCGCGCCAAGCGCAGCTCGAAGTCGCCGGCACCCTCCTTCACCGAGGTCGAGCTGACCTTCACGGCATCGGCCCTGACCTCCGCCCGCACGCGTTGCAGCCGGTTGTGGAGGACGGCCCCGCCGGGGACGCTCTCGGTGCGCAGCGTACCCTCGTCGAGATGCGCCGCGAGCTTTCCACTGAAGCCATCGGACGCCACGGCGCGACCCTCACTGCGCATCTCGGCGAGATCATGCCGCGTCTCCCACGGTTGCTCGGGCGCGCCGCCCTTCCAGGGCACAAGCGCGGTCAGGACGGCCGCGGCCCCGAGAGACGCCGCCGCGATGCTCACAGTTCTCCTCATCACTTCCTCCTCCTCCGGCTTGTGCTGGCCCGGTCGGCGGTGCACGCTCTGCATCCGCGCCGGGAACCGGCTAACTCCACCTGGTTGCATGCCCGATCAGGGCCGTGCCGCGATTGCTCGGATCCACGTGGGTGGCCTGCGCGATGCCCGGCATGTGCAGCAGCCTAGCGGCTGGAGGGCGCATCCTGTTTGGTCCGGCGCTCCCGCACGCAAGACCTTGGCGACCACGTCGGCCGTCTCTGCTTCGGCCCTGCTCGATGATAGGCTGCCCTCCCGGTCCCCGCCCCAGGAGAGAAAGCCACACCGCCAGTTATTGTCCCCTGTCCGACGCGATCTGTCCAGTGAAACAGCCGCGCTCCGCCGGCCCCGGGTCTTGATTTCGACGGTGGGCAAGGTATCCTCGCGGTCGATCGGCGCCCCCGGCGTCCGTGAGGATCGGCATGAAGCTCATCGTTCTTGCGTCCGGAAAGCTCCGCGAGCAGTACGCCAGGCTCGCGGCGGAAACGTACGTGAAGCGGACGCGCAGGCTCGCGCCGTTCGAGGTCATCGAGGTGCCCGAGTCGCGCGGCGCCCCGCCGGAGGAGACGGGCAGGAAGCTCCTCGCGCGGCTGAAGGACGGCGACCGCGTCGTCCTCCTCGCCGCCGGCGGCCGCGAGTACACGAGCGACCGTTTCGCCCGGAAGATCGGCCGGGCCATCGGCGCGGGGCATGGGCGACTGTCGCTGAAGAGGCACTTCCAGCCGCATGCTTTGTCACGAGCAACAGCATATCGGTGACGCTTGCCATCCGCCGACATCACTCTAGTTACTGTTCCGCGGGCCTCTCCGTAGATGCCGCGTTCGTACCACATCGCCGCGTACTGCCAATCATGTATGTGGCTGCTCACATCCCACGCATACGAATACCTCATCCACAGGCATCCCGCCGTCCCAACGCACGCGGCGCAGAGGAGCGCACCGACGTAGGGAAAGCGGGGCGGCTTCGCGGCGTTGCCTCCAGTCTTCAACATGATCTGCTAGCATATCCTCTGGGAGGGAGTATGACAAGAGCTACGACGGGAATGCGTAGATGCGGACCAGAAGGGCAGAGCTGAACTGCGTTCTCCTCTGTGGAATGCTCACTGGTGGCGAGAACGTGGCGGCCCGCGAGGCGAAGATCCCGCATCAGTAACGGAGATAGATAAGTCTTTGGTGGCAGTGGCACTGGCAGCATCGGTGGCTTTCACTGTGAAGCTCGATGTCCCAACGGCAGTCGGAGTGCCACTGATGATACCATCCCCGGTCAGGCTCAAGCCGTCCGGCAACGCACCGTTCTCCAAGGACCACGAGATGGGGCTTCTCCCGCGATTGACGTAAAGGCGGGCGCTATATTGAGCGTCTTTGACACCTCCGGGAAGATCGGGCATGAACTCGCCATTGGCAATTCGGAATGTGTCATCAGGCACGGTCTCGGGGTCGCCGGTGTCGGCCGTCACAATGTCCGAATACATCGGCGCCATGCCAGCTTCTGTATCGACACAGAGCAAACAATAATAGACCTTCCAGCCCACCGGGCGGGTCCAGTCGAACACTTCGTCGACATAGGACGAAGTCGTACCCGATAGGGAGGCTACAGCCGTCTTGTTCCTGAAGATGGCAATCCTGTCCGGTGCAGGACTGGGCACGGTCCAAGACAACGTGACGCGTCCCCGTTTGATGGGGAGTGCAGTCAAATTGGTGATGGTGGGTACTTGCTGGATTCCGTTGTCGGTAGTCCGCATGAAAACCGTGGGGGCGTTGTAAAGCCTGATCGCCTGACCGTCCGGGCTCATCTTTGCAGTATAGAATGCCGGGCTGGCATTGATCGCTGCAACGAGCTTGGCCATGATCTGCGCCGCCGTTTCACCGGCCACGGTTCCTACCGTCAGCGGCTCCTTGGGGTTGCCCACTCGGCCGACCGTCACCGTGCCGCCTTGGGCAGTTCCTGCAACCCTGAACGTGCTGCAGAGGAGACCCGGCCCGTACTCACGCATTGCCTTCCGCCTGGCGCCCCACTGTACCATCAGGGCAATCACCAGCACCGCTCCACCATAGAGGGCTGGCCTGGCGAGGCGATGGCGTACCAACCTCTTCATCACCATCACCATGCCTTTCCGTCCAGCAGTGGAGCGCAGACCTGCCTTTACGACAGGACCATTCGGCGCCATAGACGACCAATCGATGATACGGACGGCCGTACCACTGTTCAAGAGCCGTCTGCCCAGAACGAGCGGCCACGCGCTACGGCTCGAAGCACGAGCAAGGTCCGAAGTCAGGACGACTGGTGGATGGTCCACAAAGGAGCCTCCACCAAAGCAGGTTATTCCTCCTATGACTCCCTGTCCAGCAGCGTCAATGATGGCAGACAGCCGTGCGGAGCCCGGCCTGACCGACTGAGCGTACTCAAGACGAGGCCTTGGGGGCTGTCGAGGTCTCCGGCCGTAACAAGGCAAGCGGAGTTGTGATGCTCTCTGCTCTTCCACCGAAAAAGGGCCTGCCGGGCGTGGCGTGCATCGGCCTTGCGTTTCTGGCCGCTCCCGCTTCCGTGGCGCTGGCCGCGACAAGCAGGGCGGAAATTGAGGCGAGCTTCCGCCCGGCCAGGGAGAAGTACATTGTAGGCGCACCGATAGACATTCACCTCACGCTGAAGAACCAGTCACGCTCAGAAGTTAAGCTCACTATCAGCGATACCTCTTTCCGCTTTCGCGCCCATGACGCCAAGGGCAAGTCAGTCGCCAAGAAAGGTGCTGCCCCTGTCTATGGGACCCGGATCTCGACCAGGACGACCGGACCCGGAAAGACGTTCACCCGTACAGTCCTCCTGGACAGATACCTCAAGATCGCCGTGCCGGGCTCATATGTGCTGGTGTGTGAACTTGATGTGTCTTTGGCAGAGGCCGGACAACCTCAGCAGACTAGAAGGATCAGCTGCCGTCAGGAGCTGGAGATCGATGTTGGGGCTCCTGACCAGGCCGAGCTCGGCGCGAGGGCGAAAGAACTGATGCGCAAGCTTGCCGATCCTGACGACTCCGTCCGTCTGCACGCTGTCGGGACGTTAGGCTTCTTTGATGTCGAGACCTCGTTGCCATGTCTGGAAACGGCCGTCGCGCACGGTGCAGGCGTCTCTCGGCAAGCAGCGATATACGGACTCGCCAGGCTCGGCGATCGACGCGCCGTTCAGGCCGTCAGTCTTGCTGCGCAAGCGGATGATCCGGGGACACGAAGCGCTGCCGTGTCCGCGCTCGGCACGCTGCTCAAAGGTAGCGAAGACGCAGATGCGGTCAGACTGCTGGCGACGAAGCTCTCGGATGAGGACCGGGACGTCCGGGACCGCGCAATCTCCGCCCTGCGTCGCATCGGAGGTGACGAGGCCACAGCTCTCTTGCAGCCGTTGATGGATGATCCCGATCCCACCATCAGCAGGAGAAGTCGCTATGAGCTAGCAGGAATGCACATAGAGGCCTTGGAGAGGCGGCATGGACCAGGCGAGCTGGTGCCCGCCCTGATCGAGGAATTCTCAAGCTCGGACAGCTACGTCTGCCAAACAGCCGCTCGCGCCTTGACGGAAACAGGCGCGGAAGCTATTCCGGTTCTCGTTGAGGCCCTGGGAAACGAAGAGCGCGCCTTTCGTGTATGGGCCACCAGGTCTCTCGCAATGATCGGCAGTCCTGCCGTGCCGGCTCTCATTGAGCAGTTGAGACATGAGGATCGGCGCGTCCGGGGCAACGCTCTGGTCACGCTGGGCACGATAGGCCCGGACGCGCAGCCGGCCACTCCGGCCATCAGCCAGCTTCTCCAAGATGCGGACGAGAAGGTCCGAGCAGCGGCGGCGAAAGCACTTGCCGGCATCAGGGCCAAGCCGCCTGAAGAGGGGGCGCCCCCCAGATAATGAGTTCGTCACCTACTGGAGATCTACGCCTGCGAGGGGGGGGCCATACAGGTGGTGCCGTATCAAATGGAGATGGCTCTTGTTTGTGGTATATGGTAAGGTTTACATCAGCAACTGGGAGCAGCTGAAGAAAGCATGCGAGTAGAATCGACAAGAAGACATGATGGAAGCAATGGCCTTTCCGGTTGCGCGCTGCTCCTGACGGGGGCAATGTCGGCCGGTCTATCGTGCACTTCCATTAACTCGGGCGTTATGCAGGAGACGATACGCCTGCAATCTGTCGCAACAGTGCTCGGCAACGAGTTTAAGAGGGACGCGCAACGCCGTGCTTTCGCTGACTGGTGGGAGTCAGGTGCGCCGATAAACGTGTTGCACATCAGGTGGGCTGCGAACAATCCACTGTATGCAGACTGCCTTGAGTACGTGCTGCTGTTGGAGGCCGCACGCGGGGAGCTCAGGACGGGGGAATACGAGAAAGCACAGTTGTTGTTGATGCTGGGGTTTGAGAGAATCAAGGGGATGCCATTCCCTCCTGGGTCGATGCTAGACTACGACCTGTGCCGAGGACTGCTGAGAGGCGTGGCGGCTCTCCGCAACGGGGCCTGCCCCGATGTGGAGTTCTCTGTCCTCCCGCGGTTGCTCAGCGCATCCGGTCGTGCGTCGACTAGCGGCCCAGCACCCGGGCGGGCGAGAAAGGCACCGGAAACGGTGATTGAGGAGGGTTCGGAGGCGGCAGGATCTGTGCAGAGGCGTAGTTCGGCCTCGGACGGAGGAGACAAGGGCGAGGATTGAACGGGAAGCGGCCCTCCTCAGTCAGGTGGGTCGCGTACGGCGACAGCCGCGCCGCTAATCCGAAGGCCGTTCGGCACAGAGAACAGGAGGACGAAGATGCACAAGGCACAATCCTCCACGCTAGCGGCATTGGGCCTTGTTGCCCTTCTCGCTTCTCCATCCATGGCTGTGTGCCAAGCCAACGACCCAAGTTTCGCCATGTTCTTCGGGGCGGACGGTCCCGTCGATCTCAATTCCATCCGTGGAAAACCAATCAAGAAGCTTGACCTCTTGGCATGTCGGGATGTTACGGACATTTCTCCCCTTGCTGGCATGAGACTCGAAGATGTCCGGCTCTGGAAGACAGGTGTCGAAGACATATCGCCGCTCGCAGGGATGCCTATCAGGAAGCTCGTGATCTTTGGTGGATCCGTGAAGGACCTGTTGCCCCTGGCGGGAATGCCGCTGGAGGATCTCTGGATCGGAGCGACCAAGACAACCGACTTCTCTCCCCTCAAAGGGTTGCCTTTGAGACATCTCAGCCTGTTCGCTGCCGCGGCAACGAGCCTGTCACCATTGGAGGGAATGCCGCTAGAGACCCTGAACCTAAGGGTGAATGTTTCGGGCAAGATTACCGACCTTACCCCGCTCAAAGGCATGAAGCTGAAGCGGCTGGATTTCCACGCCAACACCGTCACAAAGGGTATGGATATCGTTCGCAACATGGAATCCCTCGAAAGGATCAACAGGCAGACTCCGGACGAGTTCTGGCAGGAGTACGAACCGGATGCCCCCGCGAGAGAGCGTCTCAGGAAGGTGGGGATCGACTACCGGGAGCTTCATGTCACTGGCGACGGGAACTGGATACTCCGTTTCTATGGAGATGACATCAAGGATCTGTCTGTTCTGAAAGGGCTGCCCGTCGGCTCCTTGACGCTGCGAAACAGCGCGATCAGAGACCTGTCGCCTCTCAAGGACACTGGAATCACTTCGCTCCTCCTGGAGAATTCGGCAGTGAGGAACTTGTCGGCGCTCAAGGGAACATCCCTGAAGACCATATACCTCCTCTGCCCCAGCGTCGATGATATCTCGCCGCTTCATGGCATGCCGTTGGAGGAACTCTATCTGGGCTGCCCCAAGGTTACTGGTATCTCAGCACTTCACGGAATGCCGCTGAAGACGCTGTGGATCTCGGAAACCGGTGTCCGGGACGTTTCCCCGCTCGAGAGAGTTCCTTTGGAGTTCCTGTTCGTGGAGATTGAGCGCATTCGTGAGGGCATCGAGGTCCTGAGACGCATGAGGAGCCTGAAGCATATCAACAACTCCGACGTGGAACGGTTCTGGAAGGAGTACGACTCAGGCGAGTTTCACAAAGAGAAGAATGCCGAACCAAGCGCTCCATCGGACGCGGACAAGCCGCGCCGCTGAGCTTGATCGTTGGCCGTCGCCTGGAGGCAAGACACCTTCGGAAGCCCGTCCATATCGCCGGTGGGGCCGACGACGGAGAGCACGGCGCACACTTATGGGTTCCGGTGCCGCACAACGGAATGGGGATAAGCGGCGTCCGGTCCCACACCGGCCCGGCCATCCCCGCTTCTCATCCACAGCATACCCGACCAACGCCGCGCGACAAGGAAACGAGGAGGTCCGCTTTCATCCCCGGGTTGGGAGGGGCGCTCAGTCCCTGAAATCCTGCACTGTGATCTTGTTCGTCAGGATCGTCTTCTCCCACACGATCTCCTTGTCCACTTCCTGCTGCATCGTGATGCTGTAGTGGAGGACATCGCCCACCTTGATCTTGCCGAACCCGCCGCTGAGACTGGTGAGCATGCCGTTGTTGTTCGACATCGCGTGCGTCGTCTGAGGTCGCCCCGGCGACCATATGGCCTTGTCGTTCGCGTAGAGGATCGGCGTGAAACTGGTGTAGACGGCGGGGAAAGGAAGCGTATGGTGAGACCGGACGACGAAGTGCAGGTCCGGATAGGGCCCGCGAAACTGAAGAAGCACGGCCCGGTAATATCTGTCCACCAGGCTGTCCTTGATCTCGTTGCGCAGGAGGCCGGATCGCCAGAGTTCTGTCAGGATGTGGGCGTTCCTCGCCTTGGTGGCGGGATCCCCGGCCGTCTCGAGTTCCCCGCAAAGCCGGCCCTGTTCCTCGGCAAGTGACTTGATGCGGCGCTCGACGTAGTAGCGAGCAACGCGCGTCTCTTCGCGCTGAGGCCCCTGGGACTTCTCGATGTAACGACGAGCGCTGCTTTGCTGAAGGTCGTCGTGCGTTCGGCCCTCTGCCGGACCGTCGTGGTCGGCCTCGAAACATCCGACGCCTGCAAGGGCAATGACGGCGGCCCACCAGGCACGTTCCACTACGTCCTCCCAACGGTCATCGCGTCAGCGGCGCGGGCGTAACTCCCCATCCCCCTGTACCTAACACATGGAAATCCACATATCAAGTCGTCATATATTGTTCTGTATATGACGCAGCTGCTACCGTCGGGCCACAACACTCGCCACGCCGAAGGTGCGTCGCCGGGTGTGAGATCACCCGCTTCACCCGGTGGTGTGAGGGTCGCCAATCTCCGCGAGTTGCTTCTCGACATTGGCCATCGTGGCGTCGATGCGTGCCTGCATGGCTTCGTCGGGTTTGGGGTCGGGGCTCTGGAATCTGCGGCAGCTGGTTAGAATATCCTTCGCCCAAGGACAGCTCAGCAGCGCGGTGGTGAGTTTGTAAACGAACCCCTGTGCGGCTGCATGAGGCGGCTTGTCCTTGTGTTGGGCGAGGAACGCTGCTACGTCATGGACGTTAGTGACGGCGGGCGCCCGGGCTTACGCTTCTTCGGCTTGCGCGGCATTACGTAGTCCTCTCATTTCCCTTTCGCACGGCGAACCGGCGGGCGACCCTTCCGGCGGCCCTGTAACCGCTTCGCAATGCGCCTCGACTGAGGGTTGACGCCCGCGGGCAAGGCCCAACTCATCCCAATCTACATGCTGAGACACTTCGGGATCGCGCCGGCACCGAAGTAGCGAGCGCCTCAGCTGGGGAGGAGCGGCTCCAGGGAGATTTGCCTTCGTGGCATCCTTGACGTCACGCCCATGTGGGGTAGCATCACCCCAACACATGGACGAGCGCCGATGAACAAGAACCACGATGACTCCCGGCAGGGCCGCCTGAAGCATCCGCATCCGGCGGCGCTCATCTGCGCCTGCCTCGTGGTCGGCGTCACGAGTGCGGCCTGGGCACGGCCGATTCCCACCGGCCCCAACGTTCGCACGGAGCGTGGTTTCCGACGCAAGAAGCTCGCCTGGATGAAGCACGTTACTGTCGAGGCGTTTGCCAAGCCAGCACAGGAAACTTCTACTGTCCGCTCGGGGTCGTTCGCGATTTCCTTCACCGGGTTCGGTTTCTACGAGGCCCTAGTACCAGTAGACGCAGTGCCCACTACCATCTCCGTGTATGGGCGTTATAACTCTTCCTACGGCACCCCACTCCCCACGCGAGAGGTACTAGGAATCCAAGGCGTCTCCGACCAGTCCGATATCATGACGGGGGCAGCCGACCAGTGGGAGCAGATGTCAATTAGTCAGCGTGACATGG
>SDBV01012800.1_pt1 | contig 10713 bp, 10 predicted proteins | sample 2277081 | NCBI WGS metagenome assembly SDBV01 (sample SAMN10402039, study PRJNA504765) | marine sediment metagenome | isolation source: marine sediment core GS10_PC15, 223 cmbsf | place: Arctic Ocean: Southern Knipovich Ridge | collected 2010
TTTTTTTAACTTCTTATATAGCAAAGAATTAAGTGTGTCGAGAAAGGAAGTGCGAAAAATATGAGCCCCGTTTCGGTCTAAAATCTAACACGGCTTTTAGTTTTCGCCGAGAATTACTGGTATTATTGGCTTCTATAGGGGTATTTCAGGAGAATTATTTTTTCCCTTGCATAATATTACTGACTGCTATAGTGGAACTATGTTTAACAGTCCAGAGAATAAATTAACAGATATGGAGCGGATATTCCTCGAGCCATGCAACTCAACTCATCGCCACTACGAGGCTCTGCGAACCTACTTCGTCGATAGGCTTCTTTCGGCAAAGACTTAGCCCTGCTGCTATCTCCATCATCCTCAAAGAGGAAGGGTTCGCCCGGCTGCCACGACGGGCTGACGAGGAGCGGCCCAGGCGTCCTGGCCCTCAAAAAGCCGAAGTAGCAGATGTGAGACAGCTAATCTCTCTCCGCGGAGTTTCCGCACCCAGTTCGGCGGCTTGTTTCTCTTTCTCCCATCACTGGTGCAGATTGGTATAGATCATATCATCAGCAGCATCGACTTACCTGGCTCGGTAATGATACCCGCAACCTGCGCAATACGCTCGCTTCTTGCTTTAAAGCTTTTTGGTCGCAGACGGCACAGCCATGTGATGAGCTACGTGATGGACGAAGGTCTGGCTCTGGCAGCCGTATTGAATGTGATCCCCAAACGATCTTTCCTAACAGAGTACAACTGCCGGATCGATCCTGCTTGCTACCCTAAGCTCATGCGAGCCTGGTTCGACTCTGTGACAGAGATAGGTCTCGGGTGGGATGTTTCCTTCAACCTTGATTTTCATACAATCCCCTTCCATGGCGAAGACGCTCTTATGGAGAAGCACTATGCTACAAAGCGAAGCCGTAGTCAGAAGGGTATTTTGGCATTTGTGGTCGAGGATGCAGAAAATCGCGTGTTCTGTTATGGCAACGCTTATTTGCGCAAGGATGAACAGGAAGATGAGATTCTCAAATTCATCGAGTTTTGGAATAGCAGAACAGGAAAGCTCCCCGAAAAGCTTGTCTTCGAATCCAAGATCACCACCTATGCTAATCTCGACAGGCTTAACAAGATGGGCATTCGCTTCATCACCTTGAGAAGGCGGTCGCAGAAGATGTTAGAACAGACCTACAAAACTGCTTCTTCAGCGTGGAGACGGGTCGAGCTTGAAGGAGTCACTAAGGACAATTCGGAATAAATAACCATACGCTCGATAAATACTGGTAATAACCTCAGTAACATGATTAAGCGACACTATCAGAGCAGCAAACAGAGTGTATTGAGAAAAAGAATAAAGGGCAAAAGTTCAACGATGCCAACTTTAACGATGGCAACCATACAGATAAGCGCCACGCAAACGCAAAGAGTTAAAAATAAACCGTTTCCGATTACCACAGCAGTTTCTTGACGGTTGTTCTTATCTTTTGTCGAAAGTTCAACGTTAATCGCAAATTAAATTACCAAACTTGTATACGAAAGATAACTAAGAATCAAACTTATAAATCCCCATATTCCGAAAAAAAATATGGCCCGAGGTATTTTGCAGCAAGTATCCCGCGTACAAACATCAAAAAATATTAAAATATTTATTTACTGTAAGTAGCAGTTTAATATTATTAAACATAACCATCCATAATGTCCTACCTTTGGCTGGCCAATAAAATTGCAAATCAGCATTTACCCGTAAGTTCTGAGACTAAATTAGATCAATTATATCAAAGTGTTCAAAATAATGCTGCTTATAAAAATTATAAATATTATCTATATCATCCCTATATAAGGGATTTATAAATTCATTTTTGATATGAAACGAGACAATCTCAATATCACTACCAAAAATATTTTTTATATTAGCAAAAGCAGAAGAATAGAATCCGGAAATGCATTTTGGTACTTTGGAAGTATTTATCAGATAAAATTCTATTGGAACATCTAATCTCTTTACTGAAAGTTTTAATTTGTCGGCAATAAAACGAAGCTTATCTGCTGGTTCAGCTCTGCACGAAAAATATATTAGATCCTGGTCTCTAAAATATTCTATTACTCTTTCTAAGTATTTAATATAGATATTATTTTTTACAATGGGGCTTTTATAACAATATTCAAACTCTGTACCCAAAAAATACACGCAATTAGATTTAGTGATATTCGAAACATGTGATTTTAAATAGTTATAATTATTTTTAACAATGTTGACTTCAGCATATGATTTTAAATCGTATACTGTAAAATAGTTCATTTTTGTTATTGACTTAAGATTCATACCAGCCAATCTTTTTATAAAGAACTTATAGCTATTGTTGGTGCCTCTTTTTAATATATCAATTCCCTTTTTTCTTTTTTCGAACACATTAATCGTTGCATTGCCATCATCAAGTAAATAGAGTTTTTCAAATTTACAAGAATTTACAAAATGTTGCATTAAATCAAACCTATAGTCTCCAATAAAAAAATACTCGATGGCACCTATACTTTTTAATATATTTTTAATATATCTGAGGCTTATCAACCACCCAATTTTAGTCTCTGCCGACATTGGAACGAGATACAATTGACCCCATTCGTTAACATTAGTCACTTTCGCTAATTGCAGCTGATTTATTGCATTGCCAGCTTGAAAAATACATAAAGTACAATCTTCCGATCTAAGGTTAAAATGATATCTTGCCTCAATAGCGTTAAGCATTTGGAGTGGAGATGCTACAAGAAATACATTCATCTTCTTTTCCCTCCCGTTGTTAAACCATTCAATATCCTTCATGATTTCTCAAAATACACAGTTGAAAAATCATGAAAAGATCAATGCTGAAAACAGCTTCTTTTGCAGCATGATTGAAACACTACCACGCCGCAAGCCCACATGCACGATTATGTTCTGCCCGGTAACATAGCTTTACGCGTTTGATACAAGATAGATAAGGGCGCTTACCATTTGATCCGGTTTAGCCATGCGGTCAAGGGGTATTCTCTCTGAATAGCGCTGTTTGAATGTTTTACTCTGACCGCTTGCTGCGGCGCCCGAGGTGAGAGTATTCACCCTGATTCCTTTATCCACCCAGTAGGCGGCAAGATATTTTGTCAGGCCGATTACTACGGCTTTTGATGTTGAATATACTGCCGGTGGGTTGATGGCGCGGCTGATCCATATATAGATGCTACATTAATTATATTTCCATAATTTTACTGTATCATTACCGTAGCGATTTGTTGAGTTGTTAGGAAATAACCGGCAAGATGCATATTAATATTTTCACAAAAATCTTGATAAGTTACTTCTTCAAATATCTTGCCATAGTTTTTGTTGCGAGGATAAGCACTGTTTACTAAAGCATCAATTCTGCGATATTTCCCTAAAGCAAACGTTATTAGACTCTCAACAGAACTTAAATCTGTTATATCAGTGTTCCAAATATTTGGTGACTTCCTTGCCGTATTTATTATTTACTTCTTGCTCTAATTTTATCCCTTCCTTTTCGTTGATATCAGCAAGAATAACTACCCCGCCAGCATTTGCGACATTCAGACAAAAGCCCTTCCCTAACAATCCAACTGCTCCAGTAATAACTACCACTTTGTTATCAAGTCTAAAAACGTCCATATTTCATTTTTCCACCAAAATTTTCATCTGGTATTATTTTTTATCTTATTCAAATTTTTCATAACAGCTTCAATGCATATGAGATCAACCATATCATCAACATCAAAAGCTTTCCATTTAGGCACAATATACGGCAATGTTCTGTCATGGTAAAATGTTTGTTTTTCAAGCAATGTTTTTACATCCGAAATGTATAAACTTCCATCAAAGAAGTATAGTTTTTCTATGTCCTGACGACGAACAGCACCAGAAAAATCCTCACCAACATACGGCGTTATTAACCCCTCTTGATTTATTCTTGCGTCAAAAACAGGGTGTGTTGAAACAACTTCTGATACACCAACAATAGAATCCGCTTTTGTGCGCATAGATTCAAGCAATTCTAAAGCTTTGTTAATATCACAACCTTCTGTTAAAGGCGATGTTGGTTGCAATAGAAGACAATAATCAAATGTTTCTCCTGTTTCGACTAAATTATTAAGTACATGCAAAAGAACCGATATCGTGGTTGAATCATCAACTGCTAAACTTTCAGGTCTCAAAAAAGGCACCTCAGCGCCTTCACGTCTTGCAATATCAGCAATATTGAGGTCTTCTGTTGAAACCACTATTTTATCAACATAAAGTGATTTTTTTGCAGCACATATCGGCCATGCAATCAAGGGCTTGCCGCATAACTCTTTAACGTTTTTGCCCGGCAGCCCTTTTGATCCGCCACGGGCGGGGATAATTGCCAATACTTTCTTGTCGTTTATCATTAGAAAATTACTCCACGGAATAAGTTCGTAAGCTGTTAAGTTGTTGCCTCCATAAACTGTTGGATGTTCCCAATCTCTTTTGTGATTCTTTCAATCTCATCCCCGTTCAGGGTTGCGGAAGACGGCAGGCTCAATCCGCAGCGTGATAATTTTTCACATACCGGCAGGCTCTGACCTGTATTGTAAATAGGCTGTTGATGTACCGGCGGAAAAATTGGGCGCGTTTCAATACCTCGTTCCTTTAATTGTTCTCCTAATTTTTTGGACGACATTCCAAACTCTTCCTCATCTATAAGTATTGAATACAACCAATAGATATTTTTGGCCCATACTGCTTCCGGCGGCAGGGTTACGCCTGGAATATCTTGAAGACCTTTGACATACAAAGCGGCATTCCTGCGTTTCTGTTCCACAATCTCATCGATTCTCTCCATCTGGGCCACGCCGAGAGCAGCCTGAATATTGGTCATGCGATAATTATACCCGAGGACAGAGTGCCAATAGCGCCGTTTTGGATCCATGCCATGGTCACGGAGGACACGCATTTTTCCAGCCATGTCCTTATTATCTGTAACAATCATGCCGCCTTCGCCGGTGGTAATGATTTTATTTCCATAAAAGCTGAACACACCCATATCGCCAAATGAACCTACTTTCTTCCCTTTGTACAACGCACCATGGGCCTCAGCAGCGTCTTCAACAACAGTAAAATTATACTCTCGGGCAATATCAAGAATAGGGTCCATATTCGCAGGATGTCCATAGGAATGGACGGGAATAATTGCTTTGGTTTTGGCTGTAATAACCTTTTTGATTTCAAGTGGATTGATATTCCAAGTACTCGGTTCACTATCGACAAAAACAGGCTTTGCCCCCGTAAATGTCACAGCATTGGCTGTAGAAATAAAAGTAAAAGACGGGATAATAACCTCATCTCCCGGGCCGATTCCAAGGGCAAGCAGGGAAAGATGCAAGGCCGTGGTACCGCTGCTTGATGAAACAGCGAATTTTGTCTCGCAGAATTCTGAAAATTGTTCCTCAAATCTTGTGACGAATTTACCGGCTGATGATACCCAGCCGGTCAGTACACACTCGCTTACATATCTAAGCTCGGCCTCTCTGAACTTGGGCTCGGCAACAGGAAAATAAACGCGTGTGTCAAATATCGCAAGGTCAACCACTCGCCTGTCACTATCCAGAACAGGAACAACCCTGATCGGTTCGCTGAACATGGCGGAGATTTCATCCATGCTCATATCCACGGTTGCTGTAATTGTTTCAGGATGGTCGATTCTGCTCGTGGACGATTCCAACCCCAAGCCTTTGAGCAAGGCTCTGCGCACATCGCCGTCTGTAATTAGCCCGATAAACTTTTTACTGCCAGGCGCAACAAGCAGAGCGACCCCAAGCCCCCCCCTGTCAATAGCCTGCAAAACCGCTCTAATAGTGCCTGAGGAATCAACTGTTATCTTTTTTATCTTTTCTTTCATCTCGTCTCTATATTTCCCTCATTAATCATCATGGCCGCAATATGATCAAATGAAGCCTTCAGACCATCAATCCCTGTATAGATTTCCAGTGTTATTGTTTTGTCCTTCAAATGTTTTTTCTTTATTCTGTCAAGCAACTTGCTGTCAGACATAAATTCAGCATTTTGGTCATGCCAGCCGTCATTATCACTTAAATGAATATAATCCGTCTCCATAATCATCTGGTCGAGATATGAATTAAAATCAAAACCTACGCTTCGGGAAGAAACATACAAATGCGCAACATCCAAAAGCAGTTTAAAATCAATATGCTGCTGCAATTCTCTATATTCAGCAGGAGATGTCAGCATGAATGGGTTTTGCAGTCCATATTTGTTAAAATTCGTTTTTGAATATACATTGTTTTCAATGTATATATCTATCCCTTTTGACTCGTTTTTAATTAAATTAAACCCGTTACAAAATATTTCATATGCCTGTTTCATGTTGCATAAATTACCCGCTGAAATTGCCTTACCGATTTCATTTACGCCGATGTCCACATAAAAACCGGCGTGAAATCCAAATTTGTCTGCGCCCAACAGGTGTGCAAGTCGAATTGCCTGGCGCAAACGTGCAAGGCTTCTTTCAAATATTGCATCATCTAATGACGCCAGGTTAAGCACAAAATCCTCTTTTGGCGTAGGAAAATAATTATGAACCAGAAAATTCAGATTGTATTTATTTTTCAGATCGGAAATATCGTCTTCATAACCTCTATAATACTCCGTCCCGCCGGATAATTCAATATTCTGAAAACCGTGTTCGGCGAGTTCCCGAATGGCATTGCCTATTTTCTTTTGTTTTGAACAGGCTGAGGATACGTAGATCATTATTTTCTATAGATCGCAATAGCCTATGAACTGGCCGTTTTCTTCATCGCTGAAGGAATACCCCAGACTCTCGTAGAGATGGCGCGCTCCTGTATTGTCAAGATGCACCTTGAGTCTGACCTTAGCTGCCCCCTTTGCTTTTGCCTGATTGTGCAAAAATTTCATAAATTTTTTACTTAATCTTCGATTTCGAAAATTTGGATGTATCGCAATGCCAAGACTGGGAATTGCAAAGCCTTCACCCCAACCACGCAACATCGCATACCCTGCAATTTCATTATCCTTAATTTGCAGGAGATAAAGGTCATCCCCTTCATATGCTGCAATCTCTTTCGCCATTTCACAGGTCAAAGGATGAGGATGAAAATACAGATCGTCTTTGTTGGCAATAATGTCCTTAAAAAATTGTGCTAATTTTTCTGCCCAAAATGGGCTGACAGCAACATATTCAAGAGTTTTTCGCATGAGTTTTTTATCAGTCAGACCAGATAATAGAATCCAGTTCGAGTGTTCCTTCTTTTTGAATCCGCTTTGCGGCTTTTCTGCCAACTACTCTATCAAACCATTTCGGCGAAAGTCCATTTCCGGAACGTTTACAGGTTAAATCGGTTTTTTGAATAGTTTCACCAGCAACAAGTGAACGAGTTGCAACAAGACTCTTTTGCATTCGAGTTTTGTTTGACAGTTCGCTGGGCATTGGCCGTTTGATCCCATCACCGAGAGCTGCCTCAACATCACGGATTGTCCTAACCAGCTCTTTAAGTTCCTTTGGTTCAATAGAAACTCGATGATCCGGGCCAGTCATGTTCCTATCCAGAGTAATATGCTTTTCTACAATACATGCCCCGGCCGCCACCGCCCAGGGACTGGCGCCAATTCCTGGAGTATGATCGGAAAATCCAACCGGACAACCAAATGCCAGTTCCATTGTCTTCATTGCCCGCAAGTTTATCTCGTTGACAGGCGCTGGATATTCCGAAGTGCATTGCAAGATAATAATCTTTCCATGCAATCCGTGAAATTTCAGTTCATTGACAGCCTCCTCCACCTCTCCAAGAGATGACATTCCCGTGGATAGAATCACAGGGATATCCTTCCTAGCAATATAACGGAGAAACGGGATGTTCGTGGTGTCGGTAGAGGCAATCTTATAGGCTGCCACACCGATTTCTTCCAATAGATCAGCGCTTTTTTCTTCATAAGGTGTGCAAAGATACAAAATGCCGGTTTTATCACAATGAAATTTCAATTCCTTCTGCTGATCTTTAGACAACTCCAGTTTTTTGAGCATGGCGAACTGCTCACCGTTCTGCCCCGTGGTTTCAACTTGATATCTCGCTTTTTGTGCCTCTGGCGTGACAAGATCCTCGGCCACAAAACCCTGGAACTTAACCGCGTCAGCGCCTGCTTCTGCAGCAGTATCAATAAGCTTGTGGGCCAGTTTCATATCGCCATTATGGTTGACCCCAGCTTCCGCAATAATAAAACAAGGATTACCGGAGCTGATCATAAAATATTTAATTTTTACTGGGTTGATCATTGATTGTTTTCTCCAAATAGGCTTCTAAAAATATCCATGTAACAGGAAATGCCGGTAGATTTGGTTGATATAGATCTCTCTGATCTATTTGGTTGATTCAGTGGTTATTCCATTTTCACTTTTCTAATACGCTTTTCCGCAAAAAGGCACTTTAAATCTTCATTCAGTTTTTCCCCGCAACTGCAGACCCACCCGATCTGTCTGGCGGGATTGCCGACCATCAGGGCATGATCCGGCATGTCTTTCGTTATCACGGCGCCCGCTCCAATGAAGGAGTATCTTCCCAATGTTACTCCGCAGATTATGGTAACGTTGGTGCCGATTGTCGCTCCTTCTTTTAGCAGGGTAGTACGCGCCTCTTCCATATTGCGGATTTGGACCCTGGGATTATAGACATTAGTAAAGACCATGGACGAGCCGCAGAAGAAGCCGTCTTCAAGGATTACGCCTTTGTATCAGCAATTCTGATATGATATGACCTATGTCAAGTAAAAAATATATTCTTCCTGAAGTATTACCTCCTAAATATATTCGTGAAGAGAGGGAAAGATAGAGAAACTTGTCGCGGCGATAGGCCAGTCTGAAATACGCGGATTACTTCCCTTATGAGTAAGGAAGCCCTGCAGGCCAATTTGATCGTCCGGAGCTGCTTTTTCGAAGAGGTGCCACACAACTCTATAAATCGATTTGTTATTGTTTCAAATAACTCTTTTACCGTTTCATCCTCCTCCAGTCTTCGATAAAACTTGTAGAGCAGCGTCGTGAAATCTATTTTCGCTTCACCCACAGGTGTTCCCGTGAAATTGAGCCAATCCTGTCTACATGGGAATTGAAACTCTGCTGCTCGCCAGGTAATTTTTTCATTCCCATAAAAATCAATAGCGAGACTGTTGTTTTTATAGACTTATTGGTTGGCAGAGCTTCGCTTTTGATTCGGATGACACTCGGGTACCAATGATGTTCTATGGCGCACCGAGCGACCCTCTATATGTGTTTGGTGCAGATCCGTTACTGCACCAGAATCTTCGAATCCAAGCCGGATTCGGGGGATTAAAAGTGATGGGTTATGCGGCTGTAGGCAACAAAAAAAGATTGTCAGGGGGAAATTTGTCTCTTGACCTGGGGGGGCCTCCTATGTGTTATGTGCATCTCACTGTTTTAGTCTGTGATACTGATTTTTTAGCCAAGATTTTGTTCTTCTTGGTAACAAATGCGAACATATTTGGATGATTCTAAGATTTGCATCCAGTAAAATACTCTTTTTTTGATGAGTTTTAATGATCCTAATCTGTTTTTCATATACATTACTAGCACTTTGATTCTGTGCAGAGTTTGTTGCTTTTTTAAAGACACCCCACAGTTCGGATTTCTTACACTTTATTTCAATTGACTGCAAATTGGCTATTGAAGCGATTGATACCAAAGTCGTTTCCGAAAAATAAAAGGTATGCACCGACCTGAACCAATAGTTCTTAAAAGAACCTTTCGGATTCATCATGTCAGGAACTGCTATATAGACAATTCCATTTGTAGATAGATTCTCTCTGACTTTTCTCAAAGCCTCTACTGGATTCATGATATGCTCTAACACATGTCTCATGATTACAAGATCAAATCCTGTGGATTTCCAATAAGAATCAATATCATTTGATATTACACTAGCTCCAATAACATTTTTCAAATTGGTAATGCAAAGCTTGGATGACTCTATTGCTGACAGTTTATGGAAATGTGTATAATTTAGTTTAAGCCATTGCAGAGCCCACCCCATTCCGGCCCCAATATCTAAAACGGATTCTCTGTCTCCGATAAGATTTAGGTTCTCAAGTATAGAGCATATTGGTTTGATATTCTTATATTTTGAATCGTCTGTTTCATCAGAATAAACTATAGGCCTATAATATGAGTCATACTCGTTCTGATAGAAATGCATGTATCTTTCCTTAGACCAACGAGGACAAAGAAAGACTATGCCGTCAGAAGGGCAAATCGATACGTAGCACGGTAATCCAAATTGCCCTCTTTTTGAGACCATTTGTAGTTTATCATTCCCACATATAGGACAGGGTATTGACTCAAAAATTTCACTTTTATCCATTCGTAATCCTGGCATCTTTCAGAAATCAGTTTACAAATTTGAATAAAAAATCCCTCCCCATAAAGATGAAACTTGCCGGTGATTCCGGGAATAAGTTGCCACTTAAACGCTCATCCAATTCCCTCACTCATTCAATTGGTATCAATAAGAACTGCTTCTCAGGTAGAGCTACCAATAGAGCAGCCTTGAAAAAATTATACGTATAGCGCTGCAGTGGGGAATTTTGGAAAAATAGACGCACGGACTTATTTTTCCATTTTTTTTGGAAAAATTGACGCTCTAAACCTGTTTCAAGCCCGATCTGCGCGGAAATCCGTAAAAAAT
>SDBV01012801.1_pt1 | contig 10713 bp, 9 predicted proteins | sample 2277081 | NCBI WGS metagenome assembly SDBV01 (sample SAMN10402039, study PRJNA504765) | marine sediment metagenome | isolation source: marine sediment core GS10_PC15, 223 cmbsf | place: Arctic Ocean: Southern Knipovich Ridge | collected 2010
GCCGCCGTTATCGGATGGAAGGCTCCAGCTATATTGCCAGTTGGCACTCGTCGTATCTTTTCCCGATGTGATAGTAGCGTCTATCCAGACCGGCCCCGCGGTCCATGTGCTCTCATTCCAGTATAGTCCGTCAATATCGCGGCTGATCGCAATTGTCACGGTACTTACGGCTGCATCGTCGGTAGCGATACCGGTTATCAGTTTCGGACTGACAGTTAAAGTGTTTCCGTCGCTTGGATCACTTATGCTGGTATCAGGAGCAGGATTTATAACTATGTCTACGGTCTGAGTCGCCGGATTAAAAGTGCCGCCCGCGGCCCCGGTTATTCCCGATGTCCAGTTAGTAGCACCGGCTGATGCCGGTGTGGTCGCTGCAAAGTCGATTTGAATACTCTCGCCATCTGCCAGATCATCGGAGGCTGTATCTGCGGTGACGATAATTGTCTGCGAACCACTAGATCCACCGGGCGGCGTTACCGTCCAGTTTTTGCCACCACTTACGGTAAGCGAATACCCTCCCGCAGTCGTTGGTATATTCGAATAGTTGACCGGAATGTCAAAACTGACCTGACTGACGTCATCTCCATTTGCACCTCCAGTATTTGTCATGACAACGCTAAAATTTTCTGAGAAGCTATCATAAGAGGTACTGGGAGTCACCGTCGTTGTCCCCTTTACATAGGACAAGACTAATTTGGGTTGAATAGCCGACGAACTATTTTCGCTTGCCGCATAGACCTGTGTTGCCGGATCGGCATTTGCTTCAACCGAATCCTTAACAAGCCAGCCGTAATTTGTCTGTACGCCGTCGATAAAGTCTTGAACATCAGAGGCGACATCGAAGGCAACCCATCCCGCTGACGTACCGCTAAAAGCCGAGCTTGTTTGACCGGCAGCAAAATCTCCTCCGGCTGTCGTCCAATTCAATGCACTGGTTCTGCTCCGCCATGTGGTTTGAGCCTCGAGCCATGAATTAGTCACTCGGTAAATATCGTTCGTTCGATTGTTTGCCGGCGGTGTAATAAGATACAATTGCACTGTCGCCGTCTCTATCAGAACGCCCGTTGGAATTGTCGAAAGATCAAACTCTACCAGTGCTCTCTTTGGCTTATTATTCGAGACCACTTCTAAAGTGGGACCGTCAAAATTTCCATTAATGCTGCCGTTATCGATATATGAGTCTTGGTTTGACGGTTGGATAGTATAGCTCACAACTGAGCCAAAAGCGGACGACAAAAGTCCAAGCATCATAACTAATAACGCTTGGACGACAATAATAGCTGCAACGATGCTTATAGATTTTAATCTATAATTTTTATCCACGTCTCTTTTTCATAATTTTCGGCGACTGTTTCTTCGACTGGCCCGGGGTTTGAAAGTGGCTATATTTGGGCGACTTCAATCAATAGATATTATGCTTTATCAGTTAGAGCTTATTATATAGACTAGCAACCCCTTAAGGCAATATAAATTACTTTTTGAAAGATGCTCTCAATAAGTAACTTGCCTTATCTAAAAGACATAACACCTACTATGTTTATTATCGGTTGCAGTAGAAGATGATATTATAAGCGGGTATAGTTATGAGTAACTTTTGGGGCTATAGCTCAGCTGGGAGAGCGCTGCCCTCGCATGGCAGAGGTCAGGGGTTCGAATCCCCTTAGCTCCACAAGGTCAGAGGCATATATCGCTAAGTGTAAAATGATTTCCTAACAATCATAAGTGCGTATTAAGTGCGGATGTTGAGTTTCTCTTCAGCAAGTTACTTTCAATCGAAATCCAGGTTCGAGTCCCCTAACCTCCACATAACGTCCAAATCGGGGTTTTTAGGCCATTTCGACATCATCGCAAACGGCTCTTTTAGCTGGTAGGAGACTATTTCACGATCTCTTAGCAAAAGGTTCGAAGATACATTTTCCAAGATTGTGCGCTTAATTTCATAGCTACCCTTAACAAACGCTTGACGTGCATCTTTAGCCATATTTAGAACATTTTTCATAAGTTCGAAGACGTTCTCATCGCACTTATCAGACTGATTAAGCTTTAATTCTAAATTGATTCTTTCCTCGTTCAAGTCTTCTGCCTTCTCACTATAAATTTCTGAGCTAAGATGACCATCTAGAAAGGTATCAAGCAACTTCTTCTCTCTTGATTTGATTCTCTTAATTGAGTCCTTTTGCCTGCTTAATGCCTTCCCTTTATTTAGTAGCTCTTCCTTCTTCATTTCCTCAACAGATTTAACCATTATTTCAACTAATTCAGAATCAAGCTGTAGTTCTCCTAGAATATTGGCTATATGCTCTCCTAAAACTTCTTCCCTGATAAACAGCTGAGAACAATCTCCTTTTGATTTTGTACAATTATAATAATGATGACCTTTTTGAACCTGAGCTGTAATCGAGCAACCGCACTCTCCACACACTACAAAACCCCTATATGGAAACTCAGCAGCAGCCTTTTTATTCCTCGGCCCGTTTCTAGATAGCCGGTTTTGAACTATATCAAATAGATCTTTGGAGATAATCGGCTTGTGATTTCCTTTATAGATCTTCCCCAAGTAATCCATGACACCGTAATAGAAGGGATTTTTTAAAAGAGTCTCGATCCCATGAGTATGAACTTTATTGCCATTAACATTTCTAAAACCCATATCATAAAGCTTTTTCGCTAACTTCTTAATTGAATACTGACCGCTAGCATAGAATTCAAAGGCCTGCTTAATATAAAAGCTAGTCACATCATCTACTTCAACAGAACTTTTATTTTTATCATTCCAATAACCTACTGGAGCTTTTCTAGGCCAACCACCATTCTCAACTTTTTCCCTCATACCTCTTTGAATATCAAGCGCTTGGTTTTCTACTTGAAACCTTGCCATGTTTGCCATCATGCTAAGAGAAAACCGGCCTTGGGGTGAAGAATCGTACCTACCTTCAATAAAAATAAGATCAATCCCTAGGTCTTCTACGGTAATTAAGTCCTTGGGGTTTCTGGTTAAGCGATCAACTTTGTAGCAGAGCATTGAATCAATCTTATTCGTCTTAATAAAAGAAACCATCCGCCCAAACTCTTTCCTTCCTTCTTTTTTAGCCGATGCGGATTCAACAAATTCTTGCCTGATATCTAATTCATTTTGCTCTGCAAGTTTGCGCAGTGCTTTAATCTGAGAAGGGATTGACCAGCCTTCTCTTTCTTGTTCCTCAGAAGATACCCTTGCATAAATAACGGTAGATTTTCTTACTTTGTCTCTCAATTTTCTATCCTTATCTTATTAAGCAAATTATAGCCTCTTTGCTACTTTAACAACACATTGATTTTGTCTTGAACCAAACTATCAAAAGATTCTTTTCGCTCATTTAAATAATCTGTTACTAATTCATCAGTTTTACTTAAAACTTTCTTTAAATCCGTTTCTTCTAGTTGAGCACCGACAGACGTTAAACAACCCCGAATTAAAGGAATCAGTTTGTCTAGCTTTCCTTTATTTCTTCTTTCTCTTACAGCCGGTATTGAAGCACCGGCAAAATCCACTTCTTCTAACGCCTTCCAAACAGGATCAACCGGCCATCTACTTTTTTGCTTATTATTTGTCGGCACTCTAAGCGAGCACCATTTTAAAGCCATTAACCAAAGAGGCAGCAACTTATCGTATAAATCATCTACAAAATCAATCCCAGTTTTTCCAAATACTTCTCTGCCAATTTCATATTCGATTCGCCAAACATCCTCGTCTTTGTCATATTTTGAAGATTGCTCCCAGACAAGAATTATCTCTTTCTTCCCTAGCTTTTTAATCTGTTTTGTCTTGTCGTAAATACGAAGATAAAGAGGAAATGCTCCAAAATTTAAAGATGTAAGCTCATAATGTTCAATCTTTGGATCTTTCAAAACGGCTCTAGTTACAAATCTTTTCCAGTCATCAATCTTTGGCTTCCAACCCTGTACGTCACAAAAAAGATCAATTCTTGATGCTTTCGCTTGTCCGTAATTACCAAGAGTTTCTAAGATCATCATTAAGTATTTATATGCGCCTTCAAGGCCATGGGAATAAAAAGCTACTGAATTTATTTGAGCAAGTATTTGAGGAATGCTCTTTGACGGACTAACCCCGATATCGTAATCCGCCGTTTTTAAATGATATCTACATCTCATCCAATTCGATCCCGTTATGAGAACTCTTTCCGGTCCAAATGTTAAGGGTATATCTCTATTGTTTTCTCTACACCATTCCTTTGCGTCTTCCAACATTTCAAACCAATCAGGATCAGTGCCTCTTTTTATTGATAAAGCCAAGGTATCAACCCCTGAATTTATAATACGAAGACTCATTTTTTCTTATTCTCTCGATCATCTACTGCACTTTGGGGGCACTGTGCTACAGGGTACGTGCCCTTAGAATCCTGCCCCACGACTTTGGAGGTTACCACGGTCTTAAGCCCGTGGTTTTCATCGCAACTATCGTGGGGCTGGTTTTTCAAGTCCTCGAAATCTTGTAGCTCACTGCTCTCAATCGATTTAGATAGAGAATCGAAAACGATCAAACCAAAATTTGCTAGCCTTTCAAGGTAAAGATTAATTGTTTCATCAGCCAGCTCTTTTCCGGTTCTTCGGAAAAAATATTCTTTTGCTTCTCCTACGAGTTTGCTACTAAACTCCAAATGAAAAACTCCCCATTAACTCACTGGGGAGATTCTAAAACTCTAGGTGTATAAAAATGTGAAAGTTTTAATATCTAATCTTTCATAGCCGCTGCTCAATTATCTTATTAATTTTTTCTATTTTTTTACTAACAAGGTTTGCTTTTCGTTTTAATTCAGCTTTAAAGTTCCCACTGTTTGGATTAACGTTATAGAGTTTTAGAGCGATTTTTTCATTACTTAATCCCATATTTCGATAAGCTAGACATGCTGCAGCAATCCGATCATCAATACTTCTACTAGAAAATGGAAATTTATCTCTCATTACTTCCTTATGTTCGTCTAATATATGTTCTTGAATCGTTAACGGTGTTGATAAAGTAATAACCGTATCTGGAATTTGAGTAATAACTGCATCTATATATCCCGGAGGGACTGCCTGAAGTTCATCGGTGATAATAAAATCTGTAATTCCATCTACAAAGATCTTTCCCTGCGCAATATCTAAATTATGCTTTTTAAGTAATTGGTTAACTGTCTTTTCACCATTTTTATTCAGATAATCTTTAATAAACGCAAGGATTAGAGGCTCGTATTGATTCCATACATCTTTTATTTTTTGATCTCCATGAAATTCCAAAAGTGAAATGATTTTATCTATGAAATTGTTGCTCTTATTTTCTTCACTAAATTTTACAAGGTAATCTTCTATTTCATCCCTAATCGCATCCTTTGTTCCACTATTTTCAAGCTTCTCCATATATTCTGGATTCCACTCATTTTCAGTAAGATTTATCTTGTATTTTTCTCTTAACCTGTTAGTTAGATCAATTAAGCCAGCGTTACTAAGCATTAACGTGCCTAGCGAGAGTAAATGATTAAATTGCTTATTTGTTAATTTTTTCTCTTTAGTCAAATTTTTCTCTTTAGCAGAGTTACTTTATTAAGACTTTTATCGGTTGGTTGATCTGTAATCAATAGACTAAATCTAATTAGAAATCTACGAGGGATTTGAAAAAACTTAATTTCCTCTAAATAAGATTTATGCAAATTTGAAAAAAACATAACGCTTCAATGACTTAGAAACCAATGTTTGATATTCCCGCTTATGTGATAGAATGACCTATCAAGTAAGCAAGGGTTTAATAAAGCAACTAGTACTATATAATATCAAGATATGGAAAACTTAATAAACAAGCTTTCATCATACAATCTATTCAATTACCTTCTGCCGGGCATTATTTTCGTAGTTCTTCTCAATAAAACAACAAACTTTTCTTTAATCCAATCCGACGTCATCATAGGCTTCTTCGTTTACTACTTCATCGGCTTAATAATAAGTAGATTCGGTTCACTCATTATAGAGCCTCTTCTACGACGATTATCATTTCTCAAATTTGCTAATTACAAAGACTTCGTTACTGTTTCCAAGATAGATGATAAGTTAGAGATACTATCTGAGACGAACAATACCTATCGCTCACTCATTTCACTGTTTACACTTTTACTAATTTTGAAAATGTATATAGCAATCGCGAACAAACTCCCATTTTTAAAGGAACTGGACCTCACCATCTTTGTCACCAGTTTGTTGATTATGTTTCTATTCTCATACAGAAAACAAACTCAATATATAACCAAACGTATCGAGGCTAACTTGGAAGCTGAAAACAAATGAGTATCATTAAGTCCTTTTCTGTCGGTGAAGGCGATATGTTCTACATCAAACACGGCAATGATAACTTTACTATGATCGATTGTTTTATGCATGACGACGACAAAATAGATATTGTAACAGAGCTGCTGACTGAATCTAGGGACAAAACGATAAAGCGTTTTATTTCAACGCATCCTGACGAAGATCATATTAAAGGTCTGGCCTACCTAAGCGGACAAATGAATTTGTTAAATTTTTATTGCGTCAAAAACGAAGCAACAAAGCCTGATCAAACAGATGATTTTGACGAATACTGTTTTCTTAGAGACCACCAAAAAAAAGCTTTTTATCTTTATGAAGGTTGCGGTAGAAAATGGATGAACATTAATAGTAATGCAGCAGATAATGATGATCGAGGAAGTTCAGGACTAAATATCCTTTGGCCCATCACAGACAATGAACACTACGAGACCGCACTTAAGGAGGCAAAAGAAGGTAAAAGCCCAAACAATATTTCCCCCATAATTAAATATGGCCTTAAGGGTGGCATCACAGTGATGTGGATGGGTGATCTTCATGAGGAATTCATGGATAAAATTAAGGACGACGTTACTATGGAAGAAGCTGATATCTTGTTTGCGCCTCATCATGGTAGAGACAAGGTGCCCTCGGAATGGTTAGATGATATGAACCCTAAAATAGTAATCATTGGAGAGGCTCCTTCTGAAAACTTAAATTATTACGACGGTTTCAATACAATCACACAGAATTCAGCAGGTGACATTGTGCTAGATTGCACTTCCAACAAGACCCATATATTTGTAGGAAGCAGTGCTTACTCCGTTAATTTCTTAACAAACGAATATTTATCAGATTCTAATGGCTACTACTATATTGGAACACTTCAAGCTTAATTTGGACACCTACTTCCTCCAATTGTAAAAACCAGGACAATTATTGATTAGAGGATTTATTAAAACATCGCCGGAAGTTGGGACATGAAAGATAAAAAGAACGTAAGCGGCCTAAGTGATCACAATTTAAAAAAGAAACAGGGACTAGTTATGTCTCCGTTTAATGATGCAATGGGAGATCATTTAGAACTACAGTCCTGGGCCCTCACAAGAATGCCTGAATATCTTTGGCTTGGCTTGATACTAATGGCGTATAGTCGAAAAAAAGGCTTAGAAAAAGCAGGTGAAATACTCTTTGAAATATCTAGGCATTTTGACTTCTTATTGAAACCAAAATTATCAAGAATTCTAAACTTATCAGAAGATGAACAGAAAAAGCTCTATCAAATAATTATAAAGCATATAGATAGTACCGTATTAGCTCCTTTGACTATCCTATATAGAGATAAAGCCCACCCCATTTTTAATGAATACTTTTACAATCCTCAATTATCTGTAGAAAATAGAATTGGTATTATTTCAGAAGCAGTAAAGTTATATATGCCCCATCAATCTAACGAAGCTACCGACTTACGATATTTAACAATGTGCTTGCAACTATTTGGGGGAAAAATTCACGTTGCTGATGGCTTGAATGTCACGGGTAAGGCGCTTAAAGAATACCCAATTTCTGAACATGAAGATGAAATAATGAGATCGTATCGACCTTGTATTAGAGCTATGGAGGGCAACGATTTTGATTTAAGTGATGAAGATAAATTTTTTTCTTCAAATTTCTGGAAGGATATAGGAATGGTTACTCCATGCAAGCCCATGCTCATAAAATTTGATGAGAACTCTGAAGATTTCAGTGAATTTATAAAGGACTGCCAAAAGGTAGTCGAATATGTTGTCTATTCTAACAAAGAAAAGTCACTATCAGCAGATAAATTTGACGTTCTTGTAGGCTCGATTAATTATGCGCTCAAGATCTTTATTGAAATCAATACAAAGACTTTAGGTAATAGCATTCTTGGGCGGCATGGCATAAGAACGATTATTGAAGTATTGATAATGATGAAGTACCTGCTTAAAAACGAACAGGAGCAACCAAACATTTGGGAGGAATATAAACTCTACGGAATAAGCAAATACAAGCTTGTACTCCTTAAACTAAGAGAGGCATCCCTTGATGAGACTTCCCATATAGTAGAACCAATAATTGACGTTCTTGTTAATGAGGTTGTATGGGAAGAATTTATCAATGTCGACTTAAAATACTTTGACAAGTTAGGCATTCGAGAGAAAAGTATAGCGGTCAGTGAAAAAGACTTATACGATCTATACTATGACTATGACTCAAGCTTCTCACATGGATTATGGGGAGCGATCAGAGAAAGTGCCATGCTTTTTTGTGACAATGCTACTCACAAGTATCATTCCATACCTGACATATCAGGAAGTCAAAGCCTGCCGGATGTAAAATCAGACAGCTTCAAAATTATAAAAAGGCTCTTTAAGCTTATGACAGAAATATTTGAAGTCCCAGAATGGTTTATTGAAAAATACGAAATAGAGTCATGATTGCAACAAAGTTAGTGAATATTCGTAAAGCTCAAGATATATATTATGAAAAACTGGTTGAGTATCAAAAAACCATATCTGGTAGTGATATCTCTATAAAAAAAATCACTGTAATTCTTGATGACATAAAATTTTTCTGGCTCGAAAGACTTGAGATAGTTGAATTTGAATTAGAAGAGCTAGCAACTAATTATAGATGTTTTCTCTTATCAGGGGCAATCTATCTTAATATTTCCAGCAAAGAGCATTACTACTTTAAATCACTTGGCGACTTTCATTTATTGAGTGATCCACTGCTTAAAATGGAAGCCTACTTTAGGCTCCTAGAAGGAGACACAGACAACGAATGTCAAATAGAATACTTCAAGGATATATTCAATGACATGGTCGAAATTCTAAAGAATTATCGGTATTGTTTTTTTGTTCTCCCGATTAATGAAATAACTAACAGGGGCATTGAAGACCGGCTTGAAGTTCTGCAAACCTTCTATGTAAGATTTATCTCAAACTTATTTCAGAAAGATTTTGATAACGAAGAAATGTTTTGTAAAGCTTATAGCACCTATGAAGAGATTGAAAATGACTTAGATGATCAGGAGCTTAGATATTTAATTATAAATGATTATAACGATAGTAAATTATCCTTAAGAAAGCGAATTGAGCGATATTCTGAAATTCAAATGGGTGCTTCAGACATTATGGATAATAAGAGTGAAGCACAGAGTTTTTGGATTATTTTTTATAGCCAGATTTCCCAAATCGCCGACACCTTCTTAACATGTACATATTTAGGACTCACTCCATACATCAGGAATGAAGTCACATTCAATTACCTCATGCTATCAATGAACGCCTTCCTTGAAGATAAAAACTTTCGGTCGTTGATAGAAAAAACTATTGTTTTCTATATCTTTTATAGGACAACTGATAAAGAAAGAATTGAGAATGTAGACTTTGCTGAATATTGTCATCAACTAGGTAATAAACCTACTTTAATGGATAAGATTTTAAAAACTATGCACTCTCAAGGTATTGAAGTAAATACAAGTAGCGTCAAATCTATCGAGAATATTATTTCAAAAGAATTTGAAAGTTTGGTTATGGAACCAAAATGACCAGTAACACAATTAAATAGCAATTTTTCGCTCCGACTATAAACAGCCGTTTCAATTATTCTCTAAACTCATCTAATTGAATCTTGACTCTGTTATAAACGATACAACCGATTTCTGACAAGGTTAACAAGTGTTCGTTAACCTCTTCGTTAGTCAAATCTAGACCTTAGCCATTCCAATACATCATTTTCGGTTATCAAGACATCCGCGCAGCCATCACCTGTAAAGTCGACGAAACTGAAATTATACGATTTCCAAAGCTCATTACCCTATCTTAAAAACAAAGAGGTGAGCAAAAGTATAAGAAATTCTTCTTACAAAGGCCTAAATAAATAGATTGTGATTATTTTTGCAACTATCACTCTCTAAAAAAGTTCGAAGATCATCCCCTAAGCTCCACAAATGAACAGAGGTCCTCTCTTGAGGAACTGTGTTCATTTGTTTGTGTTCGAGCGGGATGATAAGTTTATCCCCGAAGGGGGAATCCCCGTAGCTCCACAAATGAAGTCTGTGGCGGCAAGTGCTTCGCCAAGTCTTCCCAACAAATATCCTCGGCTATATTTACCCGAGGATATTTGTATAAGTAAGACCTGTATCTCTAAGCCGCCGGTGGCTCATGTCTCTATTTTTCTTGCGACTTGCGCTCGATATCTTGTCCTCGATGATACCAATTTCCAGTGATTTCTTTGGCTAGATCAATATTGCCAAGACCAAACGAGATCGCGAACGCGATAGCCAGGCCGCCGACAAGTGCGAGAAATAATCCATTGATAATAACAGGTGCGATTCTTAGATGGCTCAAGGCGATAAACGCGCCAGCAACAATT
>SDBV01012802.1_pt1 | contig 10712 bp, 7 predicted proteins | sample 2277081 | NCBI WGS metagenome assembly SDBV01 (sample SAMN10402039, study PRJNA504765) | marine sediment metagenome | isolation source: marine sediment core GS10_PC15, 223 cmbsf | place: Arctic Ocean: Southern Knipovich Ridge | collected 2010
TGGCCGATCAGGTCAGCCTGTGGGACGTGTCGTCGGCGCGTCTGTTAGCCCAATGCTCCATGCGAGGCGCGGGCCAAGGTCACGCGGTAGCCGGTGTGGTTGCCTTCAACGTGGACGGCACGTTGCTCGCCGCCGCGGGACCGGGCCAGACCACATGGCTGCTCGATGGCACGACGCTCGAAGTCGTCGACAAGCCGCCCATTCCGGCCGGACTCGGTGCAACCGCGCTGGCCTGGCATCCGCAGAAGCCTCGTGTTCTCGTCGTCGGCGATACCATGGGGCGGGTGGCTGGCTATCCTCGCGACCTGCCCTGGGCGTCCATGTTGGACAGCATTGACAGCGCCCTGGACCACCAGACGGTCGCCGGCGTCGACTTCACCCCGGACGGCCGACGTCTGGCCGCGGCAACACGAAGTGGCCGCGTCGTGATTGAAGATCCCGAGTGGATTGGTCAAACGTACCTTGTCGAATCGCCGCACGCCAAGGTTGCCCCGATAACGCAGCTCACATTCGATCCCACGGGTCGCCGCTTGACCCTGGTCCACGGTGACGGGCACGTCGAGATCTGGGAAACCCGCGAAGCCAGAATCCCCACTGCTGCACCGCAGACTCGCGCCTGGACGAAGGGAGAGTTTCTACTCGTGCCGCACGGCGACACGTTCCACTTTCGACCTTCGTCAGTGCAACTCGACTCGAAGGGACGGCTGCACTTGCTCTTCACGAAAACGGTCTTCGGCGCCAAGATCCCGACGCAAGTTGTCGCCATCGCGCACGAAACGGACCAGGGATTTCGCGAGGAACTCCTGGAGGACTTGGGCCCGCTGGAAGATCGAGGCGTCAAGTCGCTGGCCCGATCGCTGGCCTTGCTGATTGAAGAAGACCAATGGACCGCCAGCGTGCGGCGACCGCTAGCCGAGGCTGGCGAGACCTCGGCCGAACTGGTCTTGTTCCACGGCGGGCTGTCTGATCAGAGCGCCGCAGACGGGCCAAACGGTCAGCCGGCAACCGAGTCAATCACGGATGCTGGGAATCACGGCTTCGACACGTTTCTCGCACCAGCCATGCCCGGAAAGCCGACAGCGCTGCACTTCTCGCATGCCGGGCACTACCTCTTGCGTACATCGTGGCAAGGCGCCGGCTGGCACACCGAAAGGCTCGGGCGGCAGGGCGATGGTTTTCGAATGCGTGCCGCATCTGGCAGCGACCGTCGCCTCCATGCCGTGTTCAGCCCCACCCGTTTCAACGGCGATCCGACGCCGGCCACTTATGTGGCGTTTGACAGATCATCAGGCGAGGAACTCACGCGCGAGGTTCTCGATCGCGCCTGCTGCGATACGGTCGCCTATGGGATTGCCGTCGACCCAGCCGGCCGACCCCTAATGCACTACCTGCGCCCGAATCTCGACCGGTCGAAAACCCTCATCGCCAGGCATCTTACGGCCGACGGCTGGCACGAGTCGGTCATCTACAGCCGATTGCCTAGCAACGTCGGTCTCTCGAATCTCGTCTGCTCGTCCGATGGTTCGGCCAGCTTCGCTCGCTTCCTTCCCGAGCAGAGGTGCCTGGAACTCGTCACCTCCTCGGGCGACACCTGGACCCACGAGTTAGTGTGGCAGGCTCCACCGTCGAATCGTGCCGTCGCCGACGAGCTTCGCAGCCTCGGTCCCGTCCTGCGGCTCGATGACCAAGGCCGACCAGTGATCGTCCTCGCGCTTCGCTCGGAGCCCGTTGGGACGGTCCAGGTTTTCCGGCCGGCCGAGTAGCCAAATCGACTTCGGAGCCAGGGCTGTCCTTTTTCGGTCAGGCGTCGAAGCTCATTTCCTGCTCTTTGCTTGCGCGTCGCACGGTCACGTAATTGTCGAGCCGAACGACCGTCGACCGAGCGATTCTCCATTCCCTCATCGCCATCAAGATTCATTTCTTGAATTTTTCCCGTCACGCTCGTTCTCCACAGGCGTATTAGCACATAGACAGAGTTGCTGCGCGCTGAACCAAGCCCTGCTGGAACGCACGAAAGCGTCTTGGCCTTGCTTGCGTGAGCGGGCTCCCAAGGCAGAAAGCTCTGGCGACCAGTATCCGAAGATCCGTGCCGGGCACGATCGCAAACACCATCAGGTCAAAGAAACACAGCCGTTCCTAAGCATGTTGTACTCACGGTGCGACGAGCCATCATCAACTGAGACACGGGGGGATCAGATTGGGCGCACCAGCTAAAGACTCGACCATCACCCTGGTACATCAGCTCTTGGTCCTTGATGCCAACCTTGTGGCCAATCTCATCGCGCCAAATAAGGCCGGGATCTGCCGGTGGCTTGTCGACGACCTGTTGGCCGGGCTCAAAATGAACGTTCTGGCCCCCTTGCAACTGTACGACGCCGTCGATGTGGGTGCGCCGGGCTGGTCGTTCATCCAGCCAATTACGACAAGTCACATTAGCGGGCACTACTTTGAGAAAGAGGGCGAACCGCCCCACATCCACATCGACATCTATAGCTGCAAACATGTGAACTACCAGGTCGCGCTGGGCGTGATTCACAATCATCTGAACCTCGCTGACTGGGCTGCCACGCACCTTATTCGGGACGCGAGATCGTTTGCACGCCAATACATCGAGTTGGCCGGTCACGGTGCGACGATACGCTTCGAATCGGCGCTTTCGGCGTGTCAAAGCAATGCTGCAGGGACACGTCGGTGACCAAACCATGCCCACTCCCTTACGAAAGACGTTCGATCCGAACGGCGAGCCATGCCACGACGGCATCTACGGATTGCCGACGGAGCCGTCGGACGCCGCGCTCGTCCTAATACCGGTCGAATGGGAGGTAACGGTATCGTACCGGGGTGGGTGCTCACAGGCGCCGCGTGCCATTCTTGCCGCGAGCCGCCAGGTCGAGGTTTTCGACGAGGAAACCGGAAGTCCGTACCGGCATGGCATTGCCATGCTCGAACACGACCCGCAAATCAACCGCCTACACGCTTCCGCGGTCGAGGCACGGTGTCAGGGCAAACCGGAGCAAGTCGATCGGCTCTACACTGAACTAAACGCCATCGTGGCGGCACACACGAGCCGCTGGCGAACCCACGGCAAGACCGTCGGAGTCGTCGGCGGGGAACATGGAGTGGGCCTCGGCGCGATCGACACGTTGGCTTCCGAGCTCGGAAGCCTCGGCATCTTGCAGGTGGACGCACATGCCGATCTGCGATCTGAGTATCAGGGCTGCCGCTTCAGCCACGCGGCGTTCGCATCCAATGCACTCAAAATCGACGGTCTTGAGCATATCGTCCAGGTCGGTGTGAGGGATTATTGTCCTGAGGAAGCCGACAAGCTAAGCCGTGACCCGCGGATCACGACGTTCTTCGACCGCGATCTCTCCAGGATATCGCATGAAGAGATGCTTGCGCCGCTTCCTCCTGATGTCTGGATCTCTTTCGATATCGATGGCCTCGAGCCTTCGTTGTGCCCTCATACCGGGACACCTGTCCCGGGTGGACTCGCATGGCGCGAGGCGATGGCGCTGATTGGCGCAGTCGCACGCAGCGGCCGGAGAATCGTCGGCTTCGATCTGTGCGAAGTTGTCCCCGGTATAGGCAGTTCGCCACTTGGCTCCGGCTGGGATGAGATTGTCGGCGCTCGGCTCCTGTACAAGCTGTGTGGCTGGTCCCTTCGGCACCGAATCGACAATGGAAAGAAAAGGAGTCGCTAAACGGGTCTATATGTGGATCTTCCTGGCCTTAACGAGTTCGATGCTTTGGGCGGTGGTGCATGTTCTTGATTCGGACTGCGTCGACGAAATTTTCGAGAAGCCGTGGTTCGGTGTCATCACGAGTTCGCTTGCGTCCGTTGTGGCGGTCGTCCTGCTGCCGTTTGTGGTCTGGGACTGGCCTTCGTGGCATATTGTCATCCTTGCAATGTTGATCGGTGTGTTGATCCAAGCGAGCCAAGCCTTTTATTTCCACGCCCTTGCCTTCAGCGAACCAGGGATCGTGGCCGCGTATTGGAACCTGGTGCCCGCCCTCTTGCCGGCGGCGAGTTTCGTGCTCTTCCGCCGCATCTTGACCCTCGGAGAGTACACCGGGATCTCCATCCTGATTCTGGCCTCGGTGTGGATTTGCCTACTCGATAGGAACCGCCAGACGCGGTGGTGGCCCTTCTGGCTGATGATTCCCGCGTCCCTGCTACAAGTCTCGGCTTTCCTCGTTGCCGATGTCGTGTACGAGGAGACTTCCTTCCTCCTGGGATTCCTCTTGGCAGTCGTTGGCATCGTCGTCACCGGACTGGTGCCTCTCATCTCTTCACGGGTCCGACAGCCTCTTTGGGAAAACCGCAGACGCCTGCTTGGGTTTGCCCACGTTTTCGTCACCATCGAAGTCATTAACCTCCTCGCTTTGTTCTGCTCGCAGGGAGCCATCGACATGGGTGTTCCTTCCCTGGTGGCCGCCGTGGAAGCGACTATCCCGGGACATGTATTCGTCCTTTCTTTACTACTTATGGCCTGCGGGTCTCGCCGCGCCGACCCCAGGGTCACGCACCGCTTGATACCCAAGCTCTGTTGCGTGGGGGCAATGGCCATCGGAGCGTGGCTGATGAGATGATCCCTTCCTAGGTGAACACACCATGAACGACAAGCAACGCTACCTTAGCGACACCGTGCGGCACATCGACGTCACAAAACACAATGTCGTCGCGCTCGTCGAAGATATGAAGGACATGGCCTTCAGTGCCAGAGACCTGTACCGGGCAGCGGCGATTTACGACCGCATGCTCGGCGATACTGGATGCACGATTATTCTCTGTCTTGCAGGTTCGCTCATCAGTGCTGGCTTGAAGAAACTTTTTGTAGACATGATCCGTCACAACATGGTGGACATCGTTGTTGCCACGGGGGCCAACATCGTCGATCAGGATTTTTTCGAAGCCCTCGGCTTTCACCACTATATTGCGGCAGAACGGCTCAAAGCGGGACTGGACGACGACGCGCTGCGGCAACTACACATTGACCGCATCTACGATACGCTGATCGACGAGGATGAGCTTCGCATCTGCGATGATACGATCACTCGGATTGCGGACGAGTTGGAACCGCGGCCGTACTCTTCACGCGAGTTCATCCGCGAGATGGGAGCATACTTGCAACGCAACGGTCATCCTGCCGCCGAGAGCATTGTTGCGGAAGCCTTCAAGCTGGACGTTCCCATCTTCTGTCCCGCGTTCAGCGATTGCTCGGCGGGCTTCGGGCTCATTGCTCACCGACACGCCCGTGGAGCGGCGCCAAAGCTGACCATCGACAGCGTGCAAGATTTCTACGAACTCACGAAGCTCAAGATCCAGAGTCAAGACACCGGGCTATTCATGATCGGCGGAGGAGTTCCCAAGAACTTCGCCCAGGACGCCGTCGTCGCCGCAGAAATCTTGGAAGGCGAAGCGAAGATGCACAAGTACGCCGTGCAGGTCACGGTGGCCGATGTGCGAGACGGTGGACTCTCTGGCTCAACGCTCAAGGAAGCCTGCAGTTGGGGAAAGGTGGAAACGACATTCGAACAGATGGTCTATAGCGAAGCAACGCTCGCTGTGCCCTTGATCGTCGGCTATGCCTACCACAAAGGAAAGTGGAAGCACCGCCAAGCGCAGAAACTTAACCACTTCCTTGGAGCGGCGAGGCATTGACTCTGAACGACGGAGAGCGTCAGGGGACATCTCACGTGTGGCTATCATCAACGCTTGTGGAACGTGCAATGCGAGGCACCGGTTGCCAGTGGCGGCTTCTCCATCGCTTCGGTTGCATGGCAATTGATGTCGGCGGCTTGGAGGTTTTGGAGGAGACGCCTCGGAATGGAAAGGGCATTGGTCGCCACATTATTGACTATAGACATGCTAATCACCCGGGCAGATGAAGCGGACCAAAGCCCTGCGACTAGCCTGGACACTACTTTGTGTCAGCGATCGATAGCCCCTTGTCAATGGTCCGTACGTCAACGACCACGCGGCTGCTCTGCGTGATGTCGACGAATGTCGTCGACTCGTCGAAGAGGTTGATCCAAGAGCGGCGTTCTATTCATTCCGGCACGTGCCGACTTTCATCTCAGAGCAACGCCATCAGATTCCTGCAACGGCTCAGAATTCGGGAGATTCTCGGTCACTCTGACGTGTCCGAAAGCCAAGAGAGAAACCGCGACCTGCGGAGGCAAATCGTCCCCCATCCCGATCATGAACCTTGTGCGTGATCCAAGACCAATTCATTAAGAGGCCGTGACGCTGCACATGCCACTAATTCTCGGTTTCCGCGGTTTTCTTCGGCGATTCCTCAGTGTTCGGAAACAACCCCTCGAAGTATCCGACGATACCCTCAGCCTGACTGCGCGAGAGCTCGTTCGAACGGAATTGATTCTCTGAAACGGTGCCGCCGATGTTTTCAAACGCCGGCTCACCCTTTGCCACCACCGTATCGGCCGTCCGATCCTGGTTCGGTACCGAGAAACTCCCGTACGGCAGACTCGGACGGATGAATAAAGTACACTCCCTCGCGCCGCCCGTCAGATCTGAATCCAAGGCCGGCTGCAAAACACCCTAACACGGTGTTCTCCGTAACCTCAGGAGAAACCCTCTGCACAAAACTCTGCAGTCGCGTGTTGAGCGAGTCGATGTCATCATTCCATCGTTCAGGACTGCGCAGGTTGCCATGGCCCTGCGTTGCGTCGGAGAGAAGTTTCATTTGCTCCTCGTTGCTTAACTCGGTGTTCCACGTTTCGGTGAAGAGTACGCGAGTCGAGGCCAGAACTCCCGGAATGCTTTCGGGATCCAACTCGACGGCGTACTGGCCATCTCGATATTCTCGAATGCTGACCGCATCGGAATTGAAAAGGTTCTCGTGTGCGGTACGGAACTCAGGGCCGTTCTCCGCATTGAAAGCTATCAGCAGATTCCCTTGCTTGTCGACCACGAACTGTCCGCCCGAGATCAGACGTCCAACAACTGTTTGACGTGCCCACTTCGGCATCTCCTCCACGATCGCTTGCAATTCGACGTTGTGCTGCGCCGCCAAGGTCATCGTTTCCTGCAGGTGGTCAACTTGCTCAATGGTGATCTCTCCATCTGAACTGGTTTCCGTGACTGCATCGACAGCGTCATCTTGTTTCTCATCCGCGCTAAACAGTTCGCTCCGATCGCTCGGCTGTCGACCGGACGCATCGGTGGCACGGTCAATCACATCACCGACTGCTAAATCGTCTCTAAGTAATCCCGATTCTGCCCACACGTGCTTCTCACGATTGAACTGAGCCCGAAACTCTGGCGCTTCGATGACCGGCCGGGCACTAATCCTTTGCTCTAGTTTTGACATACAACGCTCCAGCCAATCAATCGTTTCATAGAACCGGCTGCCTTCTTCCCGGTATTCCAAAGGAGAAATGCTGCTAACGCGATACTTGCCCTCGGCATCGCTCTCAGCTTCATCAGGCTTGAGAAGCAATTCCCTGTCTCGCTCGCTGCTGTACTGAAAGCCACCATACGTTCGCCCGTCCTTGGTCACGCCGAAGTACAGCTCGCGAACGAGCACGCCATAAAGCGCGCTGGACCTTAGCATCTCAGGACTTGCATCAGCACGCAGCGTGTCGGCGCGCGCATTCAGAACACCGACGCGTCGCTTAAGCGCTTCGAGTGACTCGGGCCCTGAAAACTCTCGCGCACCGTGGCGAGCTGGTTTTCAGCACGCGTCAAGTCTTCATTGAGACGCTCAGTGTCGACCTTGGCCTGATTGATGACTTGGCGCACCTTCGTCGCGGGATCATCGACCCGTTCCCGCCCGGGCTCAGCGTGCTCGCCAGATCTTTCGACCTCTGGTGTATCCTGATTACTTGCTGGCGTCTGCTCCGGGTGTCGCGGCAGTTCTGGCAGTCGGTGGAAGAGTAGGTGAAGATTCTCGTGGCGATCGAAGAACGGCTCGCCGAATTGTGCGCGTTCCATGGTTTGTTTGGGTATGGATATGCCTACATCTTAGCGCACTTCGGGCCGATGCGCAAGTTGATTTACGTGCGGGCGATTTGCAATCCCGAGGAAAGCAGCCTAGCGACAGTCGCGGCCGACCCGGCTTCTCCATCGAATGCCATGGCCATCCAGGCAAATCCTTGGCGCTCACTGAGCAATAACGGTATCATAGTCCCTAAGAGGGCTGCGAAGAGGGGTTCCGGACGTCCACGGACACAGCCGGCCAAAGAGAGTGAGCTGACGACATGGTTTCCCAAGTGCTGGAGTGGGTCGGCACGGTGATCGGCGGCGGCCGGTACGAAATCGCCGAGAAAATCGGTGAAGGTGGAATGGGCTATGTTTATCGCGCCCACGACGCCAATCTCGATACCGACGTCATCATCAAGGTGCCTCGTCGAGCTATGCTCGAAGACCCCGAGTTTGTCGAGCGGTTCGGCCGCGAGATTCGCTCACTGGTTCGACTGTCTCATCCTCATATCGTCAAAGTGATCGACGCGGGCGTCCACGACGGCGTTCCGTTCGCCGTGATGCAATATCTGTCGGGCGGCTCACTCGAAAACCGATGCCCGCAGCAGCCCGACGGCCGAACCGTGCCGGTCGATCCGCACAGCCTGTCCGCTTGGCTCCAGAGTATTGCCACGGCGCTCGACTTTAGCCATAGCCAGGGCTACCTTCATCGCGATGTCAAGCCTGCTAACGTATTGTTCGACGCGTACGGCAACGCCTACCTGAGCGATTTCGGCATCGCCAAGGCGCTTGCCGCCGAACCGCAATCGGCCCACGCCGCTTCTCTGACAGGTACTGGCATGGTGCTGGGAACGCCGAACTACATGGCGCCCGAATTGATACTGGGCCAGCCGGTCGACGGGCGAGTCGATCAATACGCACTGGCCGTCGCAGTGCACGAGTTGCTCGCTGGCAATCCGCCGATCGAAGGTCCCACGCCAGCGGCCGTGCTCGTTCAGCAAGTGACTCAGACGCCCGTGGCGCTGCGCGATCTGGCCAAGGAGTTTGACGGTCCGTTGACCGATGCTGTGCTCAAGACACTTTCGAAAACACCCGATGATCGATTCGCAAGTTGCCGTGAGTTTGCCGATGCCGTACTGGCCGCGGTCGCTCCGATGCCGGCCGGTTCGCCCGTGAAGTTGATCGAAGTCCCACCGCCCGAGCCGATCGTTTCGCGCGCCACGAGCCCCGGCCGCATTCCCTGCCCGGACTGCGGAGCCGTCCTCGTGCTCAAGCCGCAGCACGCCGGCAAGCGAGCCCGCTGTCATCGATGCGGAAAACTGCTCATCATCTCTGAGGATATATGTCAGTTGACGCTGGCCAACCCAGTTGCAGATTCGACTCCAGCGATAACCGCGATGCCGACAGCAGGCAAATCGGCCAAATCAAAGGCGCCAGAACCGGCCGCTCAAGCGACAACCTCGACGTTCGATTGGCGATTGCCCGCGATATTGTTCGGATTGATGTTTGTCGCCGTTGGTTTCGGTATGTCCTGGGCGACGGCCGCTCTGGCGGCTGTGCTATTTGCAACCGTCGGACGCCGCGATCTGCCGGAAGCCATGTTTCGGATCGCGGAATGCAGTTACTTTCTCGGCCAGTGGAAACCAGCAGAAGCGGAATTCCAGGCGTTCTTGTCGAAATCACCGAAAGATCGTCGCACCGAATGGGCACTCCCCTATCTGGCGGACGTGCAGCTTCGACTGAGGAAGCCCAAAGCCGCCGCGGCGAATTTCGAGAAGTCGCTCAAACAGCATCCCAACGGTCGGATGGCCGACGACGCCAGATTCGGGCTGGCGCGCGCTTACGAGGCTCAGGGAAAGCCTGCAGAAGCGGACAAACTCTACAAGCAATTGGCAGCGAATCCCGCGGGATCTCATGCTGCCCAATCGCAGCTGAACCTCGCCACCAGCTACTTCGACCAGAAACGTTTTGACCTTGCAGCCCAAGCCTACGGCGAAATCGAAACCAAGTTTCCAACAAGCAAGTTGCTGCCGTTGGCGCGCTTGAACGGGGGATTCGCGTACTATCGCGCGGGAGATTTTCGCAACGCGATTGCCCGGTTTACGTTAGCTGCCCAGCACGAGACCCAGTTGCACACCGCTCGTTATTGGATGGGGGTCAGCCATAAAGAGCTGGGCGAATATGACGAGGCAGCAAAACTTCTGCAGGCAACTTTCAAGGCGAATCCGTCGGGACCGTTGGCGTCCAGTGTCTTGTATCAATGGGCGGCCTGCGAATTCCGACGCGGTCGCTACGATACCGCTCGCAAGTTGTATCTCGACGTCGTGGCCCGTTGGCCGAAAGACCGTTCCGCCGATGATGCGTTGCACTTCGCCGGTGAAGCAGCCTTACAAGGCGGCCACACGAAGGAAGCGAAGAAACTGCTCGATCGGTTCTTACGCCAGTATCCAAAGAGTGGCTTGCGGATGCATCATTCGATGCTGCAGGGACGAGTCTCTGTCGCACAAGGTGGAGACGCACATTATCGTAAAGCGGTCGCGCAATTTCGCATGGTTCTGAAACGAAGCAAGATTCCGCGAACCAAAATGTTGGCCAGATTTCATTTGGCCCGCACGTTGCAGAAAATGGGCGACCAGCCGCGTGCCGATCAGGCGCTGCTGGCCGGCTTGGCGGCGCAACGCAATGCCAATGAGTGGCTGGCCGACTACGGCAGCCCGTTGCGTGACCAGGCGATGATCCTGGCCTTGCTGGAAGAAAATGATCT
>SDBV01012803.1_pt1 | contig 10712 bp, 6 predicted proteins | sample 2277081 | NCBI WGS metagenome assembly SDBV01 (sample SAMN10402039, study PRJNA504765) | marine sediment metagenome | isolation source: marine sediment core GS10_PC15, 223 cmbsf | place: Arctic Ocean: Southern Knipovich Ridge | collected 2010
GGCGTTCGGTTCTGAGATGTCATACTGTCCGTTGCTATTGAGATCGAGATAGAACTCCCAGTTGCCAAGGCCCTCTTCGTTCAGATCCCAAATACTATCGCCATCAGCATCGTCAAACTTAAAGCCGTGAATCTCACACGGAGAAGTGGCTTCGCCATAATACAATTTGATACTCCAAAAGTCGATGTATCCCGTGCCGTCTGCAAAATTCTCCCTCGCCCATAAGTACCAGACCTGATCTACATCTTTTCCATTGAATGCAGTAATTCCGTTTTCGCCATAAGAAATGGATCCGCTATCAGCATCTATTAGTGGGTAGTTATAAATATTATAGTCTTCGTCGCTAAACTCAGCAAACACATACCCAGACCATGAAGATTCGATATCACAGTAAACATCGATACTCGTAACCGTCTCTCCCCCCGTTACATCCCAAAAGTATATGGGGCTGTAAGTCCAATCACCGTTACTTGGAATATCAGCATCAAGACCATTATTACCAGATACAGAAGGCGCTGGAGTACTTGCCGCTGCTATCGCTTTGGTACCCATGATATTAGTTTTATTTGCAAAACCCTCAACCAAGACGAAGTTTCTCAGTTTAGTAACCTCGGTCCCTTGCTCAACAAGAGTTTTTATCTCGCTGATCGGCAGTTGCACTCCCACTCTCATGGGATCGCTGAGGACCGTCAAATTACTACCGGGTGCCCTCGGCAAAGAAGAGGCATCGGCGAGAGTAAAATCGTCACTGAGTAGAATCTCTACCTCTGAAAACTTTTGTCTAAGAGTTCTTGGGCGCGCATCTGTGCGGCCCGATCTGCGGCTCCTTTTGGATTTGGAATTTTTTACTGCTGAAGCCGTTGTTGGCGCTACGGATGATCGAGCTACTTTAGGACCGCGACTGAAGTTGCGTTTAGCTGCTCGCCGACCAATAGCGGACTTGTCCTGGCCAGCGGCCGCAATGTCTACCGAGATAAAGCTGATGGCTATGAATAACAGTGGGATATACCAACTGATATAATTCGTTCTCGGGCAGCATTTTTTTGTTTCTTTAAACATTGGCTTGACCTCCATCCTTAATAAACGTAATTGCATGACTCCTCATTGTGGCTTTGCGGACTAATAACATCGTGAACATTAGCTGCAATAGACCCAGTGGCTATATTGTAACTATTAATGCATATATTATAAGACTTCAGCATGAATGTCAATGAAAAACATCCCAAAATATATTTTTTATGGGGGATATTCCCTTAAAACCAGTAGTGTGACATAATATAGGCTTTGTCACAAACAATTATGCAAGATGGCCAAAAAGGACACTTGGCTCCCGCAAGATTCGTACCTGTACCGCTTTATGTCATTGGTAACTGGAACTTTGGAGATAACACCCCTTTTTTTTATAATTCACTCCACAGTAAACCATTCCGATTGTGTCATTAACCGCGTACAAGATCGTTTTAAAAATGTAATTGGTTTGGCACTTGACATGTGGATTTTTAGGGGGTACATTTATAGGGTTGGGGAATATTGAAAGGGTTTATTATGAGCTTTGATGAGATGGGTAGCGAAGAATCCGGGATGCAGGAGCATTCTGAGGATGAGCGGGTTTATGCGCCGGATGAAGTTTTTGAGGTGCCGGCAGCGGCGGAAGCCGGGCCCGCTATGGCGGTTGCTATTGAGGATGCGCCGAAGAAACGGGGTGGATGGCGGATATTCGTCGGGATCGTGTTGGGGCTTTCTGTTCTGATGAATCTGATGCTATTGATAGCGATAGCGGCGATGTCGATGTTTTCGTTTGGCGGATCGGGTAAGGAGTTTGACGAGAATACCATCGCCAAGGGGAAATCGGGCAATAAGATCGCGGTTATCAAAATAGAGGGGATAATCAATAGCGTGGTCAGCGATGAGTTCCGCAAGCAAATTAAGCGTGCCAAAGAAGACCGCAGCGTAAAGGCTGTGATCGTACGGACCGTAACGCCGGGCGGGGGTGTGGCGGCGAGCGATCAGATACACCATGAGATCAGCAAGTTCCGCAAAGAGACGGGTAAACCGGTTGTGGCGTTTATGCAGACGGTGGCGGCGTCGGGCGGGTACTATACTTCGGTGGCGTGCGACAGGATCGTGGCCGAGCCGACGGTGATAACCGGATCGATCGGTGTGCTGATGAATCATCTGGTTTTTAAGGAGTTGTTAGAGGAGAAGTTGGGTATAAACCCTGTGACGATCAAGTCGGGCCAGAAGAAGGATTGGCCAAGCCCGTTTTCGGAGATGACGGACGAGCAGCGGTTGTATTTGGAGGAGAGGCTGATCGGGCCGGCGTATTCGCGGTTCGTGAAACTTGTCGATGAAGGGCGCAGCGGACTCAACATGGAACAGGTGCTTGCTCTTGCCGACGGGGGTATCTATGGCGGTCCGGAGGCGCTTGAAAATGGTCTGGTCGATGAGGTCGGGTATATCGAGACGGCTATCGAGGCGGCGAAGAAACTGGCGGGGATAAAGAGCGCTAAGGTGGTGGAGTATACGAGGCAGTTTACGATATCGAGTATTTTCGGGGTCGAGAGTAAGGCTTCGTGGAAACTTGACCGCGATTTGCTGCATAAGCTGATGACGCCAGAGGTGCTTTACCTCTGGGACGGACGAAATTAGCGCAATGATGTTGCGGTAAAACGATGTCTCTGCCGGGTTACTGAGGTTTTATGCGTATGTTTCGAAATTCCACGACTGAGCCGTGTCCGAGGAAACCTATATGGCCGGTTGGGCGTTTGAGGCCCGGGTGCTGACGGCCATCCATTGTTCCATCTTTGCTGGCCTCATCTAAATCGGCATCGACGATGGTTTCGCCGTTTAGTATCACCGTGATATGGTTGCCTTTTGCGATGACTTTCTGACTGTTCCATTGGCCGACCGGTTTTTGGAATCCGCGTTTGGCTGGAACGACACCGTAGATGGATCCGTGGTATTGATAAGGCTTGAGATCCTTGTACTTATCCGCGGAGTTATCGAGTATCTGCAATTCCATGCCTTGATAGGCGGCGTCACCGTCTCTCGAAGTGCGGATGCCCAAGCCATTGTTGGCGCCGGGTGTGAGTTTGAATTCAAAACGCAGGGTGAAATCGGAATACTCCTTTTCCGTGTAGAGATTGCCGCCGGGCTTGCAGACTATCTTGCCGTCTTCAACGATATAGCCTTTGGTATCACCGACCCAGCCGGTCAGATCGTGACCGTTGAACAAATTTACGAATTCATCCAGGCGCGGTATTTCACGGATGAATATATTCCTGAAACAGATCGGGTCGCCGTGACATTGCAGTTCGATCTGCTCTGTCGGGAAGATAGGCTGGCTTCGGTCCCAGTAATTTTCCAGCGTCACATTATCGACTACGAGCTTGCCATTTAAGTGAATGGTAACCTTTTCGCCGATCATCTTGATGCGGAAGGTGTTCCATTGACCTATCGGATTGTCGGCGATGATCGAAGGCTTGCTTGGATTCTTCCGGTTGTTATACAAACCACCGGAACCCAATTTATGCTGTACCGGATCCCATATCTGTACCTGTGGCGAACCCCGCAGATATATACCGCTATCGCCTCTATCGCTCATCAGTTTCCAATCGACAAGCATCTCAAAATCGCCGTAGTCGCGAATCGTCGCAAGGCTGAATCCGCCACCGTCAAAGTACAGGACGCCATCGACAACATGCCAGTGCTTACGCATCAGGTCATCAGCCTCGGCTTGCCTCTTGGCATAGTTTTCGCCGCTTAACTTAGCACGTTTGGCAGGGTTGTCGTAAGGCCCCGCCAGCAGACCCTTCCAGCCGGTCAGATCCTTGCCGTTGAACAAGGTAACGAAACCTTCCGGAGCTTTCGGTGCCTGATTGTTAACGAGTGGCTCGGGCATATTTTTAACGTACTCATCGATCTTTTTGCGAAGTTCGGCATCGGCGATCGCGGGATATGCATCAAGAAGCAACCCGCCGACTCCGGGTCCTGCAAGCGGCATAGGTTCTTTTTTCGACGGGAAAGTTATCTTCGCTATCGCAAGAGCTGCCTCCTCTGCAAGAGTTTTATCGTCGAGAAGCCGGACGGCAACTTCAAGAGCCTCTACGGATCTGATCCTGGCGAGTCTGGATAGTATCAATTTTTTCTCATCCGGGCGCCGGGCGATCGACATTGCCTTTTCGAAATCGTCCACTTTGGTTTCAGGTGGTGCGTTGCTTTCGGCGACAAGATTCACATAGCCTTTCAGGGCTATTACATGGTAGTTGGTTTCTTTTGTGGTACCGGCGATCTCAAGCAGAGCGTCCATCGCCTCGGAGCCCTTCCATTTTGTCAGGCTTCGGATAGCAGTGTCCTGTATTTTTATTTCGGCGTTTTTTGTTTCGGCTAAGACAACCTCAAATGCCTGACTTCCGCCGATTGCAGGGAGCAGTTTGATGATCGAAATTTTCTGGTCCGTTGAGGCGTCTTTCATCGCTGCAAGCAGCGGTTTGGCTCTTGCCTGAACGTCATCATTCTGCAAGCACAGCCGAACTACAACCTTGGATGCCTGTGATTGCTGGCGAGGGCCTCTGGCATTTAGCATAAGATCTATCAATCTGGAAAGATCGTCCGGACCTGCGAGTTTGCCGAGTGCTTTAGTGGCGGCGATACTTACGGAACGGTCCTTGCTTGCAGTCAGCGAAAAAACCGTATCCACAGATGCGACTGCGCGGCGATCTGCGAGAATCTCTATAAGAGTAACTTGCGGACCGGGCGACATCTTAGGCAGTGCCTTTGCAACGGCGGATGTAACGTACGTTCCTTTAAGATACAGTAGCGTCTGCTTGACAGTTTTGATCTCATCAGCGTCTTTTGTTTTCGCTAATTGTGACAGTACGGCATCGACGCCTTTATCGCCTCCAAGGGTAACGGCAGCTTTTATCGCCGCCAGGCGCACCTGTTTGTCACCATCTTGCAGATACTTCGTGATAGCATCCATCGCGTACCCGTCGCCGCGAGCAGCTAACATGCTAATGATCCGGGCACGAACTTGCGGAGGAACTTGCCGGGCTTTTTTGACCCATTTTTTCGTAACCAGTTTTCCTTCGATGGAATCCGCAAGGGCAAGTGCGGCGGCTTGTACTTTAATGCTCTCATTGCCCATCGCATTGAGCAGGTCATTAAGTGCCCTCTTACCTTCGGCTGAGACCAAGGTACTCAGTGCCGCACATTGAATATTTTCGCCGACGTCATAGGTTCGGCTTTTTATCAGCTTGCGGCATATCTTCGCAGCCTGCCTTTGCTTGTTCTTTTCCGTTAGCCGCTGGGCATACAGCAGGTAAAATGAAGCGACCTTGGCTCTTTCAAGGCCGGATGACTTTGCCAATGCTTTTTCAATGATCTTTTCCGCTGACTTGTCGGCGATATTAGCGACTGCCCATAAAGCCGTCATGCGTGTATCAGTATCGGTGTCCGCTGAAAACTTTAAGATGTCTTTAGCCGCCCTACCGTAGCGGAGCGTACCGAGCGATTTGATAATGGTTACTTTCGACGGACCCTTCGCAGACTTCAAGGCTTTGCGGAGAGATTCTTTCGCGGAAGATGCGCCCGATGCAACAAGGGCGCGCGCGGCGGGTTCGCAAAGTCTTTCGTCGCCAAGATATTTGCTAAGTGCCTCAACGGATGCATCGGTGCCTGCAAGCTGGAGCTGACTGATTATAAATGCTTTGATCTCCTTTTCGTCAGTTGTCTTCAATGCCTCGATCATCGCCTGTTCATACATTTTGCGGTCGGCGGCAGCTTCGGGCCGGCAAACATAAACCGCCAGACCATGCAATGCATACCTTGCCTTGCTGTCATCGCCTTTTCCGGGGGCAACAAGCATTGCAGAGACCTCTTTAATAGCAGCAGTGCCGAGTTTGACGAGCTCGGACATGACCTGCCGCTCTTGCGCAGTATTATCCGGCGGCATCTTAGCTACCAGATCGGCAATGCCGGTCTGGGCATAAGCTATGCCAGAAAACAACGTCGCAAAACATACAACTGCGAAAACAACTGAAAACCTGCTCTTCTTCATGAGTCTCATTTGACACCTTTTAGATCAAAGTCTTTGTTTATATTTAGATTTGCCATGGACCCCGCATCGGCTGATCGATCAAACGATTGGCTTGGTCGTCACCGATAAACTGAAGTTTTACCGGATCAAAATGCAGCGGTCTTCTCAGGCGAAGCGCTATCTTGCCAAGATTGATAAGCGTAGAGGAACGGAAACCGTTTGATTCATTCAGTGCAAACTTTTGCCGGGTGCGCACCGCTTCGGCGAAATCCGTAAGTTGTGGTTTAGGATCGGGGAACTGTGCCAGCTTTTCCTTAAGATTCGGAATGTCCGATCTGAAACCACGATATAGCTTGCCCTCAGGGCCTTCGATAAAGAGCTCTTTGTCGCTGTTATCATTCTCGCCTAAAATGATCTCGCAGCCGTCGGCATATTTCATCCGAATACTTCGCCATGGGCGTACGGCATCCGGATGCTGAGTGGACGTATCTGCTTCGACGAATACGGGACTGGTATCATCCTTGTCGAGGATGTACTGAACGGGGTCGAGATAATGCTGGCCCATATCGCCGAGTCCGCCGCCGTCATAATCCCAGTAGCCGCGGAATGTTCCGTGCGTACGATGTCGATGATACGGTTTATAAGGAGCGGGCCCGAGCCACATGTCGTAATCGAGTTGGGTTGGGATCGGTTGCGGGACAAGGTCGGTGCGTCCCGACCATCTTGTCTTAAAATCAAAACCCGTAGCGCCATTTACATAAACCTTTAAGGGCCAGCCTAACAAGCCGCTTTCAACAAGTTTCTTGATCGGCTTTACCGTAGTGCCAAAACCGTAAAAATCGCCCTGGAACCTGAACCATGTATTCAATCTGAAAATGCGTCCGTTCCGCTGTACGGCTTCGACAACTTTTTTGCCCTCACCGATGGTTCGGGTCATCGGTTTTTCGCACCAGATATCCTTGCCGGCTTCGGCGGCGGCAATAGAAATAAGGCCATGCCAGTGCGGAGGCGTCGGGATATGCACAATATCGATGTCAGGTCGAGCGAGAACTTCACGGAAATCATGATAGCCCTTGACATCTTTGCCGCACTTTGCAAGCGTCGAGCTAAGATGTCCTTTATCGACATCGCATACCGCTAACAGTTTTGCGCCTGGATAGTAAAGGTGACCCTGTCCCATGCCGCCTACGCCAATGACAGCCTTGGTAAGCTGGTCACTCGGAGCGGTATAACCATTTCCGCCAAGAACATGACGCGGAACGATGCTGAAAACACCCGTCGCAAGGAGGCCGCTGGTAAATGTACGCCTTGTAATTATTTTTTTACTCATTTTATCCTCTACTGATTATTGTGAATTATCACTGTCATCGCTTACTGTCGCATCGGAACTGACTGTATTGTTTTCCTTAAACAGCAAAGCAAATACCACTACGATCACAGCCGCCATTATACACGGGATCAGCCAGATCATCTTCCAGTTATGGCCGCCTTCAATGGCATAGTGTGTTGTTATTTTTCCATTGATAAGGCTTCCGATGATCATTCCCCAGCCAAGTGTAACCTGAGCCAAAAATCCCTGGGCACTTGCCTTTATTTCCTTGGGGGCTTTTTTGTCTACGTATATCTGGCCGGTGACAAAGAAGAAGTCATAGCAGATACCGTGCAGGAGAATGCCGATATAAAGCATAGCTACTCCGCTGCCGCCGTCGCCAAAGGCAAACAGCAGATACCGCACTACCCATGCGATCATACCTATCAGCAGCATCTTTTTGATGCCAAGGCGTATAAAAAAGAATGGCATGACCAGCATGAAAAATATCTCTGACATCTGGCCCAAGGTCATCTTGGCGGCTGCGTTTTTCATGCCGGCTTCGGTGATGAAACCATTGGCAGACTGATAGTAAAATGCCAGCGGGATACATATCAAAAGCGAACAGATAATAAAAATCGCAAAAGTCCGATCCTTCATGAGTTTCAGGGCCTTGAGACAAAGAACGTCGCTGACGGTCACTTTCTGACCGGCGGCTGCCGGAGGTGTATGCGGAAGCGTAAAACAGTAAAAGCCCATGATGACTGAGGCGCCTGCGGCGATCTTCATTGGGATGCCTGTACTTTCTATTGACTCCATGCCGCTGATCGATTCGGGCATAAAACCTACGATGAGGCCTGCGACGATCCAGCCGATGGTGCCGAGAACGCGGATCGGAGGAAACTCCTTTTCGGGATTTGTCATCTGACCGAGTGCGAGGGAGTTTGTAAGTGCCAGCGTAGGCATGTAACAGATCGTATACGCAAGCAATACCCAAAAGAAAAGCGTGGATTCGGTTATCGTCGACGCCCAGTACATCAAGACGGCGCCGGCGAGATGCAGCACAGCCAGAACCTTTTCCGTAGGGAAGAATCTATCGGCGATCATTCCGACGAATAAGGGGCTTATGATCGCGGCGATACCCGTCGTGGCGTATGCCCAGCCCGTGATCTGATCGAATTTGATCTCCGCCAGGTATATCCACATGGTAACGAACCATGCACCCCAGATAAAGAATTCCAGAAACATCATACCAGACAGTTGATTTCGCACTTTCGCTTGCATAGGTCTACTCCTTTTAATTAAAAATAGTCACTAATCCGTTTAGCTTCGTAATCTTTCAATTGCCAGTTTTATATCGCCGGCTCGGTTGCTGCCTGCTTCACGCTCGATCGCGAGCGTCCCTTCGTATCCGATCTCCGTCAGTGCGTTCAAGAATTTTTCGCTATCTACCTGGCCGTCACCCCATGGAACTTCGGCGCCCCACTGGCCGGGAGTTTCGGTTCTGTTGGCGTCTTTGATATGAACGTGCTTTATCCATGGCCCAAGAACCTTGACCGCTTCGATGGGGTCGCCTTTATCGTAAAGTATCATGTTAGCCGGGTCAAAGTTTATGCCAACCGCCGGATGGTCGAGATCTTTCAGGAAGCTTGCCATCTCTTCGGCTGTCTCCTGGCCGGTCTCCATCAATAACATTATGCCGTTTGCTTCGGCGACATCTGCCATACCTTTAATTCTATCGCACATCACCTTGTATTTTTCGACATCGGTATGGTCTATGAATCCGGCGTGCATCGAAAGGTATTCGACTTCAAGGTCTTTGGTCACTTCGGCGGCGCCAGCAAAGAGCTTCTCATTGGCGGGCCAGTTATCATCAGGCAATACCCCGCCTGTAACCTTAATAGTATCAAGCGTCGAGTAATCTTCCTGCGGGAAACCTATCATTGTAGAGCTTATAGTCCAATCCTGCTGTTTAACGGCAGATAGATAGTCCTGACCGCCCTCTTCCAAAGCGGGCCCGACGGCAAGATGAACGTGATCGATACCGGTTTCTTTCATCACAGCGGCAACGCCATTGATGCCTGTTTGTAATGACCAACTGCAAACTCCAATATTCCATTTCATTGAATAACTCCATTTTAAGTTAGATCGTGACCCGGTCGCCTTTTTTGGCGGATTCGATCTCCGCCGTGACAAGACGGATCGAATTTAAAGATTGCTCAAGCGTAATGACTTCCGGCATTTTTTTCCCGCTGACAAGGCCGGCAAAGTGGGCCAGTTCAAGCGAGTAACCGTCACCTGCTACAACTTCGGGCGTTGACACTTCCCCCTCGACAGGACACACCTTAAAGGCGGGCTCGCGCGTACAGTCATAAAGAATCGTTGCTTTTTCCATAACGATATTGAAACTCATCTGAAAGCCGAACGAAGGCGCCATCGCCCAACTGCCCTCGGCGGTTACCAATTTGTCGTCGTCATATATGTATCGGCTGGTGATGTAGCTCATCGGGCCATCTGCGGCTGCGGCTGCTGCGCTACAGACGCTTGCGGGCATGCCGAACAGATATTGAATGAAGTCGCTATCGTGGATATGCAGGTCCATGGCCATGCCGCCACTTAGCTCGTCATTAGCAAACCAGTTATCACCCCAGCTTGGCGGCGCTCCAAGCCGCTGGAAAGTGGCGGCGATCACCTGGCCGTATTGGCCGCTGTCAATAATTTCTTTCGTCTTTGCGTACTCCGGCCAGAATCGAATGCAATGGCCGATCTGTAAAAGTTTACCGCTTTGCCCGGCGGCAGCTATCATCTCAGAGCATTGCTCGACATTCAAAGCCATCGGTTTTTCGCAAAAGACATGGACGCCCGCCTTAAGAGCCTTGATACTGAATGCTTTGTGAAGATGCGTGGGGAGCGTGATCGAAACAACGTCTAAATTGCCCTCTGCGAGCATCCGGTCGAAATCGGAAAACAACTCGAAATCCGCAAAATTAATTTCCTCCGCCGCACCGTCAATGTTGCCGCCGGCTGAACCGGTTTTGCTCACAATATCCGGATCGGCATCACAAACAGCGGTAACCTGCGATCCGTCAGAGTCATTCCAGCAACGGTAATGCATCCGTCCCATGAATCCGAACCCAACTATGCCAACATTGACCATTGCTATTATCCTTTATATTGCAATTATTAGTCCCTCACCCTTTCGTTCCATATACCGTCATATTAATACGTTGAATTAACACCGTCAAGCATTTATAATGATATTGTGGCCGCTGTGGCCCTTTAATTTCGTAGGTACAAGGAAATTCGGTAGAAATATCAAAACAAAAAAAGCAATTTGTGTATCACCTTTTAAGGTTAATGCGTCTT
>SDBV01012804.1_pt1 | contig 10712 bp, 10 predicted proteins | sample 2277081 | NCBI WGS metagenome assembly SDBV01 (sample SAMN10402039, study PRJNA504765) | marine sediment metagenome | isolation source: marine sediment core GS10_PC15, 223 cmbsf | place: Arctic Ocean: Southern Knipovich Ridge | collected 2010
CTTCGGTGGTATCAACCTAGAGGACATCGCCAGTCCCAAGTGCTTTTATATTCTTGATACCCTGCGCCAGGAGATGGACATACCGGTGTGGCATGATGACCAGCAGGGGACAGCCGCCGTTACACTGGCGGGTCTGGTGAATGCCCTTAAGGTTGTGGGGAAGAAAAATGAAGCGGTAAGCATCACCCTAATCGGGGCGGGAGCGGCCAGCATAGCGACCACCAAGGTCCTTTTTGCCGATGGTTTTAAGCCTGAAAATACTATTTTTGTCGATACCAAGGGTATTTTACATCCCGGCAGAACCGACCTTGAGCAAAAACAGGTGGAAAATCCCTACAAATGGGACCTGTGCCTGAAGACCAACGCGGAGAAGAGGACAGGTGGCATTGTCGAAGCACTGAAAGGAGCCGATGTGTGCATCTCACTATCCAAGCCGGAACCGGGCACCATTAAGCCGGAGTGGGTTAGGGGTATGAATAGAGATGCCATCATTTTTGCCTGTGCCAATCCCCTGCCTGAAATTTGGCCGTGGGATGCCAAAGAGGCCGGCGCCAGGATTGTGGCTACGGGAAGGTCAGACTTCCCCAACCAGGTGAACAATTCCATTGGTTTCCCTGGCATCTTCCGTGGTGCCTTAGACGTCAAGGCCAGAACCATCACTGACGAGATGTGCATCGCCGCCGCTTATGAGATGGCCAGGTGTGCCGAGGACCGAGGACTTAATGAAGACTACATCATCCCCACCATGGGAGAGTGGGAGGTCTTTATCCGAGAAGCGGTAGCAGTAGGAATGAAGGCTATTGAGCAAGGAGTAGCTCGGGAAAAGCTAAGTCGTGAAGAATTGACCAAACGAGCCGAAAAGATGATTAGGGAGTCAAGAGAGACTACTGCCCTGCTGATGAAGGCAGGGCTGATACCAGCAGCGCCAGAAGGTTAATGCGGGTTAGAACTTACTGCGTCTTGATTTTAGCCACCGGTTATCAATCATAAGAGGAGTGCAGCAACATGCGGGATATAGGTGCTAAAGAAATAACCCAGACCGTATCTCGTCTCTTCCAGGAGTCGTGCTATTACCTCCCTGATGATGTACTAGCTTCCCTCAGGCAGGCCCGAGAGGCAGAAGAATCCCCGGTGGGACGCGATGTGCTGGACAGAATTCTAGAAAATGCAGACATCTCGACTAGGGAGCAAATTCCTTTATGCCAGGATACCGGTGTGGCAGTGGTCTTTCTTGAGCTAGGTCAGGAGGTGCACATTACTGACGGTAACCTTTATACCGCGGTGAATGAGGGGGTGCGCCAGGCATATGACAAAGGCTACCTGCGTAAATCTATGGTGAGTCAGCCTTTCTCGGCTAGAGTAAATACCAAGGATAACACGCCAGCCATTATTTACACTGATATAGTCCCTGGTGATAAGCTCAAGATTATAGTAATGCCCAAGGGTGGTGGTGCCGAGAATATGACTCGCCTGGCAATGTTAACCCCGGCGCGTGGTCGGCAAGGGATAATAGATTTCGTCGTCAATGCTGTTGATGAGGCAGGCAGCAATCCCTGTCCACCGATTATTGTTGGTGTCGGGATAGGCGGCACTGCCGAAAGGACCCTGATGCTGGCTAAGAGAGCGCTACTACGGAAGGTAGGTGAGCCCAACCCAGATACTGAGGTCGCCGAACTGGAAAAGGAAATTTTACAGCGAATCAATAACCTGGGCATTGGACCGATGGGATATGGAGGAAGGATAACTGCCTTGGCGGTTAATATCGAGGTTTTTCCCGCCCATATAGCGAGTATGCCAGTGGCTGTTAACCTGCAGTGTCATAGTAGTCGTCATAAGGAAGCGATATTATAATGAGCCAAAAACACGACGTCATCGTTTTAGGTTCCGGGCTTGCTGGACTACGGGCAACTATCGAAGCTGCCCGAAACCCGGAAGTTGATGTTGCCGTCATCTCCAAAGTCCAGCTAATGCGTTCTCATTCAGTCTGTGCTGAAGGTGGTACTGCCGCTGTCATGCAACCAGAAGAAGGAGACAGCCTTGAGCTTCACGCCTGGGACACAACTAGAGGGGCTGATTTTCTCTGTGACCAGGATGTAGTCATGCGCTTTGTTGAAGAAATACCTAAAGAAATCCTGCTTTTGGAGCACTGGGGAATCCCCTGGTCACGTCGCCCTGATGGACGGATTGCCCAGCGACCATTTGGCGGCCATAGCTTCGATCGAGCTACCTTCGCCGCTGATAAGACCGGTTTCTTTGAAATGCAAACCCTATACGATACCCTGCAAAAATATAGCAATGTCAGTCGATACGACGAATGTTATGTTACCTCCATCCTGATAAAAGACAATCTATTCTGTGGGATGACTGCCTGGGACCTAGCCAGCGGTGAGTTTTTTCTTATCCAGGGTAAAGCTCTAATTATCGCTACTGGTGGTGCCTGCCGTATGTTTGGTTTTACCACCTACTCTCTTACCGCCACCGGTGATGGTTTAGCTATGGCTTACCGAGCTGGACTGCCCATCAAAGATACCGAGTTCGTTCAATTTCATCCCACTGGACTTGTCCCTTCCGGTATCCTGATTACGGAAGCCGCCCGGGGTGAAGGTGGCTACCTACTTAACAGCAAAGGCGAAAGGTTTATGGAAAAATATGCTGCGGGTAAAATGGAATTGGCCCCGAGAGATATTATCGCCCGCGCTGAGATGACGGAAATCGAAGCGGGTAGAGGATTTTCCGGTCCCGAAGGTCTCGATAATGTTCACGTTGACCTGCGCCACCTTGGTGCCGACAAGATTAATGAAAGGTTACCTCTAATTCGTGAGGTTGCCATAAGGTTCAATTTCATCGACCCCATTTACGAACCAATCCCTGTCCGACCAGCAGCCCATTATTTTATGGGTGGTGTCCACACTGATATCGACGGAGCTACTCCAGTGGAAGGTATCTGGGCAGCCGGAGAGGCGGCCTGCATATCCCTTCATGGTGCCAACCGTCTCGGCGCTAATTCGACAGCGGAATGTCTTGTCTGGGGTAAAATCAGTGGTGATAGGGCAGTCCAGTATGCCTCGAAGCAGAAAGCATTCCCTCCGTTGCCCAAAGAAACAGTACTACAGGATGAAGAGGCTCGAATTTTCCGCCGCTTTAGCTCTGAGGCTAAGGAAAGCGCTTATACCCTGCGCCGCGAGCTACAGAAAATCATGGACAGTGAGGTAGCTGTTTACCGCACCGGTCCCGGTCTGGAAGAAGCGCTCAACAAAGTAAGAGAACTGAAGCAGCGTCTACCCGATGTCCAGGTTAGAGACCGCGGGCGGATATATAACACCGACCTGCTCAGCGCTCTCGAAGTTGATAACCTCCTTGACCTAGCTGAAGTCGTTGTCGTTGGGGCTTTAGCCCGTACTGAGTCCCGTGGGGCTCATGCTCGACTAGATTTTACTAAGCGGGATGATGTCAACTGGCTCAAGCATACTCTGGCACACTACACGCCCACCGGACCACGGATTGAGTACATCCCGGTAACCATTACTATGTGGCAGCCAGTGGAGAGGAAGTATTAGGACTATGAAAATACCGCCTCGACAGAATTACCTGGGGGCTGGTGGCTGGGTATGGGGTGGCAAATACAAGCTGGAGCGTTACCTTTACCTTCTTCACCGAGTAACCGGCTTAGGTCTTTTGCTCTTCGGGGTACTCCATCTGATAGAGACAACCTTTTTCCGTATTCAAGGCCAGGATGTCTGGGAAGCTACCATGGCACTCCTTCGTAAGCCATGGTTCGAAGTTGGCTTATACCTGGTGGCAGTTGCCTTTATCTTCCATGCCCTGAATGGTTTGCGGCTTATCCTGCAGGAATTGGGCTTTGCCCTGGGTAAGCCTACCCCGCCAATCTATCCCTTTAAGGACGCACTCCGTAAACAGCGTCTCTGGACATTGGCTATGGTGGCAGTTGTCGTCATTCTTGCGCTGGTCTTCCTTTTCGACTTTATCGTATAGGAGGTTGGTAATGCGTACTACGCGCCTAAATCTTTTACATATGTTTACTGGCGTAGTGATAGCTGTCTTATTAGGTATACATATGGTAATAATAAACCTCGACGCAGTTCTTGGTTTCTTCGGGGTTGATGCCACCGAGCCAACCTCCTGGGGGTCAATGATAAGTCGAGCTAGCCAGGGTATATGGGCAGCCCTTTACATAACTCTGTTGGCGGTCGTTCTTTACCATGCTCTCTATGGACTACGGGGTATTTTATTAGAGTTAACCCCCGCAGTGAAACTTGAGCGCATCATTACCCGGGCTTTTATTATTATTGGCGTCATCGCCTTTATCTGGGGTGCTTATGTACCGATAGTCCTGTTATCCAGCTAGGAGGTATTATGGCTGAAAGTGGCCTTAAGCAGGTAACATTCAAGATTCAGAGATATAACCCGGAAGTGGGTGGTCCCCCTTACTTTCAGGAACTCACTGTGCCATCTAGCCGGGGTATGACCGTGCTCGACGGCCTGCTGTACATAAAAGAAAATCTGGACAGCACTCTGACTTTTCGTACCTCGTGCCGCATGGGAATTTGCGGCTCCTGTGGCATGCTGATAAATAATTACCCTCACCTTGCCTGCCACACCCAAATTGAGGAATTCCACTCTAATACACTGACCATCAAGCCATTACCCAATCTGCCAACTATCAAAGACTTGGTAGCTGACCTGATTCCTATGTTCAGCGTTCACAAATCAATAAAGCCTTACCTCATCCGTCATGATATAGAAGAAGTGGAAAACCCTACTGCCGAATTTAGCCAGCTACCTCAAGAATTAAACACCTTTCTGCAGTTTACTTATTGCATAAAGTGTGGCATATGTATTTCGGCTTGCCCAACCTCAGCCAGCGATAAACTTTTTCTGGGGCCGCAAGCTATAGCTCAGTGTTACCGCTACTGCGCTGATGGTCGGGACGAAGGCCAGCGGGAAAGATTTCCTCTGGTTGACACCGAGCACGGGGTATGGCATTGCCACCTTGCCGGCGCCTGCTCAGAAGCCTGCCCTAAAGGATTAGACCCGGCTTTAGCCATTCAGCTACTCAAAAGACAGATGGCATCTCAGGCTCTGGGACTCGGAAAAAAGCGGTTGCCTTCCCCGGTAGTTTCACCGCCTGCCGAGACTAAGCCCAAAATTCCTTTCCCTGAGTTCACCGTGAATAAATAGACCAAGCCTCACTCCAAGGAAGCTATTTGAGTATGAAATTTGAAATCTAGCTAGGAGGATAGCGATGGTCAAGAAAATTACGCTTCCCTTAACTGATGAGACCTTAAAAAACCTTAAGGCCGGGGATAATCTTCTACTTACTGGCGTCATGTATGTTGGCCGTGATGCTGCCCATAAGAGGCTGGTTGAGGCACTTGACCAGGGAAAGCCACTGCCCTTTGATATCCAGGGGCAGACGATATACTTTATGGGCCCCTCTCCGGCTAAACCGGGTCAGCCGATTGGTTCTGCCGGACCTACCACCAGTGGTCGTATGGATGCGTATTCACCCCGGTTAATGGCCGAGGGGCTGAAAGGGATGATTGGCAAAGGTATGCGCTCGCAAGCGGTAAAGGACGCTATGAAGAAATACAAAGCAGTATATCTGGCGGCTATTGGCGGTGCCGGTGCTCTCATCGCCAAGAGCATTAAGAAATCAGAGGTAATCGCTTACGAGGAACTTGGTGCTGAAGCCATTCGTCGTCTTGAGGTAGAAGAGTTCCCGGTTACCGTGGTAAATGACATTTATGGTGGCGACCTTTATCAGGAAGGAAAAGCTAAATATAGGATCGACTAGAAACGAGAGCACCGACCTTGTATTCCAAGGTAGATGAGCCGCAATCTACTCTATCATCGATTTAGCATTAGCTTGCCAGTTGTTGGTATAGTCGACGAACTCCGCCGCCTTCTTGGGTGGCTTGGTTACCAGACTGACAACGACATATATTAGGGTAGAAACAATAAGCCCCCATACTGGCGGCCACAGACCAAGAGGCTTCATTCCGGTCATATAAAACCAGCCGATTACTATTGCACTGGGAATGGAACTGGAGATAACCGCCGCCGCCGTTCCTCGTTTCCAGAAAAATGCTCCTATCAGTGCCGGTAATATACTCATTAGACCACCGGCAGACATTGTTGACAAGATGCCAATCATTCCCAGTTTAAGTTGAGCAAACCCCCAGGCTATTAAGAACATAGTGGGAATAAGAAGTTTACCCCAGAATAGTTCTCTATCCTCTGATATTTTGGGGGACAAGACCCGGAAGATATCCCTGCCAGCTATGGACGATAGGCTTAAGACAATAGAGTTAATGGTGGAGACGGAAGCAGCGAATATGCTAATGGCTACGGTCAGGGCAAGTGCCACCGGGACTAAGCTGAGCAAAGCTGGCATGGCAGAATCGGCTTTTTCAAGGCCGGGAACAATGTGCAGTGCGGCCAGACCAAAAATGGTAACCAGCACGGTATAAATCAGCCCGAAAATACCAAAACCGATAATCATACCCCGTATAGACCTGACATCCTTCAGTATGAAAAATCTTTGACTTACCTGGGGAATTAGTAGCATAAAGAAGATCCAGGGTAAGGTAAGTCCTAACCACATATTAAATCCCCAGGTAAATTTCAGCTTTTCAGGGAATGAGGTCGCAATTGTGCTGAACATTCCTTCTGGAAAGAAGGTGACCCAGATAAAACCAAGTAAAGCCAGGCTGCCAATAAGCATAATAATACCCTGCAAGGTATCAGTCCAGGCAACCGACCGCATTCCTGCCCACCAGGCATAAACAAAGGCGATCAGGGGCAGAATCAAACTTCCCAGCCAGTATGGAATCTCCCCGCCAGATAGCGTCTCAGCTAAAACCCCGGCACCAATTAGCTGAACTGAGGTATAAGGTATGAGGGTTACAATAAATATTATGGCTGTAATTACCGCTATGGCTCTGTTTTCATATCTATCACCCAACAACTCTGCCGGAGTAACATAGCCATATTTTTTCCCGGCAATCCAGAACCTCGGTATAAATAATGCCAGTAGCACCAGAGTAGCTACCAAAAAGACGGTCTCAAAGCCAAAAGCGGCGATGCCTGTCCCGTAGACTAGACCAACTAGGCCTATCATCATGAAGGCACTGTATACGGTGGCGCTAAGGGTGAAAGCCCCAATTACACTGCCAATCTGTCTATTGGCCAGAAAATATTCGGCTATCCCCTTACCCAATCTCTTCCTGGCTTGCCACGAGATTATGGAGCCAAGGGTAAACCAGATTACAATGGCCAAATATATCCAAACTGGGTTCATTTAAGCAGCTCCTTCCAGGATTTAGCCATATAAATAGCTATATATATAATCACCGCCACCGGGACTAGCAAGAAGAAGGTAAAACCACCGCTAAAGGTGGCAGTATTTTTAAGAACGGTAAATGATATGACAAAAGTCAATATTATTAACACTATCAAAGCCCAAATCAGCTGCAGTTCCCTTCTTTTCATTTTTATCATCTCCTTTTAACCGCCATTACTGCCCAATAATTTTACCTGTAAGTATACTACTAGACTGCTCAGATTAGCAACTTCTGGTGTCTAAGAGGAGCGTCAGCCACTACTTATTTAATCTTCACCTCCCCTTTTAAGGAGGTTAATCTAAAAGGGTGTCTAAGAGGGGCGAAGCCCCTCTTTCTCTATCTCCCCCTCGCCTTTGAAGGAGGAGGGTTAAGGGGGTGAGGATGATAAAAACCTCATCGCCACTACGGCTCTTTAAGCCTAATCTTGCCCTTCCGGTCTCACTGGGGGTAGTTACCCCGGCCCCTTCAGGGTACTGATAACAAAAATTGTAGTTAATTCTCAGACAGGATAGATAAGAAGGCTGCAGGCATTACATTACCTACAGCCTTCACGCTCGTCTCAAGACTTTTTCCTAATTAATTTATTTTCCCTAAGAGCTAACTAGCGAGTCAGAGTGCGTAAGGATGGTTTAATCAGTTTATCAGAGGCAGCTAACGCCTGGCGCCGATGGCTGAATAGCGGGCGACGCAGGAAAGAGGGAACATCTAGTTCGTCTTCGCTCTTCAAACCCTTAAGCATTTGGGTAAGCTCCTCTTCCTGGCTAACTCCGGGCATTCCTACCTTGGAAGTAAACCCAGTAGCGATTAGGGTAATCCTCACCTCTTTTTCCATAGTCGGCTCGTGAGCCACCCCGAAGATGATGTTGGCCTCAGAGTCTACCGCTTGCTTGATGACCTCAGCGGCTTCATTAACTTCAAACAGGGTCAGGCTGCTGCCGCCAACAATATTGAATAGCACACCTTTTGACCCCGTAATGGAGACATCTAGTAAGGGGCTATCCAGGGCTTCCTTAGCGGCATCTATCGCCCGATTTTGACCGGACCCCCTGCCTACGGACATCCAGGCCGGACCGGCATCCCTCATCACCGCCTTGACATCGGCAAAATCAAGGTTAATCAGCCCGGGGACGGTAATAACTTCGGCGATAGCCTGAACACCATGGCGCAGCACATCGTCAGCCATTTTAAAGGCATTATCCACCCCGGTCCTCTTGTCACAGAGGTCGAGCAGACGGTCGTTGGGGATAATAATCAAGGTATCAACCTTGCCTAGCAGCCGGATAATGCCCTCATCGGCTACTTGACAGCGGTGGGTGCCCTCAAAGGAAAAAGGTTTAGTGACCACGGCAATGGTTAAGGCTCCACTTTGCTTGGCTAATTCAGCAATAACAGGAGCTGCGCCAGTGCCAGTGCCACCACCCATACCACAGGTGATAAACACCATGTCAGACCCGGAAACAAGCTCTTGAAGTTCGTCACGACTTTCCTCGGCGGCTTTCATACCTCGATTATGATCACCACCGACACCCAATCCCTTGGTTAGCTTCTCCCCAAGCTGGATGCGGACTGGGGCCTCAGTGATGCTCAAGGCTTGGGCATCGGTGTTTATGGCGATGAACTCCACGCCTTGAATTTCCTCCCGAACCATGCGGGTAACGGCGTTGCAGCCACCACCACCTAGGCCGACAACCTTAATCTTAGCTGGGTTAGGGGCAAAGCTTGTTTTTGCCATCTCCTCCTCCTTTCTTTACCATTTTATTGGTCTTATTTTCTAGCTAAACAGGTTCCTAAGCCGCGAAAAGATGCGTCGAAGACTAAATCCGCGAGATTTCCAGGTTTGCGTATCTTTGTGCTTGGCTCCCCAGAGCAGGAGACCAACGCTGGTGGCATGTGCCGGGTCACGAAGGGTATCAACGATACCATATATATTGGTGGGTACTCCTACCCGTACCGGAAGTCGTAGTATATCACGGCCCAGTGCTTCAATACCGGAAAGGTTTGAGCTACCACCGGTGAGAACTAGTCCAGCGGGGACTAATGTTTCGTATTCAGAGTGTGGCATCTCTAGCAGGATAAGCCTTATGACTTCCTCCACTCGAGCTCGGAGAATATCACACAGGTCTTGATAGGAGACACCATGCCCATCTTCCGATATTGTGCTAGTGGTTTCTATCTTACTTTCGTAAACCGGCATGACACTGCCATATCTTTTCTTCATCTCCTCGGCGACATCAAATGGTAGCCCCAAACCAACAGCAATGTCCCTGGTGAGTTGGTAGCCGGCTACCGGTAGGACAGCGGTATGCCAGATACTCCCGTCCTTGAAGATAGCGATGTCGGTAGTACCACCGCCTATGTCAGCCAGTATAACCCCAACTCGCTTTTCATCTTCAGTGAGTACTGCTTCACTGCTGGCTAAAGGTTCCAGGATGAGGTCATCAATATCTATGCCGACACCACGAATACACTTGGCTAGATTCTGGATAGAAGTTACCGCGGCGGTAATAATATGTGTCTCCACATCCAGTCTGAAGCCATGCATGCCTACTGGATTCATGACTCCCGTCTGACCATCAACGGTATAACCACGAGGGATAATATGGAGTAGTTTTCTATCGTTGGGAACTTTAATACTACGGGCACATTGGAGCACCCGCTTCAGGTCATCTGGGCGTACCAGCCGGTCATTACGAGTGATGGCGACTACCCCACGATTATTCAGCGACGTGATATGTCTCCCGGTCACACCAACAAGGGCCGATTCTACTCTAAAGCCGCTGGCTTGCTCGGCTTTCCTTACCGAATCACGGATTGCTTCTTTGGCTTCGTTGATGTTGACCACTAGACCTTTGTGTAATCCCTTAGACGGGACGACTCCGACCCCTACGATTCGGAGACTACCCCCATCGTTTATATCAGCTATGGTGGTGCATATTTTAGTGGTACCGACATCAATGGAAGTAAGTGTAGTCCGCTTGGTCATTTCCTCCCTCCTTTTAGTTAGATTTTGACACCTTTTGGGTTAGGTTTATTCTTCACATTTTCCAGGCCTCCTCTCCTTCCCACAGTCTATAAATTCTAGTTAATCTGGAGTGGGGAGAAGGTCACTCGGAGCTTTTTCAGCAGGGCCGGTCTCTTCCACCCCCCAGCTCTAGTGTCCATGGCAAAACACAATTTTCCCGCGGTCTGGTAGTACTCCTCTTGAGTAGTAATGCGTTTACGAGGAAGGAGAATGTCCATTGCTAAGTGATATGGAAGATATCTTACTAGTCGATGAATTCCTCCACCTGAAGGTATTCTTCCAACCATCGGTTCAGGTAAGCTAAAAGTAGCGTTTTCGGCAGCAAT
>SDBV01012805.1_pt1 | contig 10711 bp, 7 predicted proteins | sample 2277081 | NCBI WGS metagenome assembly SDBV01 (sample SAMN10402039, study PRJNA504765) | marine sediment metagenome | isolation source: marine sediment core GS10_PC15, 223 cmbsf | place: Arctic Ocean: Southern Knipovich Ridge | collected 2010
CATCTTTCATGATGTGTAGCAGCTACTTTTTTTGCTGTTTTGATTATTTTAGAATGGTGTTTTCCGATGATATGCGCGCCGATCGTTGTGTGGGTCTTCATAATATTCCATTCATCTTTGTCCAGTTTCGCCGGTTTTCTCAGGATTCTGTCCGGAATACCTATTTTACCAACATCGTGCATCGGGGCTGCATGCAGAATCAGTTCGCTTTCACTACTTTCCAACCCCATTGATTCCCCAATAATCCTGGAATAATGACTCATTCGGATAATATGATCACCTGTTTCTTCATCCCTGTATTCTGATGCAATACCCAGGCGTTGTATGATCTCGAGCTGGGTATCCTGGAGCTCTTGCAGTTCTCTGCATAACTGTATCTTCCAGCGCTCTGTTCTGATCATACAGAGCAAGATGAGTTCTGGCCCTTGCCTTGACAATTGGCGGGCTTATAGGTTTGGTAATATAGTCAACTGCGCCAACCTCAAATCCTCTGGCTTCATCTGTTGATTCATCTTTAGCTGTTACAAAAATAACCGGGATTTTTTGCGTTTTGCTATTCTCTTTCAAAATACGGCATATCTCGTATCCGTCAATCTCAGGCATCATTATATCAAGTAAGATAAGATCAGGCGGATTTTTTGTAGTTGCCAGTTTTATAGCAACTTCCCCATTAGTTGCAACAATTACTTTGTATTCAGATTTAAGAATACCATTTAATACATCAATATTCTCAGGTATATCATCAACAATCAGTACTGTCTGCTGCTTTCTGCCTTCCACACATCCCTCCCTATTCACTGATTATAGAAGTGGTATCAACATATTTATCTGTCATTCAACTCTCCTTCAATCCCTGTCAGTACAGCCAGAGCGTTATCAAAATCATATTTACCCAGATAGTTTCTGATTAGCTTTGTATTCTCCTTAAAACCTATATTTTCAAGGGAGGTTTTAATTTCATCAAAAAAATCTATCCCATAGGAATCATAGGTGTCCAGATATTCTTTCAGCTTTTTAATCTGTCTTTTGATTTCTTCTGTATCCTGAATTATTTCTACTTCCGGAGAAAGTCTATCAGATTTAATGCTTTTATCCAGCTGACTGACAGAATTGATTATTATTTCCATCCGGGCCATGACCTTATTTACCAGTGTTGGTATTTTTTTGATTTGTTTCTCTTTCAACCCTTTTTCAAGATTTATTACCGCCTCATGGAGCTGATTTGCTCCAATATTTCCGGAAACACCTTTCAGCGAATGTACCAGACGGATTCTTTCCTCTTCGTTGTCCATATTATTAAACTGATATCCAAAGTTCTTATAGTTTTCGGTAAATTTATTTAGTATTCTAATATAGCTATTAAGATTTCCTCCTATCCGTTTAACACCCGATTCAGTGTCTATGCCTTCAAGGCTCAATATCCTGAAATCATCAGCAGCATATTTATTAACTTGTGCTTTTTCGGCTTTCCTGATGCTTTCGGGTTTTATCCATTTAATCAAAGCTTTTAGTACATCTTCCGGTGCAAAGGGTTTTGTTATATAATCATCCATACCTGCATTTATTACTTTCTCCCGGGCACCTGAAACGGCATCTGCTGTCATGGCGAGGACAGGAAGATCTTTAAATCTCTTTTTACGCCGAATTAATTTTGCTGCCTTGTACCCATCCATCACAGGCATCTGCAGGTCCATCAGAACAAGATTAAAATCTTCAGGGTCGAGAATTTTATTAAGGGCATCTTCTCCATTCACTGCAGTTGTTATTATAAATCCTTCCTGCTCCAGAAACTCTTTTGCAATCTGGGTATTAAGCTCATTGTCCTCAACAAGTAGAATCCTTGCTTCTCGAATGGCATCAAGATCCTTTTTTATTGCCGGAAATTTAGCCTTTTTTACAGACACTCTTCTTTCTTTTCTCTCTAAAAGCCGAACGATGGTATCATGTAGAGTTGATTGACTTACAGGCCTGGTCAAAAACAGATCAATCTCCCCTTCAGATAGACTCATCTGTATTTCCTTTATTCGACTGTTATCAGAAATTACAATGACAGGAACAGAATCCAGTATATGGACTGAGCGTATCTCTTTAGCTACATCGACACAAATTGAACTGGAAGCAGGATTTTCCAGAATTATTAAATCGGGATTTTCATTCCTCAGGATATCACTATCGTACAATCCTTTCTCAAAGACCTTTTCAGGATTAAGGAATACTGATTTGCATTTAAAATCCTCAAGATAACTTCGTAAAATATTCTCAGATACTTCATCGGAACTGACAACCAGCACATAATTACAGATTCCTTTAATCACTGAATAAGTTCTCTTTATCTGAATACCAAGTTTAATAGTAAAATAAAATGTACTTCCCTTCCCGGACTTACTTTCTACCCAGATTTTTCCGCGCATTTTATCAATCAGCCCTTTTGAAATTGCCAGTCCCAGACCTGTTCCTCCAAATAATCGGGTTGTAGAGCTGTCTGCCTGTGAAAATGGCTTAAAAAGTTTTGACATATGTTTTTCGGTCATTCCACGGCCTTCATCCTTTACAGAAAACTGAATTAAAACAGAATCACTATCTTTACTGATAAGTTCAGTACTGATTACTATTTTACCGGATTCAGTAAATTTCACTGCATTACCAGCAAGATTTAAAAGAATCTGCCCCAGTCTAAGGGGATCTCCCCTAAGATAAACAGGGACATCACCGGCAGATTCAAAAACAAGTTCGAGCCCCTTTTCCTGAACTTTCAGGCTTATTATTGTGAACAGTTTTTCAAATACATAGTTCAGATCAAAATCAATTGTCTCAATTTCAAGTTTTCCTGCCTCGATCTTTGAAATATCGAGAATATCATTTATAAGTCCCAGAAGATTCTCTGAGGATCTCCTGATTTTCCCCAGATAGTCTTCCTGCTTACCGGATAGATCTGTCTGCTCCAGTAAGTATGACATTCCGATTATCGCATTCATGGGAGTTCTTATCTCATGACTCATATTGGCCAGAAAGTTACTCTTTATCTTTGTTGCAGCCTCTGCAGCTTCCTTGGCAGCCTTAAGCTCATCATTTATCTGTTTCTGTAATGTTATATCTTCCATGACAGCGACAAAATTTACAATCCTTCCATCCTGACTTGTAACAGGCGAAATGGAAGCTCTTTCCCAATAGATATCTCCGTTTTTCTTTCTATTCCGGAAATCGCCCTTCCATTTTGAACCTGAATTTATGGTAGACCATAGATTCCTGTAAAACTCTTCCGGCATCTTATTTGATTTCAATATCCTCGAATTCTTACCTAATACATCTTCGGGTTGATATCCTGTGGTTTTCGAAAAATGGGGATTTACGTATTCAATGCTGCCTTTTTCATCTGTAATTACAACTGACACAGGACTTCGTTCAATTGCTCTTGATAGTTTATTGAACTCAGCAGTCGATTTCTGAAGCTCTGTCAGAGCACCATCTGCTTTCTCTTTTTGTATTCTGGCATCCTGCATCAGGCTCATTGCCGCCTTTCGGGATTTAATCAACGCCTTATTCATACCTTCCAGCTCTTTAGACCGGCTGATAAGTTTTTCCTCAGTCTCTTTGTATTCTGTCGTATCATGGATTATACCGATGAATATATGTTTCTCATTAATGAATTCTTCGCTGACTGAAAGGCGGGCAGGAAATGTTGAACAATCTTTTCGAACAGCAGTAATATCCCGTCCCCGTCCTATTATTTTAGCCTTACCGGAAATCAGATAATTCTGTATATAACTATCATGTTTTGACCGAAAGGGTTCCGGTGCCAGAATGGAAACATTTTTTCCAATAACCTCATCGGCTGAGTATCCAAACATCTCCTCTCCTGCCTTACTGAAGAGTTCGATTATTCCCCTTTCATTTATAGTAATTATCGCATCAATTGCTCCGTTCAGTATAATTTCCAGCTCTTTCCGACCCTGCACGATAGTTCCGTTTAATCTGATCTGGATTCTCTGAAGCATAGTACTGAATGCTGCCGCGAGGAGTATACCGATAAACAGGACAACCATGGTCAGCTGTTTTATATTCCTGTTTTCCAGAAGGACCTCTTTTTCGTCAATCTCACTGGCAAAGCCCATTTCCAGTTCATCATCCCACAACCATGCTCCAAGGACAGGTACGCCCCGATAGTCAGGGTAGGCCTCTGCAGAAGATCCGGAAAACCCTGTAATCGCTTTCTCTGCCATTATGGTCAAAGGATGTTGATCTCTGGGCAACGCAGGAATGTAGCCATCCGGCATATTTCCTCCGGGATTGCGAATTTCTATATTCAGCATGGAAAACTGCCCCTCTTCCAGTAAACCTATTTCCTGCAGCTGGTCCGTAAAGCGGCTTTCTGTGAGCAGTCTGCCTGATTTACTGAAAATATATGTCTCTCCTGAATCGTCCGAAAATCCTGAATAAGTTATCTTTGTGAAATCATGCAAAGGGTCTAAACTGAAGATCAGGGCGGCGATCACTATTCCGACCTTGTCCACTACCGGGGAAGCAACGAACATTACGGGATAGTTTGTAATTGAATCCTCCTCTACATTCAGAAAAACTCTGTCTGAAATAAGAGGGGGTATAATCTGGGACACCCCCTTGAATACTTTTGCAAGCCGATCTCCATATCTTGCAGCTGCACTATTCATGGAACCAACAACTTCATCATCATACATAGAAGCGATATTTCTATAATCCGGAGCGATAAGGTCCATTCCAAGGTGATCATGTATCTTCAGTTTTCCCCGGAAATAATCCCGAAGTTCAACCAGAGAGTATGAAGCCAGAATAGCTTCTCTGGATGAAGATAGATCCAGAAGGTTTTCTATAATCTCAATTAATTCAGGATCTGAAGCCCACATGGCAGTATCAGAAATCTGATCCTCTGCCCATAAATTCCTGATAATATCATGAGTGGCAGACACTCTTGCTTCCAGGGTTTTAACAGCCCTTACCCGAATTCTTTTCTCAAATCCGATAAGAGCAATAGTTGAAAGGCTGATGATTGCAATCAGATATCCAAGTATCAATAGAAATCCCATTCTTGAAGACCTGTGAGAAACCGACTTTCCTGACCATATAAGTATAAAGTTATGTAATCCGGATAGAATGTGTTTCATAATGTTTTCCAATAAAGAATCTGCTTCTACGTTCCGACCGTATGCCGCTGCTGCATATGCACCGGACTAATTCATGATATTCCGGTTATCTTCTTCCCAGTCAGGAGGATAGGGTTCTTCCCTACCTGCTTCCGCAGCCAGTTTGTTCACCTCCTCTTTCAATTCTATGATCCTCATTTCTCTATCGACCATAATATTATTGAAGTTTTCGAGCTCTTCGGAATGACGTTTCAAGGACTCTTCCGCCTTTTTTCTTTCTGAGACATCCCGTTCTATAATCATAACCTCATCTTTACCCAGACCGATAAACCGGGCTTCTCTGTAATGTACTTCATCTGAGATTAAAAACTGATATTCTGCTGTGTGTACTTTCCGGGTATGGAGAGTGAGTTCTATCGTTTCCATTATCAGATCAGCAGTTTCGGCAGAAATAATATCTCTAATGTTTTTACCAATAAAATCGCTCACAGGAACAATTGTCTTCATATTCTTTCCCGGAATAAATTCCACATATGTACCGTCCCGTCTAACCTGGAAAATCATGTCAGGAACAGCATCCAGAAGCGCCATGTTTCTGGTTTCACTGAGTTTGAGTTCCTGCGTCCGTTCCCTTACAAGATCTTCCAGATGCTCCCGATGCTGCTCCAATTCCGCTTCCGCCATCTTGCGTTCAGTAATATCTATTGCAGTCAAAACCAGACTTATCGGTTTGCTTTCAGAATCTGTCAGCAGCTCTGCTGCAGCATGCATCCAGAGTATCTTTCCGTCAGGACGGACTATCCTGTGATCAAATGATTGACTACACCCCTTCTGTTTAGTCAGATCAAGATGCTTACTTACAAAATCATAGTCATCGGGATGAATAATATTTTTGAAAAGGTCCGCAGAGCTCCATTTCTCATCCAGATCGAGACCATATAGACGTACCAATTCGGCTGACAACTCCAGTTTATCTGTTTTTAAGTCCCAATCCAGAAAGCCCATCCTGGCGACATTTTGTGCTGCAAGCAGTTTTTTCTGACTCTCTATCAGAATCTTTTTTGAATGGTTTTTGTCCTTCTCCAACTGATAATTGTAGAGGGCATTTGTTATTACCTGCCTAAAATCTTTAGGTTCATAAGGCTTGCCGATAAACCTGAAGATCCCAATATCATTTACAGCTTTTACCAGGATCGAAAAGTCATCATATGCTGAAATAAGAATTAATTTTGGTTCCGGGTACTTCTTCTTTACTTCTGCTAAGAATTCAGTCCCCCGTACACCCGGCATCAGGTAATCTGATATAACAAGGTGAATTTCATTTTCCTTTAGTATCTTAAAACCTTCTTTAGTGTTTACAGCAGTAAACAGATTATAATCCTCGCCGAAATCCTTTTTAAAAGCCAACAGATTAATGGCCTCGTCATCAACATATAATAAACTATACCTCACAGTTTCTTTATCAAAATCCATTTTTTATACCCAAATTTTAAAATTAAGACTGATCAACTTCATTTCCAGAAGGTAGGGCTTTAAGAACAGGCCTGTTCTTCCGGTTATACTCCGGATGATTCCCTTCATTTAATTCAGGAACGTTACTGATTCTTTTTTCGAGCTTAAAGGCAGCAATCAAATTACGTAGTTCCTGACCCTGAGATGAAATCTCTTCAGAGGCAGATGCTGTTTCTTCTGACTGTGCGGCGTTAGCCTGAGTAACCTGGTCGATCTGATCGAGGCCTTTGACTATCTCGTTAATTCCCTTTTCCTGTTCAGTACTGCCCTCTGAAATCTTCTGTAGGAAATCTGCAACCTTAAACTTTACAATCTTGTTTATTTCATCCGAAGACCCGCGGATACTATTCATGGAAGAAAGAAGTTCACTCATCTTTATATTTCCACTGTCTGCTTCCTGATTAGATTGACGGGCAAGGGTATATGCTTTCTGTGAGTTATCCGCATTCAGTGTGGCTTGTGATTTTATCTCTAATGATGCAGCAGATATTTCCTCCAGAGTTGCTGCCTGCTCGGTCGCACCCTGTGCGAGACTCTGGCTTACCTGGGAAATCTGGTCCACACCTGATGTTACCTGGATAACAGATTCATTTACTCCCGACAGAAGAGTGTTCAGTGATTCTTTCATGATCACCAGAGAGTTTCCCAATCCGTCGATATCTGAAGCTTTTTTAATATTGACAGTCAGATCACCACCGGCTATAGATTCCAGAATTTCGGCTTTGTATTTCAGAACCTCCACCATTCTCTGAGCAGATTGTCTTATACTGTCAATCTTTTCTCCATCTTTGAGTATCTGTACTAAAATAGAATGCAGTTCACTGCCGTAGGCTTCGTCCTCAAAGCCACGCAGGAAAGTATTAAGGTCTTGAAATCTTTCATCTGTTCTGGCTCTTTGTTCCGGTAGTTCAGTTGAAAACTTTCTGCCTTCACTTCCGAGGAAACCGGAAGTGGCTCCCCTCTCTTTCTGTAATTCATGTACAAGTGCGCTTCCGGTAATTGCAAACTCAGATAACTTTTCTATGCGGTATGACTCTTCAAGAAGATCATTTTTATCCAGTATTCCGAGAGTTGAAAAATAGAACATACCACTTAAAGGGAAAACCAGCAGAAGTATTAATTTGCTTCTGAACTTTAACCTGTTTAATATACTCATATTTCCTCCCTATTCTCATTACTTAAAGACTAGAGAAAAGATATGGAATATGCAAATTTCTTTTGGTTTTTTTTAAAAACTTTGAATAGTTACTCTCAAGACGATATTTCCCGATAAAAACAGTTCAAAAGGAAGATATTATCCTGACCAGCCCGGCAGCCAACTATGTCCTGACTTTGGATACCCCTTCTTAAATCAACTTCTACATATACCACATAGACTTCGAACCCGCAATTCACTCTATCGGCAATCTTCATACTTACTCCCTGTTAGTACATACCGGGTTAGTGACGTTATAGAATATCTTTTAATGCATTTGCAGCTGTATATACACACCCTACACCTGAAATAAAGTTTGCTACCCGAACACTTTCCATAATTTCCTCTTTTGTTGCCCCACTTTCAAGGGCCTGTATTGCCAATGACCGTATACCGTCCACAGTCCCATGTGATGCATCGATGGCCAATGCAATTAACAGTTTATATTTCTTTTCAAGAGCTCCACCTTCAAGAGCCATATCCTTTGTTCCTGCCACATTCTTAAAAAGTTCACTATCCAGTTTGTTAATAATATCCAACGGATTTACGTTCATAATTTCATCATCTCCTCTTTTACCATAATGTCGCAGGCTTCGTTTAAAGGATCACCTGCATGGCCTTTAACCCATTTCCATTCAACATCAAGCCGATCGGAAAGACCTTTCAGCTCTATCCATAACTCTTTATTTTTGACCGGTTTTTTTGCTGCTGTCTTCCAGCCGTTTCTTATCCAGTTATTTATCCAGCTTGTGATGCCATTTTTCACATACTGGGAATCTGTATGAAGTTCAATACTTTCTTTTACTAATTTTGGATCTTTTAAGATTGCTTTCAGGGACTTGATTACAGCACTTAGTTCCATCTTGTTATTTGTCGTATAAGTATCACCTCCTGATCTTGATTTTTCCATTCCTTTCGTTTTTATGATATAAGCCCATCCTCCGGGACCCGGATTGCCCGAGCAGCCTCCATCGGTATAAATAATCACTGAATTCAAAACAACCTCCAGAACAAACAAACTATTTATAGTTTTGTTTAAACTATTATACAAATTTTTTCAATGTTCGGGAACAAAACAATGATCAATTGACGCCTGATGTTTTTGTTCGTATACTTGAATGCAGATCAGCCTTTTGGGAGGGGCAATGTCCGAACAGCTTATTCTTAAGAACCTCGATTTTATAAAAGTATTACCTGTATGGGCACAGGATTTATCCTATAAATACTGTTCCAAAACAACAAATCTATACCTGGTGCATGGGAATATCAGGGATTTTCTTCCGAATAAGATGTACGAAGGAGAGTTTATTTTCGTCAGAATACAGGAATTTATCTCGGAAGTTCTCTTTGGTAATCAGGATATAATAGCATATTATGACAGATCATCAGGTATAAATTTCTGTACACCGGAGATGCAGAAAAAATACCTGGACGTAATGAAAAAGGCCTTCCCTGATATTTCTTTGGAAGGCTTACTTTCCAAGGATCCATTCAAAGCTTTTGACCTGTTGGAAAAATATTTTTTAATGAACATACCAAACAAGCTTAGAATAGTCCTTCTTATCGACTATGCTGAAACTCTTACACCAAACACTGAAATTACAAGTATGTCAGAGGAAGATCGCTACTGTCTTGTAACGTTGAACAGGTGGTCCCATGATCCAATTTTTACACAGGGAGATGTATCTATTATCCTGCTTACAGAAAATCTCTCCGACCTGAATCTGTCTCTGGTCAGGTCTCCAAGTACAGTTAAAGTAAGTATCCCGATACCTGACGAGAGTGTAAGAAAAAGCTTTCTGGAATTTCTTGAAAGAAAAGAGGAACTTATTCTCGAAAGCAGGCTGAATCCTGACAGAATGGCTAAACTTACCAGTGGATTAAACCTGATGAACCTGAATCAGATAGCCGCTGAATCCTTTCAGGAAGATAAACCGGTTACTCTGGAATACCTGAAGAAAAAAAAGAAAGAGATAATAGAAAATGAAGCAGCAGGTCTGTTGGAGTTTATTGAAACGAATCACAATCTTTCGCTTGTATCGGGACATGATTTTGTAAAGTCACGCTTTTACAGTGCTGTTAAAGCTATCAGGCAGGGACGTCTGGATGTCCTTCCGATGGGATACCTTATATCAGGAGCAATCGGAACCGGGAAATCATTTATGGTAACTGCATTTGCCGAAGATATCGGCATACCTATGGTCAGATTCCTGAATATCAGATCCAAATGGAATGGTGTTTCAGAATCCAATCTGGAAAAAGCACTGATAATTCTAAAGGCCATGGCTCCGGTAGGAGTCATGATAGACGAGGCTGATGCATTTCTTGGTGATAGAAACCAGGAAGGAGATGCAGGAACAAGCAATAGAATTTTCGCACAAATTGCCTCCTTTATGGGCAATACTGAGTATAGAGGAAAGATTCTTTGGTTTCTATTATCCAGTCGCCCGGACTTGATCCCTATCGACCTTAAACGACAGGGTCGTGCCGAGGAACATCTGGCACTTTTTTATCCTGAGACAGCTGATCAGAAAGAAGATCTGTTTCAAACACTTATTAAGAAACTCAAACTAAAAATACAGAAATTTTCAATATCAGATCTTCTTAAGAAATATCACTTTAACTCCTCCGGTGCAGATCTGGAAGCAATACTTATACGAGCCAAGTTCAATGCTGCAATGAACAACCATATGACAGTAACAAAACAGGATCTGGAAGAAACTATGAGAGATTTTATCCCTCCCTCCTATCCTCATGAGATAGAGCTTCAAAACCTTGTTGCAGTTCTTGAATGTACCAGCCGGAAGATGGTTCCAAAGAAGTTTCAGAATCTGGACAGAAGGAAGCTCGTTACACAAATTCGAGATTTGAAAATGCTTCTGGGCGA
>SDBV01012806.1_pt1 | contig 10711 bp, 7 predicted proteins | sample 2277081 | NCBI WGS metagenome assembly SDBV01 (sample SAMN10402039, study PRJNA504765) | marine sediment metagenome | isolation source: marine sediment core GS10_PC15, 223 cmbsf | place: Arctic Ocean: Southern Knipovich Ridge | collected 2010
GGGGAACTGTGGGAGTACTTCAAAGATTACTATCCCCCGCGCAGAGAGTTCGTCAAGCATCCCGGCTCTCCGGTTCTCGATCCCTGGGGTCTGGAAAAGATCGATACTGCCACGGGCAAACGCTACTTCGTCCGCAACCCTTACTACTTCAAGGTGGACGTGGCCGGAAACCAGCTGCCCTACATGGACCGCCAGGACCTGATCATGCTGCAGAACATGGAGGTGGTGACCCTCAAGGCCATCGCCGGCGAGCTGGACTACGCCCAGCAGGAGCTGGCCACCGCCAGCTTCACGCTGTACAAGCAGAACGAGGAGAAGGGCGACTACACGGCCACCATGTGGTTCGACACGCGGGCCAGCGTGCTGACCGATCTCAAGATCAACTTTCTGCCGGAAGACCCTGTCAAGCGCAAGCTGCATCAGGACCTCAGGTACCGGCAGGCCCTGTCCGTGGCCATTAATCGCGAAGAGATCAACGAGGCCATCTACCTGGGCCTGGCCACGCCCCGCGCCGCCACCATAAGGCCCGATGTCAGCTACTACGAGGACTGGATGGGCAAGCACTACGCCCAGTACGACCCTGAGCTGGCCAACAAACTGCTCGACGAGATGGGGTTGAAGTGGGACAAGGACAAGAAGTACCGCCTGCGGTCGGACGGCAAGACCCTGTCGATCAACCTGGAGTACATCCAGATGGAAGGCCCCCGGGCCCGGAAGCTGGAGATGGTGGCCCACTACTGGGAAGCCGTGGGCGTCAAGGCCAACATCAAGGACGTGGGCAAGAACTACTGGCCAAGGGTCAACGCCAACCTGACGGATTTCAACATCTGGCACCTTGGCTTCTCGGAAGAGATCGGGCTGTACATCACCTCGGGCGGGTTCGATCCCTACGCCCTGGCCTGGCGCGACTGGAGGAATTCTGACGGAGAAAAGGGCGCGGAGCCGCCGGACTACGTGCAGAAGTACTACCGGCTGGCGGATGAGCTCAAAGAGGTCGAGTTCGCCTCGGCCGAATACAGCCGCATTGCCAAGGAGCTCGTGACCGTACACGTCGAGAACATCATGCACATCGGCGTGGTTGGTATGACGCCCATTCCGGCTATCATCAAGAACGGCATCAGGAACGTGCCGGAGGACAAGCTGCGCGGTTACGTCTACCGTTTCTGGATGGTCTACTATGCGGACCAGTGGTTCTGGAAGAAGTAAATAGCGCGAGATGGATCGATCCCGTCTATTCAGGTGGGGTCGATCTGACTATTATGCACCCAGGAGGAAAGCCATGAAAAAGCTGCTAATCATTCTGATCGTTCTTTTCCTGCTGCCGTCCCTGGCGCTTCTCGCCGGCGGTAAGACGGAAGGGGCCGCAACGACGGCCGGCAAGGTCACCGGTGTCGAAAAGGGACCGGTCATCTTCTACGCCACACCGGCTGAGTACGAGAAGGCCACGGGCAATAAACTGCCGGCCTTCAAGGAAGCACCCGGTCTGGCGGAGCAGGTCAAGGAAGGTAAGCTGCCGCCGGTGGCACAGCGGCTGCCCGCTGAACCGCTGGTGGTCAAGCCCTTCGAGGGCATCGGCCGCTACGGGGGTGTCCTGAGGAGCCCATCGAGCAACCCCATCAACACCGACGACGCCTGGACGGCGCGGCAGCAGCCCCTGTTCATGATTTCGCTGCACGCCGAGGGCGGCATCATGCCCAACGCGCTCAAAGGCTGGTCTTTCTCGGAAGGTAACAAGGTTTGGACCATCTTTTTGAGAAAGGGCATGAAGTGGAGCACCGGCACGCCCTTCACGGCTGACGACTTCATCTTCTGGTACGAGAATATACTGCTCGACGAAGAGATTACGCCGACCGTACCTTCCATCTGGAAAGTGGGCGGCGAGACTGTGCTCATCGAGAAGGTGGACGACTACACCGTGCGTTTCCGTTTCGCGCTGCCCTATCCCTCCGTGCTCACGCAGCAAGCCATCAGAGCCCGTTTTCGCAGAAACATCCCCTTTGCGCCCAAACACTGGCTGAGCGAGTACCACATCAAGCACAACCCCAAGGCCAACGAAATCGCCAAACAGAAGGGCTTCGAGCACTGGTGGCAGCTCTTTAACGACCGCTACGCCGTACGGGTCGAGTTTCAGAAGGAGCCCTTTCACGCCTCGATCGATCCCTGGGTCCTGCGCGAGTTCGACGCCCAGCAGGCCATCAAGTACTTCGTGCGCAACCCGTACTACTGGAAGGTCGACGTCGAAGGGCAGCAACTGCCGTACATCGACGGCCAGCAGAACACCATGTTTCAGAGCGCCGAGGTCGTAAACCTCAAGGTGATTGCCGGCGAGCTGGACAATGCCCAGTTGGACCTGACCGTGGCCAACTACAAGCTGTACAAAGACAACGAGGCCAAGGGCGGCTACCGTACCGACATCTGGTACGAGAGCCGGGGCCAGTTCCTGACCAACATCCGGATCAACTTCAACGTCAAGGACCCCGTGAAGCGCGAGATTTTCAACGACTTGCGATTTCGCCAGGCCCTGTCGCTGTGCATCAATCGTGACGAGATCAACGACGCCATCTACCTGGGCCTGGGTACACCAAGGGCGGCCACCGTCAGGCCCGACGTGAGCTTCTACGAAGAGTGGATGGGCCAACATTTCATAGAGTACGACCCGGAACGGGCCAACAAGCTGCTGGACGAAATCGGCCTCGAATGGGATTCCGCCCACAAGTGGCGCCTGCGGCCGGACGGCAAGGAAATGACCTTCCTCCTGGATTACCGCCAGATCGAAGGCCCCAGGGACAAGGTCACGGAGATGTTCAAGTACTACATCGAGGCCGTGGGCATTAAAGCCCCGATGAAGGAGTGGGGCGCCGGCTACTGGCCCAAGGTCAACGCCAATGAAACCGACGCCGCCATTTGGAACCTGGACAATTCGGAGGAGATGGGCTTTCACATGGGTGTCGGTTCCTTCAGACCCCACGCTATTCTTTGGCGGGACTGGGTGTTGTCGGACGGCGAACGCGGGGAAGAGCCGCCCCAGTGGGTCAAGCGTTTCTACGAGATCGAAGACGAGCTAAAGCAGGTCGAGTTGGGTTCGGAGGAATTCAAACGTCTCGGCAAGGAGCTCTGCACGAACAACCTGAACAACATGGCTCACATCGGCGTGATCGGCATGACCCCCAAGCCGACAATAGTCAACGCCAAGCTCCGCAACGTGCCGGACGACAACATCAGGGGCTACACGTACCGCTTCTGGATGATCAGCTATCCGGACCAGTGGTACTACGAGGAGTAGAGCGAATCCCTCGAGCGACAAACCCGGGAGCGGGGCTGCAGCGCCTCTCTCCCTTTTTTTATCGGAGCCAAGCCCGGTGCGAGCCACGCGGTTGACCGGTGACTTGAAAACATAAAAAAAATCGGGTCTCATATAGAAATCCCGTACCCGGAGGAAGCACCATGGCGTCCTATCTTATACGGCGCTTTATATACATGATCTTGACGCTCTTTGCCGTTACCATCGTCAGTTTCGTCATCATCCAGCTTCCCCCCGGGGACTATCTGACTAACGTTATCGAGCAGCTCAAGAACACCGGGGCCGAGGTGGACGAAGCCGAGATCGCGGCTTTGACGAAACAGTACGGTCTCGACCAACCCATGCATTTGCAGTACATCAAGTGGATCTGGAATTTCTTCCACGGCGACTTCGGTCGATCCTTCGAGTGGAACCGCCCGGTCCGCGATCTCATCGGCGAGAGACTGGTATTGACTATCACGGTATCCCTCGTGGCCATCGTCTTTTCCTATATCGTGGCCATCCCCATTGGCATTTACTCCGCCACGCATCAGTACTCTTTCGGCGATTACGTGTTCACCGTGGTGGGATTTGTCGGGCTCGCCGTGCCCGGTTTTCTTCTGGGCCTGATCCTGATGTTCGTGTTCTTCAAGTATCTCGGCTTGAGTCCCGGAGGGTTGTTCTCGCCGGACTATGTCTCGGCCCCGTGGAGTTTGGGCAAGATCTGGGACCTTATCAAGCACCTGCCTATCCCCGTAATAATCGTTGGTATGGCGGGCACGGCCGGTCTCATCCGCATCATGCGCGGCTCCTTGCTGGACGAGCTGCGCAAGCAGTACGTCATTACGGCTCGCGCCAAGGGTTTAGAGGAGAGAACGCTGCTCTTCAAGTACCCCGTGCGCCTGGCCGTGAACCCGCTGATCAGTTCCATCGGCTACCTGCTTCCACGGATAGTTTCCGGGATGACCATCATCTCGATGGTGCTCAGCCTGCCGACGGTGGGGCCGCTGCTCCTGCGCTCACTGCTCACGCAGGACATGTACCTGGCCGGCAGCATGATCACGTTCCTGTGCTTCCTCACGGTTCTGGGTACCTTCGTTTCAGACGTCCTGCTGATGGTGTCCGACCCGCGCATCAGCTACGAGAAGAGGGTGTGAGCATGGTCGAAAACGTGACAACCGGGGAAATCCTGCAAGAGCAAGGCATCGACGAGAGCTACTATATCGCCTCCCAGTGGCAGCTCATGTGGCGCAAGTTCCGCAAGCACGGCCTGGCCAAGATAGGGGCCACGGTGCTCATTCTCTTTTATTTGTTCGCCCTGTTCTGCGAGTTTTTTGCCACTCAGGACATATACAGATACGACACGAAGTATATTTTCTGCCCGCCCCAGAAGATCCACATCGTCGATGCCGAGGGCGGGCTGCACTTTCCGCCCTTCGTCTACGGACTGAAACGCACTATCGACCCCAACACCCTGGAGCGGATCTACACGGAAGACAAATCGATCATGCGCCCGGTCAGGTTGCTTGTTCGCGGGGATTCCTATGAAATGTGGGGCCTGTTCGAGATGAACCTGCACCTGTTCGGCGTGGAAGAGGGGCAGTTTTACCTTTTCGGCACGGATGCACTGGGGCGGGACCTGTTCTCCAGAATCATCTTTGCCGCCCGTATATCCCTGTCGATAGGCCTGGTCGGGGTGTCCATGAGTTTTCTCCTTGGTTGTTTTCTCGGAGGTATCTCCGGCTATTATGGCGGCACCGTCGACATACTCATCCAACGCGTGATCGAGTTCCTGCTCTCCCTGCCCACCATTCCACTGTGGATGGGTCTGGCCGCGGCGCTGCCGGCGGAGTGGCCCACAGCGGCGGTCTATTTCGGCATCACCATTATCCTGTCCCTGCTGGGCTGGACAAGGCTGGCGCGGGTCGTGCGCGGTAAGATCATCGCGCTGCGTGAAGAGGATTTCGTGCTTGCCGCCAGGGTGTCGGGGGCCGGGGAGGGGCACATCATCGCGCGCCACCTCCTGCCCGGGTTTTCCAGCTATCTGATCGTTAACCTGACGCTGGCCATCCCGCAGATGATACTGGGCGAAACGGCTCTCAGCTTTCTCGGTATCGGACTACAGCCGCCGGTGGTGAGCTGGGGAGTGCTGCTCAAGGACGCTCAGAACGTGCGCTCGATCGCCAACTCGCCCTGGATTCTGCTGCCCGCGATATTTGTGATAATTACGGTGCTGTCGTTCAACTTTCTCGGCGACGGTCTCAGGGACGCCGCGGACCCCTACAAGCAGTAAACTCGGTAAAGGAACACGCAAAGCATGCCCGATAACTCGAAACCCAACTTTATCTTTATCTATTGCGACGACCTGGGCTACGGGGACCTTGCCTGCTACGGCTCCGAGCTCAACAAGACGCCCAGGCTGCATGCCATGGCCGCCGAGGGCATGCGCTTCACGGACTTCTACGTGAGTGCTCCCCTGTGTTCCCCGTCGCGCGCATCGCTCATGACCGGATGCTATGCTCAACGAGTGGGGTTGGCCGTCGGCGAACGATTCCCCGTGCTTCTGCCGGGGGACAACATCGGCATCAGTCCCGACGAGGTCCTGCTGCCCGAGATGCTCAAGGCTCAGGGATACGCCACGAAGATCATCGGCAAATGGCACCTGGGGGACCAGCCCGAGTTTCTGCCCACCCGGCGCGGCTTCGACAGTTTTTTCGGGTTGCCCTACAGCAACGACATGCACCCCGATCACCCCTTCAACGACTGGTTCCACTTCCCGGCCCTGCCGTTGATGCGTGATGAGCGTATCATCGAGCTGGACCCCGACCAGGCTCCAATCACGGCCCGCTACACCGAAGAGGCGGTGGATTTCATACGGCAGAATCGGGAGCGTGCCTTCTTTCTCTATCTGCCGCACATGTACGTGCATCTGCCGCTCTTCCCGCCGGCGGAATTCCAGGAGCAGTCGCAAAACGGGGACTACGGGGCCGAGGTGCAGTGCCTGGATTGGAGCACGGGTGTCATTTTAGACGCGCTGCGCGATCTGGGGATTGCCGAGAAGACGCTCGTCGTTTTCACGTCGGACAACGGCGCCAGCCTGAGGGTGGGCTGCAATGCCCCGCTGCGGGGCGGCAAGGGTTCCACATGGGAAGGCGGCCTGCGTGAGCCCTGCCTCATGTGGTGGCCGGGCACGATAGAGGCCGGCGCCACCTGCCGTGAACTCGCTACCGTCATGGACATCCTGCCTACCTTTGCCGGTCTGGCAGGGACGGAGGTGCCGGGGGATCGCGTTATCGACGGCAGGGACATATCCGGGCTCATGTACGGTAAAGAAGACGCCCAATCGCCCCACGATGCCTTTTACTACTACAAGGGCCACGATCTCGAAGGCGTACGGTCCGGGTCCTGGAAGTACCGCTTCGTGCGCGAGGGCCGCGAGGTGACGAAGGCCCTCTACGACCTGGAGAACGATATCGGAGAAACCACCGATGTGCAGTCCGAGCACCCCGACGTGGTGGCCCGTCTCGAGGCCCTGGCCGAAAGCGCTCGCGGAGATCTCGGCAGCGGCCCCAGGAAGGGGCGCCGTTGCCGCCCGAGCGGTTACGTTGCACGCCCGGAGTTGATACCCGAGTACATGGAGGTCAGTCAGTGAGCCCGAGCCGAGAGCAGCCCAACATACTGGTTATCTGCAGCGATCAACATCACCCGGCTTTCAGCGGATATCGGGGCCACAGCTTCGTGAAAACCCCAAGCCTGGATCGGCTGGCCGCGGAGGGCACGGCTTTTACCCGGGCCTACTGCAACTCGCCGGTCTGCACACCCAGCCGGATGAGCTTCATCACGGGCAGGTACGTGCACCAGATCGACAGCTGGATGATCGGCGTGCCGCTGGACCCGCTGGAGATGACCTGGCCCCGGCGCCTCGATCGGGCCGGCATTCCGGCCACCATGCTGGGCAAGATGGATTTTTGCGGCTCCTACCAGGACGGGGGCTTCACGGATTACAAGATCATGGAAAGGCGCCCGGCATGGCCGGTTTACCCTCGCAACACACCCTTCGCCGCCAGGCTGAAGGGCTATACCCGGCCGGACAAGCGCCGGCACCTCTTGAATGCCGGGGTCCGGCAGCAACCAACGGACGGAGACTACCACACCCACGACGACCGGTACGGGTTTTACGATCACGACTGCATCGTGAGGGACTGGGCCCTGGAGTATCTACGCGACAAGGGCAAGGACAACACAAGTGGGCCCTGGGCCCTCTACGTGGGTCTGCTCTTTCCCCACTGGCCGTACTGCGTACCCAGGCGCTACTACGACATGTACTACCCCGAAAACCTCGATCTGCCCAACGATGCGCATTTCCCCAACGAGACGCTGCATCCGGCACTGAGACATTTTCAAACAGCCCTGGACCTGGGGGAGATAAGCGAAGACACGCTGCGGCGCACCATCGCCGCCTACCAGGGCATGATCACCTGCATGGACGAGATGATCGGGCAGATCCTCGACGAGCTGGAAGCTCAGGGACTGCGGGACAACACCTGCATCATCTACACGAGCGATCACGGTGAATCTCTCGGCGATCATGGTCTGTTCTACAAGCAGTGCTCCTATGAAGGCTCGGTGGGCGTGCCCCTCATAGTGCAGGGGCCCGGCATTGCCGGCGGAAAGCGTGTCGATCACCCCGTAACGCTGGTCGACCTGTATCCAACCGTCATGGATGTGGCGGGGCTGGAAACGGAGCTCGACAGACCGGGTGTCAGCTGGCTGCCCTTGATACGGGGCGATAATCATCACAGGCCGGATTACGCTTTCTCCGAGTTCCACGGTAACTTCTTTCGTCACGACTGGTACATGCTGGTCAGGGGAGATTACAAATACACCTACTACGTGAAGGAGCGGCCGTCGCTCTTCGACGTAACCGCGGATGCCAAGGAAAATCACGATCTGGCCGGAGACGCCCGATACGCGTCGGTGTTAAAGGAATTCGAGGGGTTGCTGAGGAGCGTTATTGATCCGGAGCAAGTGGCGCTGCGCGCCAAGACGCAACTGGGACTGATCGATCCCGAGGGCCGGGATTACACCGAAACCCTGACCGTGGCTCAGTTGGAGGAGGGCAGACGCAGCGGCGTCTTTCCGTCGGAGCCCAAGCCTGTTCGGCGAAGGTCGGCAGGTTGAGGCCAGAGCATGTGAAGCGCAACATAGTGATCCTGGTGCTGGGCGTATTGGTTTCTCTGGCTTTGAACACCGTGCTGTTCGTGTACACGCTCAATCTGGTGGTGGCTGTCATCAAGATCAACAGCGGATTCGTTAGCGCCACCGCCGTCATGCTCATGCTGCCCATCGGCGTGGGCGCGCTCGTGTTTTCCATTTTTATTGTCGAGCGCTACCGCCGGGTTTGGGCGACGGGCAAATTACAGGGGCTCTTTTTCACCGTCACCTCGGTGCAGGCCTACCTTCTGTTCGTGGTCGGGCTTCTGCGCATCGCTATCTACCGCCCCCTGCTGCAATCCACCGGAGCATCCCTTGCAAATTTCCTCCAGCTAGCGGATTATTCTTTATCGATCGGAAGCTTTGCGGCCGGCACCGCGGCCGCCGTTGCGGCTGCGAAAGCCAGGAGCGCTCATGCGGCGAGTTCGTTGCGAGGAAGAAAAAAAGAGGTATGACACATGAAAGCAAGACTGAACCCCGACTGGCCGGTGCTTACGAGCTATGACAAGAACCACCTGGCGCGGATCGCTCTGCCCCTGGGAGGTATCGGCACCGGTACTATCTCTCTGGGTGGGCGGGGCGAACTGCGCGATTGGGAAATCGTAAACCGCCCTGCCAAGGGATTCAGCCCACGGCACACGTTTTTCGCCATCTACCCGTGTCCCAATGGCGTCACCTCGCAAGCCCAGCCTCCCCATGGCCCGCTCGATCTCCCGTTCGACACGGAGGCCGGCTTCCGCGGCCTCTGGTACGGGCTGCCTCGCTTTCGCGACGCCGAATTCCATGCCGCCTACCCCCTGGGTCAGGTCTGCCTGAGGGACGAGTCCATGCCCGTGGACGTTCGCCTGGAAGGTTTCAACCCGCTCGTGCCCTGCGATATGGAGGCCAGTGGACTGCCCGCGGCCATCCTGCGCTATGTCGTTACCAATAAAACGAAGGACCCTGTGACGGTGTGCATCTGCGGCAACGTCAACAACTTCATCGGAAGCGACGGGGCGGGAGGCTCGCCAAGGGGCAACATCAACCGTTTCCGCGAGAACGACACCGTAAAGGGCGTGTTGATGAGTTCCAGGGGGATCGAGCCACGGTCGCTGCGCTTCGGTACCATGGCATTGACGACTACTTCCAAAACCGGCATCTCCCATCGCACAGGGTGGTTCGACAGCGGGCTGTTCTTCGAGTCCCTGACGGAGTATTGGGATGAGTTCAGCGGCACTGGAAGTGTTACCACTAAAAAAGACGGCGGCATTGCCAGCCCCATGGCTTCGCTGGCAGTGCGTACGACGGTCCCGCCCAAAGGGCAAAAAGCGATTACATTTATCATCACCTGGTGCTTTCCGAACCGCATGACATGGACCCCGGAGGAGGTCCGCGGCAAGCATCACAGCGCTTTTGCACGTCAGCCAGAATTCAAGTACGGCGATACCGACAGGGTCGGCAATTACTATGCAACGAAATACAAGGATGCCTGGCAAGCGGCCATTCACACAGCCGGCAATCTGAAACGCCTGGAAGCCCGGACAGTCGAATTCGTGAGCAGTTTCTGCTCCAGCGATATTCCTGATGTGGTCAAGGAAGCCGCCCTGTACAACGTGAGCACGCTGAGAACGCAAACCTGTTTTCAAACCAGCGACGGCCGTTTCTACGGGTGGGAAGGCTGCAACGACTCGCGTGGATGCTGCTCCGGCTCCTGCACGCATGTCTGGAACTACGAACAGGCCACGGCCTTTCTGTACGGAGAGCTGGCTCAATCCATGCGCGAGATCGAGTTCAAGCACATGACCAGGCCCGACGGGCACATGAGCTTCAGGGTTAACCTACCTTTGGAGCGGGCCAGGGAGCACGGCATGGCAGCCGCCGACGGCCAGATGGGCTGCATCATGAAGCTGTACCGGGACTGGCAGCTTTCCGGCGACGACGAGATGCTGAAGTCGCTCTGGCCCGCGGTCCAGAATGCGCTGAGCTTCGCCTGGATCGAGGGCGGGTGGGATGCCGACCGCGACGGCGTGATGGAAGGTGCGCAGCACAACACCACGGACCTGGAGTTTTATGGGCCCAACCCCCTGATGGCGGGCTGGTACCTCGGCGCGCTGCGGGCAGGCGAAGAGATGGCTCGATATCTGGGGGATGAAGGCTTCGCCGCTGCCTGCCGAGATCTATTCCAGCGGGGGTCAGCCTGGGTAGACGCAAAGCTTTTCAACGGGCAGTAACACGAAC
>SDBV01012807.1_pt1 | contig 10711 bp, 7 predicted proteins | sample 2277081 | NCBI WGS metagenome assembly SDBV01 (sample SAMN10402039, study PRJNA504765) | marine sediment metagenome | isolation source: marine sediment core GS10_PC15, 223 cmbsf | place: Arctic Ocean: Southern Knipovich Ridge | collected 2010
TACAATACGAGAAGTTGCAGAGAGATATGGATATGAAGAATATAAGACTCCACAATTAGAACCCGTTGAAATATTTGCTGCTAAATCTTCTGAGGAATTAGTCAATGACCAATCATTTATTATTGAAAAGAAACAAGGAGAAAAATTAATATTAATCCCAGATGGTTATTTTCTAAAGAAATTTAAAAACTCCGAATGATGATTTGTAAACTCTATGATATCATCTTCAAGATTTTCTTTTTTGGAATTTCATCTAATTCATCAAAATATTCTAATTTCTCTTTTAGAATGTCCAAATATTCTGAAGCGTAAGGTAATTTCTTATATATACCAATAATAAATCTCCAAAACATACCTATTATATTCTCCATCCATCCCCAGTCTGAAAATTCACCAATAAGAAATTCAGCATGATCTTCATTAATAGCTTCTACTTCTTCAAAAGGATCAAGAAAACAATTCATTCTCCTATGTTCATATAGTTGTTGATCGTCCCCAAAAAAGAATATGAACGGATCACTTAAATTTGATGCAGTATCATAAATCTTTTCTTCCCTTTCTCGCGTTATCCATTTAAACACCATTTGATAGTTCTGATTATTTGCAAAATCGTCTAATTCTTTATAGAGTTTTAAATTTTGCTCTTTTAATTGATTTATAAATAAATAATATTTATCTTTATGAGAACTCGCTTTATTTATACTATAATTTATTTTAACTTTATAGGTTGTCCAGTTTGTCTTTATTTTGAATTTTCCATATCCTGTATAAATTATTCCACATCCTAATAGTCGCATAATTGCTACAATTGCAAAAAACTTTGAATAATATCTGGATTGTACTCCAGAGAGATGATGAAATCTTGTTAAATTATGTTTATAATTGAAATACCAAAAAATAGATTTCTCTAAGGCCCAAAATGATTCGAGGTATAAAGCAACTAATAAATTTTCTACCTCAGGAAAATCATATGATCTTTCATTTATTTTAAATTGTAATTTTTTTAGTTTATTCTTAAATTGGCTCCATTGTTCTGATCCATTGTACTCTTGTTTTGGTGTGTATTCACTAATTGGAAAACCTTGACTGAAAATGTTCTCCCAAATGCCCTTACTTAATTTATATAGCGACCACTTCACCCCAAGATCTTGTCGGAACATTTTATAATGTAGAATCTCAATATCTTTATAAAAAAACAAGATTCTTTTTAATGAATTCTTTTCTTTCATATATTTCTTTTTTGTTTTTTACTTTAAAAGACAGTTTAGATATTAATTTAATAAATACTATGTTTGCTTTAAATTCTGTGAAACCATACCTTTTTTTCTCATTATTAATCCAATTTTAAATAAGAAAAACCTTATTTTTAAATAGAAAAAAATATTTGTTAACCTTCTTTTTAGACTCTTGGTAAGAGTGAATTCGGTAAAAAGGCTAGATGGTCTTTAATCCAGCAAACGTTCGATAAAGTTAGTAAAACTACAGATTTTAGTAATTTTCGGAGAGATAATTTCTACATAATTATGAATTTAGAGCTCCATTTGATTTTAAAAGAAGAAGTGCTTCTAGATGGTGAGGAATGGCATAATCCTGAGTGTAGAGATGAATTACTGGAGAAAGTGAAAGTTTTTTAATAATGCATATCAAATAATTTTTTTATGTTCTTAATAAAAATTTATTTATTTTAATATGATTGATAATGATTAAATCATAAACAGATGTAAAAAGTGAAGTAAAAATGTATTCACCGCGTGATTTCAATAAATATAATTTATTCCAAAAATTCAATGATTGGTTTGAATCCGCTCGAGAACAAATTGTTGATAAGTATAATGGTGTTGAATACTCCGAAGATATGTCTAAAGAGTGGATAAAATTTGAACAAAGTTTTGATATGGTGTTGATACATGCTAACTTTATCATAATTAATATCCGACAGATGAAATTACTAGAAAAAAACCTAATTCGAGAATATGAGAAATTTAAAGACAAAACAAATGTTGTTGAAAATCAACTTCTATCATTTTATTACCTCTTACAGAATAACAAATTATCTTAAGAGAAAATTGGAGATGCCATATTCTTTATTGTAAACGTTTTATTTAATAAATCCTTGTTTTTATTCTTAATAGAACCTTCTTAGTAATACACTCCCCTTTTAAGAATAGAAGTCAGAGCATTTTTGGATTATCTAAGATTTGTGTTTAATAATATAACTTAGACTTGATTTTAAAAATTGTCTTTTTGAGGGCAGTTAATCTTAATATTTCGGTTTCTTTAATGTTTTTTTTCAGTCTATTAGAGAGTCCAGTTTTCATTTTGTTTTGGATCTTTTGCATCACCTGATATTGCATATGAGATATCAAATACAATCGTCCCAATAGATCCAAGTTGAATATTCATTGTATTCATTAACTATCAGAGAATTATTTTTCTTTAATCTTTATTTTGAGATTTTTCTCTTGGCTTTTTAGTCTTTAACTTTTAATGATTATTTAAATATTAAAAGTTAATCTAAAATCCCCCACTCTTGTTTCGTGCTTAATTGAATTCTAATTATCAACTAAAAAGTTTGACGAAAATTTCAACTTTAATTACTTTTTTGAAGAAAATATGATAGAAATACATTGGAAAGATGGTATAATATTTGTCCATTTTATATCCAATTGATAACATATTAATAAGAACCCTAAATAATAACCATATTTTATTAAAATTCAATCAGATTAAATTATAACCATTAAGCTTTTGGATAGTTTTTTATATATTTCAAAACTACAGTATTATCAGAATAGGGCGAATAGAATCCTAGTAAAAACAAAATTATCATTACTATAATATGAGACCTTTTTTAGAATACAATCAAAAACTCATTAAGGATTTTTTATTTGAAGATTATACATCAATTAATATAAGATTTCTTGCATTTAAAGAAGAGGGTGGAGATTTTGTCATTACTCATTTCAAATTAAATTTTACTTCAAAAATGGAAAATGATTTAAAATCTTTCTCCTCATTTGATGATAAAACAATATATATAGAAGAAACAATCGAAATAGATAATTTATCTCAAAAAATATTACAAAATGAAGATGTTTTTTACTATAAAATATATGATTCCAAATACAATTTTCATCAAAATATAAATATTCCTCCAACATACAATAATTTTCTTAATATAATCTCTTCTAGATATCATAAAAACTTAAGTTTCTCTTCTGAAAATCAAATGGCTTTAATTTACTTCAATACCCTGTATAATCTTAATAGTGAGTTCTATGAATATGTCGATAACATTCATATCCAAACAGAAGGAACAATTCCAGAATTAAAATATCCCATATTATATCCACACTATAAGAATCATAAATTTATTGTAGATGGAGATATCAAAACGGGAAATAATATTTTGGAAGAGAAATTTGGAATTGGTTTTTCTTATTATGCTCTCCCTCTCATTATTATCGAATATCCAATTGAGTCTTTTAAATTCAAATCTAAAGGGAAAATCGCAGGTAATATTTTCAGTATCTCTATAAAATGGGATATTAAAGAAAAATATGAGCCGTATATTGAAACTGCTTATTTCATCCAAGGTGAAAAACACCCAATTGAATCCAAGGAACTCATTATTGAAGAGAATTTATCCGAATTTAAAATGATTGATTTTATTATATTTTGGAGAGGAAATAATCAATTAATTTCACAAAAATCAAGATTATTTTGGAAGTTTTATCATTCTCTACTTAATATACCTAATTCTAAAAAGAATCTAAAAGATTTAAAATCTAAAGCTCATTCCATAAAAGAATTAAATAGAAAAGAAGCAATTATTAATAAAACTCTAAAAAATACTTATGCTCTATCAGAGATATATAGAAAGATAGCCATCGAGTATTATAGGCTATCTGCGAGTTCTGGAATAAAAAATTCCCAAAAAGTCTGGTTATATAGAAGATTAGAAAGAAAAGCTTATGAAAAAGTTATAAATAAATATTCAGAAACCAAACCAATAAAAGAACAAGAATTTCAGTTTTTTTTAACATTGAATAATCTATTATATAGAGATCATATAGATAATAAAAATTTTGTTTTTAGAGAAAGACAGAGACGATTAAAAACAAAGAAATCCTATTCTTATATAGGAGCGTCTCCCCATGAAGAAATAAATGCAATGTATTATAATATTAGGAACGCAGTGAATATTATACGTGAGAAAATAAGAGCTGCTTTCATAAAAAAGAATTATCATAAATTACTCGAATTTTTTGAAATTTTAGGAGATTTATATATCCACCAATTGATTTTAATATTAATATCTGATGATGCAGGTTTTCATTTTCGAAAGCATAATATAGATTTGGAATTAGCATTACAATGTTATGAAAAGGCACTTAAGTATAAAAAAAAGATTGAAATTCCCGGTGTTGGATTACTTAGTGTTTACATTCCAAATTACATGAAAGTATTCAATTCTTTCATGGAAGTAGGATATATTGAAAGGAAAATTGAATATTTAAAGCAATTAAAAGAGTCCAATGAACCAATTAAACATTTAATAGAAGACAAAACATCAGTTTTAGACACCTTAGTAGAAGAATTAAGTCAAAAATTAGAGAAATTGCAGATTTCAAAATCTAGTCTTTTGTATTTCTTAGAGCAGTTTAAAATAGATGATTTAAAATATGCCATGGCTATTTTATTAAAAAATACTTATTTTAAGACTATAAATGAAGTTTCAGAGGAATTAACAAAATTGATCCATAATCAAGTTTCTAGTTTAGAAAACACATATATTTTATTATTCCCAGAATTCTCATTAAAAAGTAATGTATTATGGACAAACTTATTACCAAAGCGTTCAGGTTATAAATATAATATACTTAGAGCAGATAATTTACTTAACCAACTCCAAAAATGTTCTAAAAATAAAGAGTACGACTTTATTTTTATTGATGATGTTATTGGAAAGGGATCTCAATGTATAGACATTATTAATCAAAATTTTACGAACCAAATTTCACAAATTAAGGAAATTATCAATAATTCACAAAATATAAGATTTTTAATCTTAGCATGTATTGGATCGCAAGAATCAAAAAAAACTATATCCTCAGCAATTCCCTTTATTCAAAGTCATGATATACATTTTGCTAATACTATTAAACCCCAAGATAAAGCATTTGCTTCTAAATCCGAGATTCCATTAGATTTGATGGAAAGATTGAAGAAGTTCTTAGAAAATGCTGATCCTGATTATTGTAGAGGAAAGGATAATTGTGAATTTCTTGTGGTCTTAGAATCAAACACACCTAATAATTCAATTGGATGTTTATGGAGGAATGAAAGCAAATTAACTCCATTGTGTTCACGTATACAATATCCTAAATTAAAATTGTAAATGATTAAGTTTGATACATATTATTATTTTATTACTATTTTATCTTTAAGGTAGTTTAGAAATTCATTATATATATCTTTATTTCCATAATACTCTGGATCGTCCTTATATGTACTATTTTCCTTTACCCCAATTTTGTTTATTAAAAAGTTATAGGTTTTAGCAATTCCAGGCCCATAGATTGTGATATGATATAACGCATTTTGAAGAAATATCATATCCCACTTATCTACAAATTCTAAATTCAGGTATTTATTAATATTCTTTTTTCCCAAATCTCTTACTACGCTTATTAATTCACCCTTGTTGAATTCTACTCTAAGGGAGATCATATCGTAAAAATCTACTAGTTTTGGTTTTATCTCATCAATATTAGATGTTTTTTTATCCGCTACTTTAATTGTTTTCTTATATGATCTTTCACTTTTTTTTTCTTTTTTCAATATTCCAAGTTTCTCTTTGATGAACACTTGTCTTTCTGGGCTAATGAAAATATTCTTTTCTTTTAATTTTTGGAAACTTACTAAAAGTGGTTGTAAAATTAAATCAATTCTATCCTTAATTTCATTGGCATATGATTTTGGAATTTTTCTAATAACATCATGTACGCTATAATTACCAATTTTTTTTATCTCTTTAAAGACAGCAATAATATTTTCATTTATGATATCTTTAATATAAGCTTTATATTCCATACGTCTTAAGATATTTAATAACTCAATCAATTGAGAAAAGTCTCTTATCTTACTACGAGATTCATCAAAAAAAAGCTCTTTATGTGAATTTTCCAGACTAACTGAAAAGATATCATGCAATAAATTTTCTAATAAACATCTTAAAAGATTAGGTAAGATCACATAATATTTTTCATGAAAAGCAATCCCATTTATCACTTCAATGTAATCAATATAATGTATAAGACCATAATCTTCAAATTTATGTGTTATAAATTTATCCTCAGTTTCAAATGTTCCTTGTTTCTCTAATATTTTAGGATAGTTTTCAATTCTAAAATTCTCCACTCTCTTGATGACTAGTTCTAATTGATGAAGTAAATTATCTCTAATGAAGTAGCCATGTTCATAATGATTATATTTCTGTGTGACTTGATTTCGATTAAAGTAATTAAAATTATATTCTTTAATAGAATATAACAGTTTATGTATCTCTGGTATATTGAGGGGATCATTAAGGAAACCCTCTTTTGGTTTATCTAATTTATGATAGTTATTTCTAAACTCAATAATTGCAAAATCTATGATTTTAAAGTATTCATTTACTTCTCTTTGAACATCTTCCCATAAATTTCCTAATTGTTCTTTCACAATATCTCGAAATTTTTCCATTATTAACATATTTTAGTAGCCTAGTTATTTATTTACTAATTTTATGAGACTTCATTAATATACTTCAATTCAAATATTAAAGAAGAATTAATAATTTAAAACAAATCATCTTAATAATTCTTTTTAATAAAGTAGTTTAGATAAAATCTGGTTAAATCATTTTAAAAAATTAATGCAAATTATATTTCTATAAATAATTTGAATTTTTTAGACCTTCATTAAATGCATTTTCAGATGGATTTTTTGAGAAATATAAAGAATATAAATTTAGATCATTGTTTGTAATCTAAACATTTCATCGCCATATATCTCATTTTTCCGTTTTTAATAATCATAAGTTTTTTATTTTTATTTCAAAAATTTATGAAATAAATTTTTAAAAAATAAATATGCAAAATATATAATTTCTTAATTATTAGAGAAGAAAGCTAATAATCAAAACCTATTGTCTTTTTTTTAAAAAAAGATAGTTAAATTTTTAAAAAATGTTTTTATGGTTAACAAAAAAAGTTAAAATTTGTCAAAAAAAAGTATTATTTTATATGCTAAATCATAGTTAAATCTAATTTTGCAAAGTAAAATTAAAGATTTATAAAGACAAGATCATAATAGTTATTTGTGTAGTATGTAGGTAATCTGGTAATTAAGAAAATTACCATTTCCATTTAAAGGTTATCTTTAACATATTTAAATTCAATTTCATCCTTCCATGAGACAAAAATTGAATTTATATTAATTTATTACACTATCTCGATTAAAGAAAGAAAAATGATTGTAATAATAGATAATACGGACAAAAATTATTAAATTAATTAGTTTATGATATTTAAATAAACATATATAAATGATATATTTCTATGAAGGAAAATAACAAGCAAGGAGATAGGAAAAAGTTTTATCATAGGCAGTGTACTTGTTCAAAAAATCCAATTGATTTTGACGCTGATAGGAAAAATAATTTTCCAAATAATTTTTTTTCCTATCAGGGACATCCTAGTAAAGAATCAGCGGAATTTAAATATATTAATGAAAATCAGAATAATGATGAAAGATATGATAAACCATATGCGTCTAGCGATTCAAGAATAGACCACACTAATTGTAATAATGATTCTATATTTGATGAAAATGTCCAAGTTAATAAATTAGAAGTAAAAAATTTAAGGTCAACTGAGTTTGGTGTTTTTCCTATTAGTAAATTCAATGAAAAAGATGTTAAATATTGGAAAATTTTATTTGAAAAATATGGTAATTTTTCTATGGTTGTAGAAAAATTTAGAGAAAACACAGGAAAAATCGTCTCAGATTTTACGGTTAGGAGAAAACTTAAAGATTTTCTTATTAATAATTATGAAAACTGGTATAAAAAATATCAGTTATCTGGTAAATATTCATGGGAAGATGCTCGTTCATGGAGGAAACTTTATGAATCATTACATTCCTTTAAAAAAGTTGAGAGTTTTATTAAAGAAAAAGTTGATCCAAATGGACCAATTGAGAAAACAATTAGGGAGTATATAAAAAAATATATTAATCGAATTTTAGGAGAAAATTATGATAAATGGGTAGAAAGATATCATAAAACTGAACCTTACAAATATAATAAAAAAAATTATTTTTATTGGAAAAAATTATATGAAAAATTTGGAAGTTTAAAAGGGGTAAAAGAACATTTAGCGAAGAAGTTAAGTGATACTGCTCCAGATCCTGCTACAATCAGAATAGGGTTAAGACCACTATTAGGACAGAAATATGAAATTTGGAAAAGTAAATTTGCAAAAAAACTATTTGTAGAAAAAGAAATAACGTATTGGAAAAGTTTATATGAAAAATATGGTTCTATTGGAAAGATTTCAGAATTAACTGGTCATGATTTTAAAGTTATTAAAAAACATCTAAGAGGGTTGATGGGAAAACACTTCAATAATTGGTATGAAAAATATTATATACATCATTCCACTATCTACACCGATTCTGAAGTTTCTGATTGGAAATCTTTATTTGAAATGCTGGGGAGTTATCCTGCTGTAAGCAATGAAATTAATGATATTTTGGACATTAATATTAGACCAAGTGTAATTCGAAGGAAAGTAAAAAAATATTTGGAAACGCTGGATATCAATTATAATAATTGGTTAGCTAAGTTTTCTCTTAGCGATAATATTGTAGATATTGGAAAGAAAATACATCAGATAATTGAATATTATTTTATGCTAAACTTTAAAGATACTGATATTTTTGTATTCTATGAAATAACACCATCTAAGGAAGCTAAACTTTTTAGAATTGATAATTCACTGATATATCCAAAATCTATAGGAAAAAGAGTTTTTAATAAATTAATTATAAATCTTGATTACTTATTTTCTACTAATCTTGCTCGACTATATCCCAAAATGTATAAGGGTTATCATAGTGAGGATATGCTTTTATTAATTGTTATGCTCATTGATAAACCAAAAAATTATTCGATTCCCTTAGATGTACCATATAGAGAGAATGTCAAATTAATTGATATCAATTTCTTATTGAAACTTCTCGATTTTGATGATTGTATGAAAAAAAAAATTATTTATGCTATTAATTTGGGTAAAAAAGCGCCTTATAGCCCAATGGCGTGTGAAGAACTAAAAGAAATAGCAAATTCTGCAAATAGGAAACTAAAACTCAATTTTGGTAATAGAAAAGACCAACAGTTGAGGTATAACGAAATAATAAAAAATCTTTAATTTGGATATTTATTATAGATTCTTTATCTTATTTTTTACTAAATCTAGCGGATAAAAAATACTATATTTTTTAGATTTTTATTATATATTAGAAACAAATATTAATCGTGAAAGTACTTGAGAAAAGAAGAGATAGAAGGTGATATTAAAAACATAGATAATGAAATTAAATCATTATCTCAAAAAATAAGAAAATATGAATCCCTTAATGATCAATCAAACAATGCTTTAGAATATCTCGAGGATAAATACCGTAATATAATTCAACTATTAAGACAGAACATACTAAACTATGAAAATTTGAATTTTAATCCAAAAGAATCATATTATGATGTGATTTTTGATTATAAGAAGAAAGAGTTGGATTATGATGAAAAGTACTTAACAACATCAGAAAAACTTCAAGGAATTAAAAATATTCATTATTCTGCTTATTTAAGATTAAATATTAAAATATATGATTTATTTAGACAAAAGAGAAATCAAGTAGTACATCATCATCCTCAAAGTGATATCAATATACCTGAATTTCTCAATAAGACGGTAACTACGGAATATAAAAAAATGTTCTTTAATTTAGAGAAAGCAATAGATAGTATACAAACAGAACTTGAAAATCTTGGAAATATTTTAGATGATTATAAACAATCTAAGGATTTGTATGAGGTATTAGGCGATTTGTTTGTACACAAAGTATTATTAAGAAAAGAAAAACAAATTTTTCTAAGAAAAACGAAAAAAAATAGTTATATTAACCAAGTTGATGAAGCTAAGAAAGCCTTTAACTTTTATAATATAGCTATCGATTTTGGGAGGAAACTTGGAGATTTTGGTCCTAGTTATTTTTCCTATAGGGCTGATAATTACCTAGAAATCTTTAAGGATTTTATGTTTATAGATAAATTGGGGAACATAAAAGAAATTACTGATCTTAAAGAAAAAAGAGACTATATAGAAGAGAAATTTAGAATTTGGGAGAAATTTACTAAAGAAAAGTTTAGTCCTAATCCTCTTAAAGGAATGAAAGATTTTTATCCTGAGGATTTAAGAGAAGTTAATTGGATATTAGGGATAGTAAAAGATATTGCTGAACGTTATAATTATGATGAGTATGAAACACCTTTATTAGAACCAATTGAAATTTTTGCTGCGAAATCATCACACGAATTAGTCTATGAGCAATCTTTTTATGTAGAAAAATTTGAAGATAGGAAAATAATCTTAAGACCTGAACT
>SDBV01012808.1_pt1 | contig 10710 bp, 9 predicted proteins | sample 2277081 | NCBI WGS metagenome assembly SDBV01 (sample SAMN10402039, study PRJNA504765) | marine sediment metagenome | isolation source: marine sediment core GS10_PC15, 223 cmbsf | place: Arctic Ocean: Southern Knipovich Ridge | collected 2010
TTCATGCTTGGAATTATATTATCCTGTAATCATCAATGATGATATTTGCATAATTCCTAACTCTTTTAACATGAGAGATGATTTTGAAATTAATTTAAGTTATATTGACTTTAATCCAAGCTCATTTTCTTATTTATTAATAATGAGTGAAAAACCAATAAAGAGAGAAAAATTAGAAAATCTCACAAAGAAAGTAATTTCAATGATAACAATTCTTATTTTAAATCCTCTATATCTAGAAGAGTTTTATCACTTTAAGTATGAGGGTGGCATTCTTTCGCTTGGTGAGGCCACAATTAAACCATTTGAAGCACCAGATTTGAGAAAAAAGAGGAATCATCTTCACGGTAGTTTGCAAATTTACTCTTTTAATAAGATAGCAGGGGATTTGTTTAAAAAAATATCTAATAATCCCATATCCGATTCATTATATTTAATCATAATGGAATACATCGCATCCCATAGAGAACGATTTATAGATATTAGTGGCCCTATTGCTTGGAATGTCTTAGAACATATAGCCTCAAGATATTGGAAAAACCTTGGTAGACACAAAAGAACGTATATAAAAACTAAAATCTTTAAGATGTTTGAGAAAGAAACTATAGAATATGAATCAAAAAAAGAATTAATAAAAAACATGTATACCATACGAAACAAAATCTATCACGAGGGCCTAAGTTTACCAGAAATCGAAAATGTACTTGGAAAGAATCCAATTAATGTTATAATGAGTTTTAAACCCTTTCTATATAGAAAGATCTTAGAGTTTTTAGGTTTTATTGATGAATTTTTCTTATTTTATTCGGGACATTTAATTATTAAAAAGGATTCTGAAGTGATTCCAAATATATTAGAGTGGGAACCAGATATTAAAACTAAATTGGATGAGTATGAATTAGTCCAAAAAATAAAGTCATTAGATGATTTATTGCCAAAGTTAATGGGAACCGTCTTGGATACTGAAGTAAAAGATGAGAACAAACATTATAAAGTGCACGCCACTCTTTCTATGAATAACGGAGAATACATCATTACATTCTTAGATTTCCCACGGATTTTTCTTAGTGCTTTTGATGAGCTTCCTTCTAAGGATCAAAAATATCCAGAAGAAATTATACGATATCTAAGACCAATAACATGTACATTCATAAATAATGATATTCGATATGAAATTGAATTTTATAATAGACCAATTGATTATCCTAAGTTTGATATGAAGATTAGTCAACCTGAAATAGAGAAATGGATAAAGGAGCAGACTGGAAAAGAGAGAAAGATTAAAGAATTAATTAGTAAGATTAATTTTGAAATAAACAAGATTACTATGAAAAAGATTTTGTAAAGAGCAAAATTCAATGGTCAAGGATGGGTGTTTCCGTATTTACACCCCGCAATGCAACGAGCAAATCAAGCTTCAGGGCGACCAATTAGAAAAGAGTCTGATAAAGGAGTTGTTACCTTTATGGACTCACGCTTTAAAAATAGATTGGGGTGGATTTCTAAAACTACCTTGTTATAAATTAAGGCAAATTCTTGCAGATGGGAAGGAACGTTCTTTGAATAATATTGTTTACATTTATCTCCTAACTCGCCTTTTAAAATTGAGGTGATAATCGGCTTTGGGAGATTTAACCTTCTATGAATAATATCTAAAGAAATACTTTTTTTTCTGAGAACGACAATTATCTCAACATCTTCTTTAGAAACGTAATTGTGTGTGGTACTATATTTTGAACTTGTATATTTCAATATATCGCTTAAAATTGTTGATACGATAACTTTAGTTAATTTAACTTCTTCCGAGATTTTTTTTATAGTATATCTATCTTTTGTTCTTAAGCGAATAATTTTGTTTATAACAGAATTAGAAAAGGTTTTTGGAGTCATATTCTATCAACTAAATCCTACATATTTAAATAAAAAATCATTCGAACTGTTCAATATTTCCCAACTTTTTCATACATACCCTTTTTGCTTGAACCGCAATGGTTTCAAGTAACCTGCGTTGGTTTGTAGAAATCCAAGGTCCTTCACAATCTATCGAAGCATAAGGAATGTTGCATTTATTAGCTAGCGGGCGTATAATTGCCTGTGAATTCATAGCAGGTTGACAATTAAAAGACCCCATATTGATTAATCCATCATATACTCCCGAGGCAACGGAATGGATAAATCTTCCCGTAATGAGTGGAGTCTCTGTAAAACTATTCGATGAGATGATTTATTAAAATCGTTTTGTTTATTCAGTCCAATACCCTATAAAACCAAAAGAATTTTTAAAGAACTTTATGGTTCAGAAGAAACTTTACCACAATCTATGATAGATTTTTATTACAGATACAGATACAGACTCAGACAAAATTTTGAACTTTATCTAATATATCTACTTAGTTTTTTATTTTGTCATATGTGTAGGTAATAGTTATACGCTTGGACAATACTATTTAATAGCGAAGAAAAAAATATCGGATATTTCCATTAAATTTTTTTTAAAATATTCAAAGAGATATTTTATAAAGAAAGTTTTTGATAAGATCTCTGATAATGAGCAAAATATAAAACGATTCTTAAGATCAACACCTTTAAAATTTACAATTTAATTATTAAATTAGTTGTATCTCTAAAATATGCCTCAAAATATTCCAGATATCACAATAGACAGTAATATAAAACATTATATGGATGAAAGAAAACCTTATTCAAGATACACGTCTTACGATTATTGCTATAATTATTATCAATCCTTCTTAAATTCAGACAGTATTAATGCTTTAGCTTCAGAAAAGAACCTCAAACTTAGTTGTCTTCATTTAGGATTTTATTTAGCAAGTTGGGGCATGTATCGAGGAAGTGGTCGGTTATTACAAACGAGCGTAAAGATTTTTGAACCTCTGATAAAAAAAATATCTAATTTAGAAGAATAATACTGGAGAATTGATGTAGATTCATATTCAAAAAAACGCAACATGCAACTTTTAATAGATATCTCGAAAATCATTAAAAATTCTTTTCAAGAAATTTACCCAAATTTTATAGCCTCAGATACGCTTGTTACTAAAATTATGACAGTTATATTTAGTTCTGTTCCTGCCTATGATAATTATTTTAATATAGGTTTATTTTCAAAACAGTCATGCGCTTTTACAAAGGATTCCCTATCCTTCATAATAAAATTTTATCAAAATTACAGTAAAACCATTGATTCATTTGAAATACATACGTTAGATTATGATACAGCTAAGATCACTGAAAAAATATATTCTAAAGCAAAAATCATTGATATGATTTGTTGGATTGAAGGATTTAATAATGTGCTTGAAATAAAGAAAAAGCTAGGAATAAAAGACCAAAACATCACGCAAAAAGATATCCAAAAAATTAAAAAATATATTGATTAAGTATCATCCGTTAAAGTTCATGATTACAGAATTTATGAACTTCAAATTCCCCACAATATTTACATTTCCAACATCGCCGACCACAAGAGAGAGTGAATTTACCCGTATTTTTGCTATTTTTTTATTTTTTATTTTTTTTTATAATCAATTTTATTATTAAGTTGCGGAGATATAAACTAAACCTTTTATAAACACTTTAGAAAATATTGACAGTCGATAAGATTTTTGATCAATGCAAAGCATTATTACTAAAAGTCTATTTTTATTTTAATTTTTTTTGTCTTTACTATTTTTACTCATTCTCCAAAAATCTCCATTAAATTATCGATCTCTCCCATTACGCCTAAAAACTCGATACGCTTGGACTTAAAATCTTGTTTTCAACTATTTTTTTCTCCTAATATAAGGTCTGTTTCAAGAAAAATCTATATTTTTTTATTAACGTTTATTAAGAAGATTTAAAGTCTTGAATCAATAATATATCCTTAGAGAATAAGAGATATCAATAAACCCAAGAAAATTAATATTTCATGTCATAAAATATTATGATGAATAAAAATGATAAAAATCGCATTATTATCTGATTTTCATATTAAAGCTAAAGAAGATCTCATCCAAAAAAATACTCTTGAAAAATATATAGATACTTTTGAGGAATTTAATGCGAAATGTGATTGGATCGATCTAGTTATTGTATCCGGGGATATAACAAAATCAGGTACAAGAGAAGATTTTAAAAAATCTTTAATATTTTTCAATCGAATTAAGGAAGCATTAAATCTTTCACCCGATAATTTTATTTTCATCCCAGGAAATCATGATTATGATCGAAACAATACAGGGATTGGCTTTAAATATATTGATAAAATCAATCTTGATAAATATAATGCAATTTTTAATTCTAAAGATTTTGAAAGACATATAAATAAAGCGTTTAAAAATTTTAATAAGTTTTTAAAAGATTTTAAAGGAAAAATCCTACCATTAAAAGGTTTTTGTATTGATCAAAATTATATAGATATCAACCTCCATATCACCGTGGCAAATTCTTGTCTAACAAATACAATAGGCGACGATAAACTCCGACCATACATCAATATTAATGATATTAAAAAATGTTTAATTTCAAAGGAATCAAAAAATCTATCGATATTTTTGATGCATCATCCATTGTCACATTTATACACAGACAATAATAGGATTTTGAATAAGTTAATAGCAGAGTCTTGTGATATTTTGATATCTGGACATGAACATGTGCCAAATTATTTACAGACACAAACAGTTGATGGTAATAAATATATCAGCATTACTAATGGGTGTGCTTTTGCAGATAAGAATGATGTTCCTGAGGTAAGATATTCCCGTTTTTGTGTGCTAGAATATGATCCTATCAGAGCTTTACTTACTCTGAATCCATGGTTTAAGACGAAAAATATGGATCATTTTGGAAGAGATACAACTCTTTATTCAAGTGCCAAGGATAATGGAATTATAGAATTCATTATTAAATCAAAAGGTCCTCAAGTGGTTGATGAAGAGGTCGATGATCCTTTAGAACCTATTGTTATACATAAATTTTTAGAAGAATATTTTTATAGAAATTTTGATAAAATCAAACAAGCAAATGATAATCAATCAATATTCAAAATAAAGACGGACATAAAAAATAAATACAAATTGAATTTCAATATTAATCGATTTGTATTAAGTTTTCTAAAGTACATTTTAAAACATAAGTTGATTGAGTCCTTTAGTGATTTAAAAAGACTATTAAATGAGAGTTTTTTATTCTCAAGAATCAAAAACATTCAAAAAAAAATTTTACAATTTTATAATGAAAAATATTTTGAAAAACTAAACGAAGACTTAAGTGTAAAAATATCTAAAAAGCATAAAAAACTTAGGATGGCCGAATTAAAAATAAAATTATCAGAAACTGAAGAGAAACTAAAAAAATACGAAGAATCAATGAATTCGATAATTGAAACTTATAAAGACCGTCCATTAGATCATTTCCCCCCCTTGATTCTTGATATTGAAGAAATAGATAATGAAATATTTGATTGGTATAAAAAAATAAAACTGTTTTCAAATCCATTTCCTTCCAGCGATGGATTAGGAAATATAAAAGAGGAGATGTTTGAGGATATAATCTACCCAACAAAAATAATACAAACTTTTAAAGAAAAAATTACTTCTAACGAAATCTCCGATCTAATAAACAAAACTATATGTATATATGGCGCTTTTGGATCAGGCAAAACAACCCTATTTCAATATATGCAGAAGTTATTAAAAGAATTTCATCCAAAAATATTAACCCTGACAATTCCTCTTGAAGCACGAGCTTCTCTCGATGAAATAAGAAGAAGTTTTTTTCTTAAATTTCATAGTCGTTTGAAACAAATTCATTTTGAAGAAATTGGGTACGCTCTTAAAGAAAAAGATTTAGAAAATGATTGTTATGAAATGATAAGAAATCTATCTATTAATTGGAGGAACTTATTTATTTTTATTGAAGACATATACAAACATTCAAGTATCGGCGATTTTATTGAAGAAATCTTAGGATTTATAAAAGCATTACAAATTTATAGAAAGGATCTTTCAGTTGATTCATTTAAAACATCATTCTACTTTTCTTCTATAGGTGAAATTATTGAAAGAATTAGAAGAGATCATTCAGTTTCAGGGAGTGTTGATATGTACACAAAAATGTCTCCAATATCATTAGATATGGCTTTAGAAATGATTAACAAAAGATTAAAAGCTTTTTCAATTAACCCCGTTGAACCAACATTAATTACGAGAGAATACTTATCAAGACTTAAAACAATCGCAAAACAGAATGGCACTCCCATTATAACATTTAGGGATTATATAGATATTTTACTAACAAGATTTAGAAGATTAGAATTCACCGAAGATTCAATATCTATTCATTCAGATGATCAAATTCTATTAACATTAAAAAAAGACATTGAATCAAGGCATAATGAGATAAATAAATCTTTTTTAGAACTAAAACAAAGATCAAGAAATAATAAAGCTTTTTTTGATGGATTTTTATCTGTTTTGGATGAATTATGGAGTAAGAATCCGATTGTAGAGGGAGATAAAAGATACTTTAAGAATAAAGCATTTCTAGCTCATCTATATGATGTAAATCTTATTAAAAAGACCATAGTTGAATCTCGACCTGCTTGGACTGTTAGTGATAACTGCAGCGAATATTTTGATAAAATTAGTAATCAATATGGTTTATTTCCTTCTAGTATTCTACCTGCATTATTCTTCACGGAAGATATAATCCAAACCCCAGATAATAAATATCTAATGGCTCTGAATAATATCATTCAAAGAAGTGAAGAATATGGGGCATATTTTTTAAATCTTTTAAAAGAATTTTCTAAAAATTATGAAAATCTTGATTTACTTTCAAGTAGTTATCATATATTAAAGGATGAGAGTATTAATGACTCTGAAATAGAAAAGATCAGAAAAAGTTTAGAAAAAATGATTATTGTTTTAGTTTTGTTATGTGAATCTAACACTGATAATTTCGATTCAGCAATCATAAAATATGAAAAGTCATGGTTCGAAATTCCCGAAATTACTTCATTTATTAATGATCTGAAGGTATATAATGAGGATCCGTATCCTACAATAGACCAGAAAGCACTCCTTCTAAAAAATTTCCTCCAAATCGCCAAGACATTTATTTCAAAAATTAAAAGGTTCATTCAATGGGATAATATATTTAAATTGAAAGATAGAAAAATATGGAAAGAGAATAAGAAGAAACTAAATTCAATCAGGAAAAATTTAGAGAGTGATAATTTTGATTTAGCTAGAGGTAAAATTTTAGCCCTGATAAAGGAAGCTTTAAAAACCATCATTTTTGATTATTTAAGAATCCTTTATGGTGAAAAAAATTGGATAATAGGATTACCAAAAGAGAATTTGAGAAGAGTTAATAAGTTAAAAGAGAGCGATATGAAATTTGAATTATATGATCTTAAAGAATTACATCTTAACATTTTTATTAGTAATCTTTTCAAAATTGTAAACCATATCTCTTCCAATTTGATTAAGGGAAATAATCAATATTTCTCTTTTATTATTGAAAAAGGTTCAAAAATAATGAAAGCTATTAATAATAAAAATCCATGGATTAGTGAAATATTAGATTTAATCGAGTGCCTAGACTCATTTTTTGAAAAATTATTTTCTGAAGAAATAATAACCCCATGGACACTAAATGATGATGAATCTATAAATGGTGTTATTATTAAAGACAAACTCATTAAAAAAGCACCAATTGAAATTAATTACGGATTTCCTTTGAATCTGGATAGATTCTTAAAACCCGTGAGTTATTCCACCAACCAATTGAATTTAAGGAATTTTGTAGAACTAATTCTAACAAACCGAATGAAATTTAAAATCGCAATTAACTATCAGAAAGAAAAAATATTAGCCCTAAAGATTCCTTATGTTTAGACAATTTAATGAGAAGAATTAAGTGCAGTTTAGTTTAAATCAAAAAATTTTTTTGGTTTTAAGGAAAAAGTAATCTGTTGGGAAATCTAATAACAAAAAAAATCTTGGAGCTAAACCAAATTTTCCAAATTTCAATTTGTAATTTAAAAAATTCTCTAAATTAAGTTCAGATGGAATTTTATAAAAATCAGAAGGATCTATTCCATGGACTCCAATTTTGCTCCGTCTTATTCTACTTAAATACGGATTCTCATAGGTAAAATTTAAATGTAGATTTAAATAAAAAGCCGCTAAATGTTCAATACCATAAAAAAGAATAAATAAACAATAATTTTTAATTTTTCTCCTAGATGAAGGAAAATAATAAAATTTTATGCGCTTTTGAATGGTAGTAAGTTTTTGAAGATATTGTCGAATCGTAAAAGGTTCAAGATATAATTTATAATCATCTTCAAATAGTTTTTTATATTTATAACTCTCAAAGGAAGGTCCCTCACCAGATTGCCATTTTCCTGACATAATTTTATAAGTTTTTCAATTAAGTTTCTCTTCCTTCATTCTAGTATATTTTTTTTATGGAAAACCAATATTATTGAAAATTAAAATTTCATTCTTTAAAGATAGTTGACTTTAACAGGGAGATAATTACTTGTATTAAGAAAAATTATATAAATAAAAAATAAGAATTATGTGAGGAAATTTATGAACGGCATAAGGTTGTAATTGAAAAAATAATAGAATATAAACCCAAATACATGGACATCATTAAGGAAGAATTAAATTTAATTCTAAGTGATGAGTGGGAGACTCATACCACAAAAGGTTATTGTTATATTTACAAAAAGGAATGGTTTGATGATTTTAAAGAATTTTATTATAATCTACCTTTTTTCAATTATATCATTTGGTCAAATTCAAAGGGAGGAGAACTTTCCATTGACAATGTTTTTTACATTACCAAACCAAAAATAGCCGCTATTAGAGACATATTTAATAAAATTCTTGATGAGGAAATAAAAAATAATCCTCCTAATCATCATATATTCTCAGAAAAGAATATTGCAGTAAAATTTAAACAAACAGTTCTTGAGGGCGGTTATGAAACTGTAGATGAGTTAAAAGATGTAGTTAACGATATGATAAGTTTTATTGATGATACACTACCATCTATTGAAAATTCAATTAGGATTCTTAAAAATCTACACGGATCTCAGATAGAAGAATGGAAAACTAAATTAAAATCTACATAGAGCTAGAATTATTTAAACTCGAGAGAAGTTTCTTCCTTTAATATTAACTCGGTTTCATTCTTATTCTTTTTTCCACATTTTTAAATTGGAATCAAATCTACTTGATATTCTTATTTTTTCTTACAGGTAATGTCAAATTTTGATTGATTAGACAGTGATTTAGGCGAATTATTTTCTTTCCTTTTCTATCCCATGTCGGTTCACCTATAGTCTTAAATCTCTTATGAGTAGTACACTTTTTTAATATAAGAATTCGATTTTAAATTAATTAAAACTAACGTTATTTAGAAAACATGCTTATCAAATTTTTTTATGATTAATTTTAGAATATTTAATTCATTATGTAGTAAGGTTTTTCAAAATAAGATAAGCCCTTACTCTTTCTATATCTTCTTTTGAGAGATATGCCATATATATATCATCACCAATTACATCTCCAATAATAGTATTTATTTGGAATATTAGAGAGGGATCCTCATTGATCTCATTAAATATCCTTTTAATAAAGTTCAAGGCTGAATTAAATGCATGTCCTATTTGATTATAATAAGAGTTAGTTTTATCTTCGATTTTATACCCAAATGAATAATTAGCATACTCTCTTATATCTCTAAGTTCAATCAGTAAATCAAGATATTTTAAAGGTAAAAATGATTTTTTAATGAGCTTATTTTGAATTACGTTTTGTAGCGTGGAATGACGAATTTTCCTCAAGTTTGGAAGGGGAGTAGTATATTCTACGCATAAAATTGCTACTCCCATATGGAAAAGACTGTAATAAAATCCAATTAAAGGTAAATTCTTACTTCCTGCTTTTCTATAAGCACTTTCTGCAGTCTCTCGGAAACAAACTGCTGAAAGTAATCGTTTAGCACACCTATAAATTCTTGCACTCCATTCTGAAGTTTCATAACCAATCGTAGGCTCGAAAATTCCACAATCCTTCTTATAAGAATCTCGTAACATATCCCAATAATGCTGCTTCAATATCGGTATATCCTCTTCTTAATATACATCAAGTAAATTTACTCCCCATATTCTTATCTTATCTAATATTTCCGACATTTCTTTTAACTTTTTATAGAATTTATAACGTGTTAGCAGAGTCATAAATATATTTTAATGTTAAATTTAACAAATTAAACTGCTTTTTTTCTTAAGGATTGATTGAATTTTTTTATAAATACTAATATTCCTTTCAATACCCAATCAATGATCTCAATGGTTTCAGTTTCTTTGAATTGATGCTTAATCAGAAATTTCTTATATGCCTTACCTGAAAGATGAGCTGCCAGTGTACTTCTTAAATCATATAAATAAAACAAATATTTGATAGAACTTTTTAAATTTGGAAATTCTTGCCTTAGAAATTCTTCTAATATTTTTAACGATTTGGCTCCTTTAAATTGGTCAGAATTTAGAAGTAGAGTTTTTAATTCTACAGATGAAATAGATTCGACAAACACTTTATCTGCTGCAAGTATTACATCTTTGAATTCTTTTTTTTCTCTTGTGAGAGGAATATGAATTTGTTTAAGATAATCTTTTACTTC
>SDBV01012809.1_pt1 | contig 10709 bp, 8 predicted proteins | sample 2277081 | NCBI WGS metagenome assembly SDBV01 (sample SAMN10402039, study PRJNA504765) | marine sediment metagenome | isolation source: marine sediment core GS10_PC15, 223 cmbsf | place: Arctic Ocean: Southern Knipovich Ridge | collected 2010
CATGAAGTACAAAACTATATCACCGCATTAGATTATGGCCTGAGCCGCTTGAAGGATTTTCCTATTTCACTTCGATTAATAAAAGGAATCCACGAGAAGCTTCTTAAAGATGTGCGAGGCTCCAATGCAACACCTGGAGAATTTCGCTGGACACAAAATTGGATAGGGAAGCCTGGTAGTACCTTGACGACAGCTAAGTACGTCCCACCTCCGCCAGAAGAAATGATGGAGTGCTTAGGGAAATTCGAACTATTTTTGCATGACACCTCACTTCCTCCTTTAATTCATGCCGCCTTATGCCATTATCAGTTTGAAGCAATTCATCCATTTTTAGATGGTAATGGTCGTGTTGGTCGCTTACTTATTACGTTGCTCCTAATTGAGAGAAAGGTGCTTCCCTCTCCGATTCTTTACCTCAGTGCATTTTTCGAAGCTACACGAGATGAATATTATAAACAACTTTACAACGTAAGCAGCAAAGGCACCTGGACTGAATGGCTAACGTATTTCCTACAGGGAGTTTCTCTACAATCAGAAGATGTATTATCGCGTGCTGAGCGTATCAACAGCCTAATCTTATCATGGCAAATATCTGTAGGAAGCTCAAAAGCACTACAAGCTATAGTAAAACATTTTGCGGTAAACCCCTATCTTACCGTCAAAAAGATAACCGAACAATTAAATATGCCCCTTACCACCACACAAAGATCAATTAATAAGTTAGAAAGTCTCGGGATTGTAATCCAAACCTCCGAAAAAAAACGGGATCGACTGTACTGTGCAACACAAATTCTCAACATTCTTGAAGAACCAACAAAAATTAATGAACAATTCGAAGCATTAAATCACAAGAAATAACAGCGACATCTCTTTCACAACTAGTAGTGCGGCTCAATTTGATGCCGTATGGACGCAAGTATCTCCTTAGCCCTATTAACAACCAAATGAAATTCCCCATATCCCCAACAACAAGCTCCATCCCAAACCCTCACCTAGATTCGCGCTATACATTTGCCTAGAATAATTCTATACTTTCTTCAGAATTTTATCAGTACACGTCTATGTTACACGGGAGAGCAACATGGAAAACAAAATACACACAATAGACTTCATTCCATTGGCAGTCTTTGCCTGGGGACCACGCCTTCTTAGGCTTACACAATCAAACGGATCTCTGGAGTACGCCTTTTATATTGGGGCTGCAACTGCTCTATTACAGATGCTCTATAGCTGGTACCGAGGGTACTCATTCGACTATATAGCATTAGGTGCCAATATCTTTCTCATTTACGGGGCTCTAGCTTATGCAGTACATCCGATACTCCTACTTCCCTATGATTGGTTTAAACAATCGATCCTCCTTGTCTGGGTACTACTAGTAGGTATTATCACAACCCTAGTAACCCCCGAGGGTTTTATACAAGGGCCACCAGAACATAAACAGCAGAACTTACCTGGCTCTTTCGCTTTATTAGGCCTTACTGCCGTTGCATTGATCGTATCTTATAGCGTACTAAAGCTCACCAGTGCAGGCACTTCGGTAGGAGCGATTTTGCCATTTGTAGGACTCCTTGCTAGCCGTGCAGTCCTTAAAAACTACTTTGCACCAAGCGTTAGGACCAGTTGACCAAATGTATCTCACAGGTTAGGCTTATTATATACTAACCTGTGAGGCTCTTATGACAGACTCTATAATTATTGATGCTATTACCCATCATTACCCGCTTTTCTTATTAATCAGTGCCCTTTTAGCTGCTATAGCACTAGGATACCGACACATGATCATACCAACCATTTTTATATTTCTTATGTTCGGCTACCGATTCTACCACAAAGAACATGAACAGTTCTTAACAGCAGTAAAACACGGCGAAATCAGTAAAGTGCACTATTATCTAAAGTGGCACGCAAACCCTAACTACCACTCTCAAGGAGTAACACCCCTTATTATCGCCTCACAAGAAGGCCACGCAGAAATCGTTAAGCTGCTACTTGCAAATGGTGTAGACAAACAAGTAACTAATTGCTCAGGAAAAACTGCAGCGCAACTAGCTTCGATGCATGGTCATACTGAAATAGTTGAACTTCTAAAAAAAGCAGGGAGGTAAACAATACACTTAAATAGTTGACATAAAACGTAGACCCACTACAATAAAACTATAACTAAAATAAATAACATAGGATAAACATAATGAAAAAACTCCTCATACTATCACTTTCTTTATTCTCTCTTCTTCAAGCAGTTATCGATAGTAAAACCGGTTTACCAAATATTTACAGCTTTATTAAAGCAGTAAAAGAAGATAACGTCGCAGAAGCAACTAGGCTTCTTGCAGAAGGAGCAAATCCTAATGCCCGTGATTCAGATTACAAACCAGCACTCCACCTAGCAGCTGAAAATGGTTCCCTTGAGATGGTAGATGTGCTCCTTTCTCACTGCGGAGAAATAGATAAAGAGCTAGGAGTTTCTCCAAGAAGCTGCACTGCCCTTTCAATAGCATTCGACAGGAATAACATTCCCCTTATGAAGCAACTTCTAGCATGGGGGGCCAATCCATCAACAGTACTCTCTACTGCAATAGCCAATAAATCACCAGAAGTGGTCAAGCTCTTGCTGGATGCTGGCGCAAGCCCTTATCATCATCTAAAAGCAGCCATTTCCTCAGGAGATGATAAAATAGCTGAGCTAGTATGGTCAGACGGCAAGCCACAGCTTGACAGCATCTATGATGCACTAAAAGCTGCTATAAGAATTAAAAGCTTACCTTGGGTGTCTCGCCTTCTAGAAAAGGCCAATCTTAAAGAACTCACTAACTATTCCCCCTCATTTCATTGGAACTACTCTTGCCCTACAACCGACCTCTTCATCTTAGCAATCGTTATTCAAGCTCCTGAAATTGCAGAGCTTATACTATCACAGAACATAGCTGTTAATATAACAAATGTATGTACCGGAGCGCAGCCTTTACACTACATAGCTGAACAAGGATATATCACTTTAGCAAAGACACTCATCTCTAAGGGAAGTGATATAAATGCACAACGCGTGTATCATGTTACCGGTCGTTATTATTCTTACTACATTGGTGATAGAAAAACAGCTCTTCATATTGCTTGTGAAAATAACGATCCTGAAATGGTAGCTTTCCTTCTCGAGCAAGGAGCCGATGTTAATATACCAAATGAGAATAATTACCTGCCATTTAACTACGTACCTACAGACAACAAAATCAGCCAACTTCTCATTGATAAAGGAACCGATCTTAATAAGGCTCTCATCGGTGCAGCTAAGAAAGGAGAGTTGTCTCAAGCAAGTCTCTTACTCTCACTTGGTGCCGAGGTAAATTATCAAAACTCGTCACCATTATATGATGCTGCAGAGCATGGTCATAATGATGTGGTAAAGCTCCTTCTTGAAAACGGTGCTACTACACCAACTATAACCATAACTAATGTTGATGGTACTTTCATAGATAAAGATGGTACTTATGCAGAAGACATATTTCTATCAAGGGCTATCCGAGATAGGAATTACGATGTTATAACTACCCTTCTAGCTAGCGGCATAACTCCTAACACAGCAAGCATACTAGCTACTGTAGCACTGAATAGACTCTGGCTACTCAAAATACTTGTAGATCATGGTGCTTCAATCCCATCAGCTCACCTAAGCATCGCTTCATACTTAGATTATCATCCTGAAGAATATGAAGCAGTTTTCATCTTCCTTATAGAGCAAGGAATGGATGCAAATACTAAACAACATACTAATACCATTTTACATACATGCGCCAAACATGGACTTAACAAACTAGCATCTATCCTTGTTGCTCATGGAGCTGATGCCACTTTGAAAAACTGGGAAGGCAGAACGCCACTTATGATAGCAGCAGAACAAAAGAATAAAGAACTCGTAGCCCTTCTTAAACCGAAAAGCTACTAACCCTTAACATAAAGGAACCCTCCATGAAAAATCTCTTACTCACCCTCACCCTACTCACCGTAGCTTCAGCGCAAGCTCTAACAGATACAGACCGCAAACTCTTTGATGCAGTTGATGAACAATCGTTGCCTAAAGTTAAAGCGGCCCTCAATGAAGGCGCAAACATTAACGCTATGTCTCCTGCTCATGAGACCCCTTTACTGGGAGCCGTATACCGCAGCAATGCCTCTATGGTTAAGTTCCTGATTAAAGAAAGCGCTGATTGTAATGTATACAATAGTCTCCTCCATGAGCATTATAACTTGAATCCTCTCATCGTTTTAGCTGCAGAACGGTATAATTTCGAAATCTTAAGCACGCTCCTTGGGAACATCTCATCAGTAAATCAACGCTCGTTAGACGCCGCTCTTATCATCGTTGTTTATTATGCCGTAAATATTGAATCTACTCTAAAAGAAACTAAAGAAAATCCTTGTCCCTGCAACTACCATATTCGTGCTATAGCTAAATGTACCCACGGCAAGCTAGTACCAGCATGCACTCCTTGCATGAAGAAACTCGTAACGCTCCTACTGCAACATGGTGCATCTCCTACTGCAAAAGACTCTGATGGTGAATCAGAGGGAGATACCGCCTACGAAATGGCTAAGAAAAGTGGACAGAAAGAACTTATCAAACTTCTTTCTCCTAACAGACGCTAATACTTTTAGCTAAAAAAGATATAAGCATACAAAAGAAACCTCACTAGTTAGTATTATTATTTACTAACTAGTGAGGCACTTAATCTAAAGTGGTACGCAAACCCTAACTCTCAAGGAGTAACACCAATTATTAGAGCCTCACAAGAAGACCACACAGAAATCGTTAAGCTGTTACTTGTAAATGGTGCAGACAAGCAACTAATTGCTCAGGAAAAACTGCAGCTTAACTAACATCAATGCATGGCCACACTGAGATAGTTGATCTTCTAAAAAGGCAGGGAGGTAAACAATACACTTAAATAGTTGACATAAAACGTAGATCCACTACAATAAAACTATAATTATAATAAAATACACAGGATAAACATAATGAAAAAACTTCTCATACTCTCACTTTCTCTGTTTTCTCTCCTTCACGCAGCTACCGACACTAATAACAGCTTTATTAAAGCAGTAAAAGAAGATAACGTTGCAGAAGCAACCAAGCTTCTTGAAGAAGGAGCAAATCCTAACACCTTTGACTTAAGTTCTTTTAAGTCTTTTAATGAAAGTCATATCGATGAGAGAAAATTTTCTCTAAGCTACATATGTAACCACAGTGTTAAGATGAACATTTTGCTAGAGTCAAACGGCTGGCGAATAGATGATGAGTTCCTTTTAGCAGCAATCGTCAAGAATGACCCTTACTTTTTTTTGAACATCAAAAAAATAGGTGAAGTCACGTCCGCTCTACATATGGCAACTAAAAATGGTTCCCTTGAGATGGTAGACTTGCTCCTTTCCAACTGTGCCATAATAGATAATACAGCACTACCAGTAGCAACCGACATGAATAACATTCCCCTTATGAAGCTACTTATAGCATGGGGAGCAACGGGAACAGCACTCCCTAATGCACTAGCTAACAAATCACCGGAAGCAATCAAAATCCTGTGTAAAGCCGGCGAACGCCCGAATGATAGTCATCTAACACAAGCCATTGAATCAGGCAATGATGAAATAGCAGAACTTGTATGGGCACATGGTCAACCCTATTACACCTTAGAAGGTTCACTAAAAGCTGCCGTTAGAATTAAGAGCTTACCTTGGGTATCTCGTCTTCTAGAGAAGGTCAACCCGAGCTCGCTGGACTCGCAGGAAAGATACAACTTCTTTCGGGATAGAACCGATCTCTTTATCGAAGCCGTTGTTAATCAATCTCCAGAAATTGCAGAGCTTATACTATCACAGCGCATAGAACACTATCGAAGGTATTATGATGAGTCACGGCCATTACACTTAGTAGTAAAGCAAGGATATATCTCTTTAACCAGAAAGCTTCTTTTAATGGAAAGCTCCGTAAATGCACAACGTGAAAAACATCATTCAGGTTATGACGACGGCTATTATTCTTACTACGATGGAGATAGAAAAACAGCTCTTCATATAGCATGCGAAAATAACGATCCTGAGATGGTAGCTTTACTTCTTGAGGAAGGTGCTGATGCAAATATACCTGATAAAGATGATTACTTACCGATTAACTATGCACCACCAAAGAGTAAGATAAGCCAACTTCTCATTGATAAAGGAACTAATCTTGAAAAAGCTCTCCATGTAGCTGCATGCACTGGTCAGAATAAATTGGCAAAGCTTCTTCTTGAAAATAGCGCTTCTCTTATCAAAGATGATTTTGGGCAAGATGCACTAAACGGGGCTATCAAGAACAAAAATAACGACCTGACAACTACCCTTCTTGCTGCTGGCATAACGCCAAATGACACGAGCATACGATACACAGCAGAACTGAGCGATATCGAGTTACTTCAAACGCTTATAGATCATGGCGCTTCTGTACCATCATCTCGTATCAGCTTGACCGACTTTTTGCCCAAAAGAAGTTATTACGACGGTGTACTTAAAGAATATGATGAAAAGTATGAGAAAGTAATCATGTTCCTTATAGAGCAAGGAATAGAGGTAAATACACCTGACAGTTACTACCCTAACGATACTGCTTTACATGTTTGTACTGAAATAGGACTCAATGAACTAGTATCTATCCTTATTACACACGGAGCTGATGCCACCTTAAAAAATCACTATGGCAAAACGCCACTTATGATAGCTGCAGAACAAAAGAATAAAGAACTCGTAGCACTTCTTAAACCGAAAAACTACTAACCATAAGAAACACCATGAAAAAACTACTACTCACCCTCACCCTACTCACCGTAGCTTCAGCGCAAGCTCTCACCGATGTAGAAAAAAAGCTCTACCTAGGTATTAAAGAACAATCCTTACCCCAAATTAAAGCTGCTATTAATGAAGGTGCTAATGTAAACACCATGAACAACTTAGAATGCCCATTACTCGGTGCGGTCTATCTGGGAAATGCTCCTATGCTCAAACTCTTAATCGAATTGGGTGCCGACTGCAATGTGTACAACGATCTACTTGATGAATGTCATGGCGTTAACCCACTCATCGCTTATGCGACAGCGACCTTTAACTACAAAATCCTTAGTACTCTTCTTGAAAGAATCTCCCCAATAAGCCAGCATACATTAGATAAGTCTCTCAGAGGTATTGTTAGCGCAAGTGTTGAATTTACCTCTATTCTAAAAGATATTAAACAATATCCATGCCCATGCTGCAACGACTTTATGCAAAGAATTGCAAAATGCACTCATGGCAAATTAGTCCCAGAATGCAAACCATGCGTGAAGAAGCTCATCGAACTTCTTCTTAGCCATGGCGCATCTGCCAAGGGAAAGAAGAAAAAAGGCCTATCAGCTTATAGTATAGCTAAAAAAAGCGGTAGAAAAGATCTTATCACAGTTCTTTCTAAGTAAGAACTAACAGCAGATTAAAATAAGGTAACCCAATGAAAAAACTATTACTCATTCTCACCCTCTTCTCTATTACTCACCTTCATGCACTGAGAGATGTCGACAATAACCTCATATATTCCGCTATCCACGGAAATAAAGCAATGATTACAAAGCTTCTTTCTCAGGGAGCCAACATCAACACACAAGACCCAGAAGGATATACTGCATTAATGTTAGCTTGCTTCAAAGGCCATACAAACATTGTTGATTATCTCTTACTCAATGGAGCGCAAGTAAATACACAGGACAACGAAGGTATGACAGCCCTCCATGCCGCCTCAACATCTGGCCATGCCACTATCATAGAAAAACTCCTGAAGAAAAAAGCCGACACAACTCTACGGTCTAAAGGCTGTACTCCCCTTTGCGTTGCAGCAGAATATGGACACCTAGCAGTAATACAAACTCTAGTCAAATACGGTGCTTCTATCGATGTTCAAGAAGGAGGAACAGCATTGTATATTGCTTCTCAACTGGGCCATACTGCAATTGTGGAAAAGCTTCTTCAGAGAAAAGCTGACACCACTATACTATTTCAGAAATGGACCCCACTAGAGGTTGCAACTGATAAAGGCAATAATGCCATCGTTAAGCTACTCCTTCTACATAATGCTACAAAGAACCTTGATAAAGCTCTCTTAATAGCTATAAGAAGAAACAATTTAGCTCTAGTAGAGGCTCTCGTAAACCATGGCGCTGACCCTAACCTCACTTCTGAAGACTGCACGCCATTATTTGTTGCTATAAAGTTCAACCACCCTGACATGGTTAAGTTTCTTCTTAAACACAACACTAACGTTAACTACAAAAGCCCTATGGGAATGACTGCTCTTCACCTTGCCGCAGGAGAAGGCCACAGTGAAATCGTCAAGCTCCTACTTGATCATGGTGCTTCAACTCTAGCGATCGGAAATGGCTGGGGAACAGCTCTTGATATAGCAGAAAAAACAGGCCACTATGAGATTGCTCAACTGCTCTCTAACTATAAAAAACAACGCTAATAAGAAATAATAACCAACCATAAAGGATAAATCCATGAAGAAACTATTACTAACCCTCACACTCTTCTCTATCACCCGTCTTCACGCAGCTACCGACATTAATAACAGCCTTATTGAAGCCGTTAAAGAAAACAACCTTGCAGAAGTAAGCAAGCTTCTTAAAGAAGGTGCCAATCCTAATTGCCATGATTCTGATCATAACTATGCCCTGCACATAGCAGCACAAGAAGAATATGTAAAAATAGCGCAGAAGCTCTTAGAAAGAGGAGCCGAAGTAAATAGGGTCAGATACAATGGTGAAACACCACTTCATTTGGCCTGTAAATGGATGCCTATTACTTCAAAGCTGGTTACGCTCCTACTAGATCATGGAGCAAATGTTCATGCTAAAGATTGGAGTAAACGAACACCTCTAATGGTTTGTTGCACTCCACACATTGACCTGATCGATTGTATTAATCTTAAGGTTAACGAAAATAAACGAGCAAAGGCCCACTTAGAAGTCATCCATGCCCTTTTTGAGGCAGGTGCATCAATAGATGATAAACAAACAAATGCCCACTTACATGAATTACGCACCGACTACTTTGAAGTACCCGAAGATGACTACTCTGCACTTCACTGTATTCTTCGTGAACCAAGCGCAACCTACACTTACACTGGCTATGAGGATGAAAATTTCGATCCTTCAGCATTAGGAGAGAAAGCACTTGAAATGGCTGATAGGCATGTACCACGCATCATGAAAATTCTTATTGATAAGGGTGCTAACGTTAATGCACAAGGCCCTTATGGCACTCCCTTACATCAAGCCTCTCATAAAAAAGAAATCGTTAAGCTCCTTCTTAGCAAGGGAGCAAACGTGCATATAAAAAATTTCGCAGGCCAAACTCCCCTTCATGAATGCTCCCCTGAAGTGGCTCGCCTTCTCGTTGCACAAGGGGCAGATGTTAACTCTGTGGATAATGAAGGTAATACTCCTTTACATACCTCACAAAAAAATCCCACGGTATTTGAGTTAGTAGAGTCAACTAAAAAAAGCACATTCCTCTTAAAAAACGGCGCAAACGTAAATCAAAAAAACCATTATGGTGCAACGCCACTGCATTATGCTTATCACTGGGAACAAGCAAAACTCCTTATCGATCACAACGCCAACACCCATAACATTGACAATGAAAGCTGCTACGCTTTACATTACGCAGGAAGAAGAATGTATAATTTTGGCGACTGCAGTGAAAAAGATGTCACGCGACTATTAGATATTTTGTTGAAGAATGGGTGTTCCATTAATCAACAAAATACTTACGGAGAAACTCCTCTACATGAAGCAGTAATGGATCATATTTATGATGGTCTTAGAATAATTAGCGGTTATACTCATCATACTAGCGAGAGTTCTGATATTCGCTATAAAGTCATCCATTACTTTCTTAAGCATGAAGCCAATCCAAATATCACCGACAATAATGGCAATACACCATTAGATATTTTAAAACAACAAATGTACCCTAATGAAGAGCTAATTAACCTTATCAAACAACACATAAACAAATAACTCTTAACATAAAGGAACACCATGAAAAACCTCTTACTCTGTACCCTAATTACCACCATCTTTTCTCTGCAATCAACCATCAACGATGATCTTTTGAAGGCAGCTTTTTCTGGTGACGAAAAAGCTGTCACCTCTCTTATAGCCCAAGGTGCAAAAGTCAACAACAAAGGCCCGTTTGATGCAACCCCACTGTATATGGCCGCGACCGCAGGTCACACAAAAGTCATTGAGATCTTATGTACCCATGGAGGGAATCCAAATATAACAGCTGCAGATGGATGTACCCCTCTTATGAAAGCCTCTCTAAATGGTCATACATCAACCATACAAGTGCTCATTAAGTATAAGGCTAATGTCAACACAATGACCAAAGAGGGTTATTCTGCTATGTATCTAGCTGCAGAAAATGGTCATACAAACGTCATTGAACTTCTTCTTAAGAACAATGCTCAAGTTAACCCTGCTATGGACGATGGAGCTACACCACTTCATATGGCATCACAATCGGGACATAACAAAGTTGTTGAGCTTCTTCTTAAGCATAAAGCTCCTATTAACATTAAAAGACATGATGGCCTCACTCCATTATTTCTCGCCATCCAGAACAGTAGAATAAGCACTACAGAACTACTG
>SDBV01012810.1_pt1 | contig 10709 bp, 6 predicted proteins | sample 2277081 | NCBI WGS metagenome assembly SDBV01 (sample SAMN10402039, study PRJNA504765) | marine sediment metagenome | isolation source: marine sediment core GS10_PC15, 223 cmbsf | place: Arctic Ocean: Southern Knipovich Ridge | collected 2010
CGACAATTTTTGCAGTTTTCCGGATTTTTTTCAAAACCTTTTTTTCTTCATCGGACATTTCAGGATTAAAATATGCATCCATATTTTCATAAACATGGTATGGATTATTCATGCCGCCTATGCATGAATCAACGTTAATATCTGAGTTTTGTACATATCTCAGGCATGCTTTTGCGTAATTAACTTCTCCGCTGTCATCATACCGGGCTGCCAGTCTCTTAAACGGAGTTACAAGACCGTCACTCGCAAAGGGCTTCATCGTAATAAGACCAATGCCTTTTTTGTGAATTACTGGAAAATCCGAATCGAATTTGTCAGGCACATAACCGGACCACGCATAGTTATGGTAGAAGTTATATGGAAGGATAACATAATCGATAGGCAGCTCGGCAAGAGGCGCTTTCATGTCATCACGCTGGTGAACAGGGACTCCGACCGCGCGGATTTTGCCCTCCTCTTTCCACTTGAAAAGCTTATCCCACCAGTCCCATTCACTGACATCATCCCGATGATCTTTATAATTATGAATTCGAACCATATCAATGTAATCCCTGCCGAAAAGCTTGAGAACGCGCTCAAATTCTTGTTCGGGAGTCCGTCCTTCATAAGGCCATAGTGATATCGAAATTACCACATCATTAATCATCGGAGCAAGATACCGCCCCATGGGCTCATACTGGAAAGCCCTGCCCTCGACATCGTATACATCGAAAAGAGTCATTCCCAGGTCATAAGCTTCACGGATCATCCATTCACGCACATCTTCACGCTTTAGAAGCTCACCCATCATGTGGGAGCCAAATCCGAATTTTGATATTTTGATCCCGGTACTACCAAGCTCTGCCATCGGCATGGTGCCTTTCGGCTTGGGAACTTTTTTTTCAAACTCTTGTGGTGTTCGCTCCTGTTTTATATCGGTTTTTCCAAATCCAAGAGTTGAACAACCGGCCAGGCTCATTCCCATTGCGCCGCAAACGCTTGAAGCTAAAAATTTTCTTCTTTTCAAAATTATTCTCCTATTTGTTGTAAGTGCCAAGACTTCTGCAAAATTGAAAAATAAATATTTTAGACAGGATTAACAGGATTTATGTGATAAAAGAATATTTCTTTTATGATTGTCATAACATTTTTAAATGATTGAACTTATTAAAAAACATTTTGCCGTATATTCATAAAAAAAATAAATAATCTTTTGTATTTATCATGTAATCCTGTCAAAAAAAACATTTTGCAGAACTCTATTGTAATTACCCGCTGCTAAAAAAATAAAAGATACACAGTCGGGTATTACGTAATATTTCGGGCTACACGGAATCCATTGTGATATCCGTTCGTCCCGCTCCAGTCACAGAAGACACTCCGAACCGCAGACCTGCAGTTGCAGGGCTCGCTGAACCAGTCGCCGCCGCGTGTGATACGATGGCCGATATAAGAGTAAAAGGTTGGATTTGTGTTGCTTTCACCTTCGACAAGGTATCTCCCGTAACATAAGTTTGGAATCCACAGGTCGATACAAAATTCAAAGACGTTTCCATGCATATCATAGAGTCCCCAGGGGTTCGGCTCCTTCTGCCCGACAGGATGGATTTTACCGCCGCTGTTACCGATATACCATCCGGCCCTATCAAGATCTTTTTCAGTGTTGCCGTTATAGAAGAGGTTTGTCGTACCTGCACGGCATGAATATTCCCATTCGGCTTCGGTCGGCATTCTAAAACCGTTTTTGGCGGGGTCATATTTTCTCGACCTGTGACCACTATCGGTATTTTCACCATAACAGAGCTCTAATCCGGCAGCTTTACTTAACCGGTTACAATACTGCTCGGCGTTATGCGCGCTTATGTTGGTTATCGGCAGATCACCGCCCTGGAATATCGAAGGATTTTCTCCCATCAATTTCTTGTATTGATCCTGGGTAACCGGAGTCTCTCCCATCCGGAACGCTTTAACGGCGACTTTATGAACGGGTTGCTCATCAGGGTAATATTTATTCACGTTTTGCGGCAGTGCGGGATCATATTTATAGTCATTACCCATTATGAAACTGCCGGCAGGGATGGATATCACTTTAATTCCTTCTATTACTTCAGACTTATTCATATTATTCTCCTTTACATACTTCTAAGTAATACATTTTCTACAATTGACAGTTTAATAATCATATCCGGGGTTATTTGGGCGGAATTTCTTTTTTCATAGCCCAGTATGCTCCGCGCCTGTAAAGCTCGAGATAATTCGGGTCACGGTATGCATGAAACGTATGACCCGCGGTAAGACCTACAATCCGTCCGTTTCCCTGTTCCAGACACCAGCCGGCAATATCATGACGTTTATCATAACCGCCCGTGTGTTCATACAACGGTATCACATTATCATTGATTATCTGAGCGCCGAAGTTCTCATCCCAGATAATATCAAAATCATTGATTCCCTTTGTGATGGGATGGTCCTGATTAAAATTGTGCAGATGAACCGGCTGCTCGCATCCATGGATGATGCCGAGCACACCGATTAATTCAACAAACTTAGGCCTGCTTGTTGAAGCTATGGTGCAATGATTAGCCATGAATCCCATTCCACGGTTTTTGACGTTGTCGATAATGGCTTCCTCGAGTTCATCGCTTATAAAGCCGTCCCTGGTCGGCATCTCTTCATGTACCGGTCCGGGAACCCATCCGAGCACACCGCCCATCCAGCGCTGGACTATCATAAGGTCGGCGTCGCTGATAAGTTGGGGTGTTACATAACGGGCATCATGGACTGAATAGAATTTCCAGCCGGCCCTTTCACATATTTTACGAAGTGCGGGCTCCTGTGTTGCAAAATTATGCAACTCATCGCCGCCGAGAAATACTACTTTTGTTTCTCCCCTTGCTTTCGGGCTGATGTCCCCGGGCATAGCCGAGTGCCCTTCCGGTGTAATAATTGCCGCGGATGCGAGAGATACGAGGCCTGATTTTAAAGCTGTTCGACGGTTTATAAGTGACATATTGCCTCCCTTATCAAGATAGAACTCAATAGTTAATTGAACTCTTTCAAAAAGTGAAAATTGTTTAAAAAAAATGAATTTTTCTGACAGGATAACATGACAAATCAAGATTTATATATATAATCCCGTTTACTTATACTATCCAAGATGAATAACGATTCTTTTATCTGAATCATGGCAATAATTACAGACAAATCTTTTGTAATTCTCCAAAAATATCTTAATATCTGTTACTCATTGCCATGATTAAAATTATAGTATATTGCTTTTGCCTTACCTTTTCAAAATCCTTTTTTTGATTTATCCGGGACTGCGGGCGATGCGGAATCCATTGTAGTGAATTCCTCCCCCGTATACTTCTCTCTGACTGCCGGTCCATACTTTTGCGCGGGTGAAAGAACGGCATGAGAAAGGCTCGCTGAACCAGCTTCCGCCGCGCATAATACGGAAATTGTCATACATACTCCCTAATCTCCAATTCTCTGAGCCAATGGGATCGCTCACACTTTCAGCGCTGTATTGCCCGCCCCTGTGTATCCCATAGTTGTATTTTCCATATCCGTCATAACAATACTCATAAACGTTCCCATGCATGTCATAGAGCCCCCAATCGTTCGGTTCTTTCTGAGCGACTGGATGGGATTTACCATCACTATTACCAATGTACCATCCGGTTCTTTCAAGGTCATTTTCGTTATTTCCCGTATTGAACAGTGTCGTTGTGCCGGCACGGCATGCATATTCCCATTCTGCCTCGGTAGGCAGCCTGAAACCGTTCTTGCTGAAATCACATATTCCGGTCTTTTCATTATAACAGGGCTCGAGTCCTGTCGCCGCGCTTAATAAATTGCAAAACTTCAGCGCATCGCTTGCACTCACGTTTGTCACGGGAAGGTTATCATCCCCGGCAAAAGTGGAAGGATTACTCCCTGTTACCGCCCTGTATTGACCTTGAGTGATTTCTGTAGCTCCGATCTGAAAAGCATTGAGGATTACCTTGTGAACCGGCTGCTCATCAGGAAAATATCTATCGACATTATCAGGAATCGCGGGATCATGCCGGTAAACATGCCCCATCATAAAACTTCCCGCTTGAATGGACACCATTTTAATTCCCTGAATAATCTCCGGTGTAACTTCTGGAGAATCCTGTGGAATACATTTTCCGGAAATCAAAAATACAGAAAATACAAAAAATAATAATCGACAATATCTCTTCATCATATTTTTCCCTGATAAATTATGTTAATTTCGAAACCAATCCGCTAACAGCCGCAATATATTTGAATAATATATTATCTCTAAGTCCCATCAAGAATCATATTCTGGTATTTCTTTCTTCATTGCCCAGTGAGCGCCTCTCCAGTGGAGCTGTCTGTATATTTGATGCCGCCATGCATTATAAGTGTGGCCTGCTACAAGACCGACAATACGCCCGTTTCCCTGCTCTGAACACCACCCCGCTATATCATGCCGTTTATCTTCATGGCCTGTGGTCTCATAAAGAGGAATGGCATTTTTATTTATCAGTTCGACACCGAAATTCTCGTCATAAGGGAGATCAAAATCCTTTATTCCTTCTGTAATAGGATGATTCCGGTTAAAATTATGCATATGAACATCCTGGCAAGGTCCATGCGCCATCGGTTTTATCCCCAGCAGTTCCAGGAATTTTGGTTTTTGACTCCATATAGTGCAGTGAAGAGACATGAATCCCATACCATGATTATTGACATTGTCTATGATGGCGCCCTCAAGTTCATCGCTCATATACCCATCAGAGGATGGTCTTGTTTCAACTATTGGTCCGGGGCTCCAACCCATTACAGGGGCATCCCAGCGGGTGATTATTAAAAGGTCGGCATCACCGATGAACTCGGGTGTCACAAAGCGTGCATCGGTTACAAAGAAAAGTCTCCAATCCGTATTTTTAAAAGTTTGGCGAAGATAAAATTCCTGTCCGAAACCGTTATGCAGTTGGTCGCCTCCGAGATAAACCACTTTGGTCTCCCCTTTGGCTTTCGGCCTGATATCCTCGGTTGTAGCCGCATACCCTTCCGGAGTGATAATTGCCTGGGAAGCCAGAGAAACCAGGCCTGCTTTTAAAGCGGTTCGACGTTTTATATGTGACAAATTGTCCTCCCTTATCTTATGTAGCTATAAAGTTTTGCAAAATGCTTTTTTTGACAGGATTACATGATAAATACATGAGATTTCTTATTACGAATCTATGACAAATTATTTTTTTTTGTTAGATCATTATAACCCTGATTATTCATAAACTGATTTTAAAATATTTTAAATCATATTTTTTTTATAATGTCAGACAAAATATACATCCGATTTTACCCCGATTATTCATAAACTGATTTTAAACTCACCTCTCGGTATTCTCTCTGCATGCAGAAAGGGGGATTCAAAAAGACTTCTTTTTATCACATAAATCCTGTTAATCCTGTCTGAAATATTTATTATTCGATTTTCCAGATGTCTTTTATGTAGCTATCTTATAAACGCTGTGGATTTCAAGAGGTTCGGCTTCAAATTCAATCCACCCGTTACGATACTTAAAATCGATATTTCTCTCATCAGGCACAATTATAATTTTAACCGGTTTACTGTTAACACGAGCTTTTATCTTTATGCCGTGAACAGTGGTAAAATCCTGCATTACAGGTAATCCGACCTCACGTTTATCGCTGGAGGAGTTAACAAGATGTATGAAGCGTTCCCTGCCTCGCTGATTATAAAATAGCTCAACGTTAATCGGAGTGTTTTCCAATGCAATGCTTCGTGATTTCACCGGATACGCGAGATCGAGCATCCAGTCTGCAATTTTTCTGAAAACCGATGTACTCTCACGATAATATGAATGGAACAGTTGAGCGGCACAGTAGATCGCCTTTCCTTTTCCGTAAGAATTTATGGTAATGCCGGGCCCATCGGTAATCTCTGAGGGAGCGCTTCTATTCTCGTAGGGCGGCACCATTTCCACCAGTGTTTGTGCGGTTGTATTTTTAATGCGTGCATACTTTCTTCCTGCCTGAATATCCATGGCCGGTATACCGTATTTCTCTATCTTTGATTCCATACGCAAGAAACACCGTCTGGTATCGGATGTTTCAACATATCGTACTCCCAGAATATCCGACAGTGAAAAATCATCGAGCGGATTATTATTGATATCCCGAGTCCCTGTTTCAAAAGTTGCAATCAGCGAGCCGCCGTTTTGTACAAAATTTCTAATGGCGGAACATTCCCGTTCATTCAGAATACGCTGGTCGGCAAGAATGAGCGCTCCATAATCCGCGATAGACTCGACAAGTGTATCACTATTGACAACATTCATTTGAACATGACCTTCTATAAGCGCTTTGTGCGCACCGATCACGGAATAATAAGCTGGCCCAGCCTTCCATGTGGGGCTCGGTTTCATCGGTGCTTTCGACCATATGGAATCCGCCGAATGAAGAATCGCAGTATCCGAAACAGGACTGCATCCTTTTACATACGGTTCAAGATTTTTTGTACGGTTATTTATCTCTCCGAAGAGTTCATAAACCGCCGGATCGGGTTTTCCCGATGGATATGCATCATCGGAGAGCAATGTTCTCCCGCACCCCGCAAGCATGATAGCGCATTCCTGCGTGAAAGATTTCGGATCGCGAAGAGAATAATCTCCCCAGCTGTTCCCACGGGTATTATGGCATGCCCACATCATATTCGGTAAAGTCGGCAGGTAATGGGCTTCCACCGAGATATTCAGGGAGTACATACCGTGAGGAGGTGGTGGAGGATCCCAGTTAAGTTGTACAATGTAAGGCGGAGGAGTAACCGGATACCGAAAAGTCCAGGCATAATTATTAATGATGATAATCTCCGGCTTTATCTCAGCCAGTGCATTGTAAACTTTATCGATTGAAGTATCAAAATGCCTGTTCGTCCACTTACGGTAGGCAAAAGCCCTCGGATCATTGTCATCTTTGGGAATTTCACCTCCGATATCCTTATTGAATAATTCCTTGCAATTGTTGCAATGGCAAACATTATGCAGTACATCATGTATCATGATATCGATGAAGATACCATCGGGATCATAACGTGAAACAATTTCCTTCATCTGGGGAATCCCGACTTCTTCCATATAGGGTGATTTAAGGCACATGAAAGCCTCTTCTTCACTTGAAGACGGACTTTGACCTTCTCTTTTAAAAATCCAGTCGGGATGAATTTTATGCAGCCGTCGCTCACTTCCGGGAAGCACATAAATGATACATTTTATTCCCCTTTTTTTCAGAGCTTTTGTCATTTCTCCGACAAAATCAATTTTAAGTCCGGGATGTACGACCCCTATTTCTGTCGGGTAATAGGAATACCCGGAACCACCTTTCGCAAAATAACAGACCGTTTGAAATCCGGCTTCCTCAAAGATTTGCGCAGATGCCTCAGCATCGAAATTCTTGAATATTTCTTTGTAATTCCCTATTTCATAATCAATATGCAATTGTCTGTATATAGTATCGAACCAGCCATCCGTGCGTTCCTGAGCTTCTGTATCTGACCCAAATATCGGTCTGATGCCTAATGAAAATGCCGCACCGGTAGATACGACTGCAGTTCCTTTGATAAAATCACGTCGAAAGATATTTTTTGACATCGGAATCTCCTTCAATTAATGTACCTTTTATTGGATACGGCAGGTTATCATGCTTTCACTGAATTAAAATCACCGGCAGTTAAATTAATCTTGAGATATATAAAACAAAAGAAGTTTATACTAAGTCTTATTATTCACCTATAGGATACTGAAATCCTTTTACATTAGTCTGTATAGTATATATCTGATCCATACAGAGAGCATAGAGAACAGAAAGATCTTCACCACCGAAAACACAATGCACAGTCCGTTTCGGGAATTCGATTAAATCGATAAAGTCACCTGTTTTATCAAACACATGAATACCTATCATCGATGTTGCATACAGGTTGCCTTCTCTGTCGATTGTCAAACCATCAACACCGGCATAAGCTTTTTCTGTATCGTTGTCTTGAGAACTATCACCCAGCATGACATCTGCGAAAGGCTTTTTATTATAGAGTGTGCCATCTGCATTGACATCGAATACCCAAACAGTAGTGTTAGGGAAGTCGCCCAGGTAAAATTTAGACCCATCGGGGCTCATTACACATCCGTTTGGCGTGTCAAACTCGTTCCAATCCGTAACCCTGATGACTTTGCCTGCGGGATTGACATAATAAACCGCATTACCCGGTAATTTGCGGGCATCGGGTTGAGTGAAATATATTCCGCCTTTCGTATCGGTGATGAGATCATTCGGCATACCAATCGGTTTACCATTGCACGAATCTGCGATGGTTCTTATTACCTTACCCCGCGGAGTCATTTCAATAATCCTTAAATTTCTCATATCGCACACAGCGAAGTTTCCGTTTGGAAGGGGACTGGCTCCTTCACTCTGGATTTCACTGTTCAATATTTCCATTGTACCATCCGGATTGAGCACATGGAGTCCCTGAACTCCTCGTTTGCCTCTAAAGTATATATTGGAAAAATAGAGCTTGCCATTCATCCAGGATGGGCCCTCGGTGAAGATAAGTCCGGGCTCACCACTGCTCCCGTCAAAAATGAGCCGTGGGCTGGCATTGCTGGGAATAACGCTTCTTTTTTCCTGGCAAACTGCTTGACAAAAAGACATTAGAAAGAAAATCAGAAGAGTAAACTGTAATATTTTTGTTTTTTTTAATGCACAGGGTTTCATTACAAAACTCATAAAGAAAGCCCCAATATTATCTTATAATTCGTAATTCATTGCCTTTTAATATTCCGGCAAGTAAATATGTTTCAACATTTGTATGCTTCATCAGTTTTACCCCCCTTTTATTCCCCCCTATTAGGGGGGGATGCCGAAGGCAGGGGGGTCTTATCTTTGCCAAACATTGATTTATGGTATTTAATCGCCGCAGTAATAATTAAGTTATATGTTTTGTATTTTATCCGGATATTACCGGCCTGAAGTATAGTTTTTTTACAAACTTTAAACAAGTATTTTAGTAGATACTATTTTTATAATGATTTTTTACTTATTATTTATTATGGTAGTTAATTCAGACCCGATGAACAGGAACATTTGTCCCGCGATTCATATTTATAAAACACTTTCGCTAAACTGAAATCATTTAACCGGAAAGACAAAGATCGTTTTTTCAAAAAATTTACTTGATTTTGTTGTTTTTTATTAGAAATATTATAGTATATATATAATGGAATTTCAGAACAGAATTTATTGTCTGAACCGATGATACCTGTGATTAAAGGATTGCCCGGATACTTAACTTCACTCTCTGAGCTTCCAGTCATGGTCATAATAATATCATGCACATCGGCGGTTCGGACGGTTTTTTTTAAAATAACCTCAAAACACACTGCCCTGTAATCGATTATCTGATATACCGGATTAGCATTATCACCACGAAAGGAAAACTCATGTTACTCAAATTACGTCCGATTCTGTATCTGGTATTTTTTATATTATCGTACAGCTGTATGAATACTATTGAAGATAACGTAAAGAGTAAAAATGCGGCTGAAAGTAATGTCAAAATGTGGTATAGCCAGCCCGCCGGAGATTGGGACGAGGGTTTGCCTGTCGGTAACGGTTATATAGGCGCAATGGTCCTGGGTACTGTATCACAGGAGCGCATAGCCCTTAATCATACACGGCTCTGGCGAGAAAAAAAGCTCAAAGAGCTCGAAAATCCTGAAGTAGCGCATAACTTACCGAAAATCCGGAAGATGTTTTTTGAGGGGAAAATCATTGAAGCCAGCAAAGCTGCAATCGACCTGCTCGGTGTCCAGAAAGGTGCTGCGGGTCCGGATCCCTATCAGCCTGCCGGAGACCTTTTTATAAAATTCCCGGATCATAAACAGGTCACAGATTATCGCCGTGAGCTGAATATCTCCACCGGTACAACAAATGTCAGCTATAGCCATAATGGTGTGAAGTATGTACGCGAAGTATTCGTTTCGAGGGCTGATGATGTTCTTGTAGTCCGCATTACTGCAGATAAACCGGGTTCAATAAATTGTGAGGTTGTACTTTCCCGGATAGATGATCCCGATTGCGCTATTACAACCTGGACGGAAGAGAATCGCATTGGTTTTGAGGGTGAGTTTGTCGAAAATGTCCGTTTTGCAGCGGCCGCAGCGGTGCTCAACAAAGGAGGGCAGGCGCTTCCTGTGGAAGATGCTGCCGCACAGGTCGACATAGACAATGCCGATGAGGTGCTGATCCTTCTGAGTATTGCTACAGATAAAGAAACTGATGACTCCAAAAAGTACTGTTTGTCTAAGATTAATACCATAAATAAAAAAGCGGACTTTGACGCACTGCTTAAATCTCATGTTGCAGGGCACAGGGAACTGTTCGACAGGGTAGAGCTCAATTTCGGTGAAGATTCAAGAAGCAACATTCCCACCGACCGGCGATTTGAAAAATACCAGGCAGGTGAATCCGACCCCGGTCTGATGTCACTGTTTTTCCAATTTGGCCGATATCTCTTAATCTGCAGTTCACGTCCGGGAGGGGAGCCCGCTAATCTTCAGGGTATATGGAACGAAAAACTGAACCCGCCGTGGAAATCAGATCTCCACCACGACTGCAATATCCAGATGAACTATTGGTCTGCCGAGGTCTGTAAC
>SDBV01012811.1_pt1 | contig 10708 bp, 12 predicted proteins | sample 2277081 | NCBI WGS metagenome assembly SDBV01 (sample SAMN10402039, study PRJNA504765) | marine sediment metagenome | isolation source: marine sediment core GS10_PC15, 223 cmbsf | place: Arctic Ocean: Southern Knipovich Ridge | collected 2010
GGACAAAACATATATCTTTCTTGTTGACGAGCGTTTTGTGCCTCCTGAAGATAATGAGAGTAATTATCGCATGATAAATCAAACGCTTTTAAGATACATAAAAATTCCTGGAGAAAATATTCATCCTATTTCAACTGGGGACGATACACCTCAGACTTCGGCAATGAAATATGAAGAAGATTTAATCTCCTATTTTAGGCCAACACAAGGTAACCTCCCTAAATTTGACCTCGTATTGCTTGGCATAGGAGAAGACGGTCATACTGCATCTCTTTTCCCCGGCACGCCAGCATTAAGAGAATCGGGACATCTGGCAGCTGCAGTCTTGCCATATAATATATCTAAAAAAGAGAGAATAACCCTCACTTTTCCAGTAATTAATAATGCAGAGAATATTATCTTTTTAGCATGTGGGGGCAATAAGGCAAATATTTTAAAAAAGGTGATTGAAGAAGAAAATAGTTTATTGCCTGCTGCCCTAGTCAGACCAAAAGAAGGAAAACTGGTCTTTTTGATGGATGAAAGCGCAGGTTCGCGCTTATCTAAGAGAGGGAATAAACAATAAGGAGGTGGGGGAAATGTCTAAAATGTGTCCATTGACAGGGTGTAAAGAAAAACAAGGGATGTGTACACATGAAAAAATGATGGTGGTGATAGTGGTAGTGGTTGTTTTATTGGGTATAGCTAAGCTTATAGGTTTATTTTAGTCCATATTATTCATAAGATGTTGGGAGAATACAACAGGGGATAAACTTTTCACTCATTCTCGGTCGATACGACCTCCGAGCCTGCCTGCCGGCAGGCAGGGTTTTCGCCTATCAGCGAAAAAAACCGTTCAAAGTCTAACCTCTGTTGTATCTTACTATTGTATTCGTAAAATTTATGAATTAAGTGAGTTAGGTAATAAAATAACCTAATTCATTTTATAAAAGAGAGGTTATTGCATGCCGAAAGCAGAAGATACTCAGGAAAATGTAAATATATGTATGAAGTTTTGCGGATCATGTCCCACTTATCCAGGAGTTAAGGGAGAAGTATTATTCTGCGCCAGGGGCAAAAACAACACCCCAAAAGTAAAACAAGGTTGCAATTGTAGTCTATGTGATGTCCAGAATAAATATGGATGTACGGGTTCTTACTATTGTACTGAAGGTGCTTGCGGATAAATAGTAGGAGCGCTTTAACGAGATTGTTCTGGGGTTCACATGTACGTGTAAACCCCGGGACCGGTGGAGGGGTATGGAAATAAAAGAATTTGAGACCAAAGTTATTGAGGTTATCCAAAGGACTCGTGACGTAAAGAGTTTCAGGTTTTCCGTTCCGCAAGGTATAAATGTAGATTTTAAAGCGGGGCAATTTTTTGTGGTAACAATCAAAATAAAAGGCCAGGAAGCAACAAAACATTTTTCTTTTTCTATTTCTCCTACTGAGAAAGGATACGTTGAATTTACAAAGAAAATAACAGGCAGCGAATTTTCCCAGGCATTAGACCAGCTAAAAAAGGGCGATTGGGCGAGGCTTAAGATGCCGTACGGATTCTTTACTTTTGAAGGTGAACATAAAAAGATTGCCTTTCTTTCAGGTGGAATTGGGATAACCTGCATAAGAAGTATGTGTAAATTCGCAATTGACAAAAAACTTTCTACTGATATAGTCCTTATCTACAACAACAAAACAGAAAATGACATTGTTTTCCAAGATGATTTTAGCCAGATGCAGACTGAAAATAAAAAGCTCAAAGTTATTTATACATTAACATCGCCAGATATGGATAAAAATACTTGGAAAGGGAAGGTTGGCCGTACTGATAATGCTATGGTCAAAGAAGAGATGCCTGATTATAAAGATAGGGATTTTTATATATGCGGTCCACCGAAGATGGTTGATGCTTTAAAATCGATTTTATCTGATGAATTGAAACTTGATAAAGAAAAGATTAAATGGGAGCATTTTACCGGGTATTAGGTATAACATACAAAAAAGAATATTTTCCCTTATAGTAAATTACAAAACAATTTGAGTCAGATAATTCTCATGCTTGAAAAAAAACCTGCATTTCTTTAAAATTTTGCTAAATGAGTATTCTTCAGGAAATTTTAAAACATAAAAAGGAAGAACTGAAGCAGAAAAAAAACGCCCTTTCCCTGAAAGAGATAAAGGTAAGATTAAAAGATGTTCCGCCGACAAAACATTTCAAGACTGCTATAAAAAGAAAACAAACCAAACCTGTAAAAATGATTGCTGAAATTAAAAAGGCATCACCCTCTGAAGGTATAATAAGAACGGATTTCAATATATCTGAAATTGCATCTATCTATAACAGAAAAAACATCGATGCCATATCTGTTTTAACCGATGAACACTTTTTCGGGGGGAAGCTTGATTACCTTAACAGTGTGAAACAGTCAACTGACAAACCCCTGCTGCGAAAGGATTTTATTTTTGATGATTATCAGGTCTATGAATCAAGAGCAGGCGGCGCAGACGCAATTCTGTTGATAGTGGCTTGCCTTGACAAGTCTCAACTGATTGATTTTCAGGGATTAGCAAAAGAACTCTCCCTTGAATGTCTTGTAGAGGTTCACAACTTAAAAGAACTTGATACAGCACTTTACTCGGGAGCTGAAATAATAGGCATAAACAACAGAGATTTAAACACGCTGCAGACAAGCCTGAACACAACCTTTGAACTGCTGAAGGACATCCCGGATGACAAAGTCGTAATAAGCGAAAGCGGTATAAATACAAAGGCCGATGTTAAAGCAATTGAATCCACTAAAGCAGACGCCATCCTGGTAGGCACTGCTCTTATGAGGGCTAGAGACATCGAAGCTAAAATTGATGAGCTGCTGGGGAGATGATTTTGATAAAATTATTTACTGTGGATTTCCACCCCACACCCGGGTTCTTCTTTTGCGTGCCCAGTACTCACCTGACAATGAATAGTGATCGGTAGCGAACGAATATAAATAATTCATTTTCCTTACATTGAGGTTTCCTGTAAGGGAACATTAACTTTCAAAGGGGTCATAAAACAGAAATAAAGAAATATATGCAATAAAGTATAATGACAATAAGCCAATGAAAACTCTAATACAAAAAGCAAATGTCCTGATTGAGGCATTACCTTACATAAGAAATTTCTATGGCAAGACCTTTGTCATTAAGTACGGTGGTGCAGCTATGGTTGAAGAAGCGCTTAAGGACGCCTTTGCAGAGGATATTGTGCTTTTAAATTTCATTGGTATCAAACCCGTAATAGTGCACGGTGGAGGGCCAAAAATAAATAAAATAATGGAAAAAATGGGGAAAAAGCCCACTTTTATTCACGGACAGCGGTTTACTGACAAAGAAACAATTGACATTGTAGAAATGGTGCTTGGAGGACTTATTAATAAGCAAATTGTATCACTTATAAACAGTCATGGAGGCCGTGCTATCGGCATAAGCGGAAAAGACGGTAATCTGATAAAAGCCAAGAAAAAAGTCATAAAAAAACTGTCAGATGAAACCGGATCGCCTGAAATAATCGATCTCGGGCTTGTTGGGGAAATATCAAAGGTTAATCCCAAAATACTTCTTTCAGTTGAGAGAGATGGTTTTATCCCTGTAATTGCTCCTATCAGCTCTGGAAAAAAGAATGAGACATTGAATATTAATGCAGATTATGTTGCCGGTACGATTGCATATGCCTTAAAAGCAGAGAAATTAATACTTCTTACAGACGTAGAGGGCATAAAAGACAAAAACAATAAATTAATCCCAAGGTTAGATAATAAAAAAACTAAATCTCTTATTTCAAAAAATATAATCTCAGGGGGTATGCTGCCAAAAGTTCAGGCATGCCACACTGCCCTGAAAGGCGGCGTCAAAAAAACGCATATCATCGATGGAAGAATCTCTCATTCTCTGCTCCTTGAAATATTTACGGCAAAAGGTATTGGCACGGAAATAGTGAAGTAAATTCTAAAATTTAAAGCTGTCCCCTGTTGCACTAACCCACTGGATAGAACTTTGACGAATAAGCTCTGGCCATATCTCTGAAGATTTCTTATCAAAAACAGCCTCTGTACTGGCCTCCATGACATGCCAGCCGCCATTCAGTACTTCACGTTCAAGTTGCCCTGGTGCCCAGCCGGCAGAACCGGCATATACACGAAATCTCTCGCCAGTGTAAGTTTCCTTAATCATCCGCTGCAATAACTCCCTGCTTGAGCTGACGTATATATCTTTAAATACGTGACGGGCCTCCTCAGGCTGCCTTCCGGATTGTATAAGCACATACATCTGGTTCATGGCAACCGGTCCACCAATGTAGGCAATATCTGCTCTCTGATTCAATTCCTCTATATCTGTAAACATCCTGAAGAGTTTTATCTCAGACGGCCGGTTGATAATCAAGCCCATTGCGCCATACCAGTCGTACTCCACCAGAAGAACAACTGTTTCCTGGAATCTTGAATCTCCCATTCTTCGGCTGGCAACAAGAAACTTGCCTTTGGACAGCTCCATCCCGGAACGGAAGCGGTCAGGAAAAGGAGGCGTGTTAGGGATACGGCAAAGCAGAAACGATTCGTTCTGACCGGTAAATGCTGACCCTGTCAGTGGCATACCCGGCAATATAAGAAGCAGTAACACGGTAATTGCAGATACAATAAATATAAACCTTTTTCGGATTCGATAGTGTGCATAACGTTTTATCATTGGGGACCTTGTGTTTGTTTTTTTATCCTTTTATGCAACTTACGAGGATAACGCGGTTTCAAAAACCTGCTATCCGCCCGGAGGGGATGTTTATTTCCACAATTCCCTTGCCATCATTTTATCTCCCACTCGCCACCCATCTTTATCCCTGACAAATAATGCCCTCATCTCCAAAAAGTCCTTCTGCAGTAAGTCAGGCAGCATAATATCACCAAACGATGTTCTTTCAATTTGAATAGCAAAATCAACGATGCAGGTTTTTTGTCCCGCGACTATACTGGGTTCTGTGATAGATGTGATATTTTTAATTTTTACATCAGCCAGAATTATTTCACTCTCATCCCTTGTGTAAATTTTATTGTTGAATTCAACTTCTTCACCCTTTTCAGTTGATTTTACATATTTCCCGGCAATCTCGTCTGTGATTTCCACGTACAAAACTTCCAGGAATACGTCCTCACTTAATATACTAAGGTTGATTAGTCCTTTGTCTGCCAACTCCTTATAGGTTTCAAGTGTAGCAGCCTTTATACCCGTACCTAAAGCCTCATCAATAATTTTCTCTAAATCTTCAAAGATGGAGGTTTCAACATATCCGATGGGTATTTTTGTAGTCTCAACAATATTTAACTCTTTTTCCAATAGTTTTTTTGCCCTGGACTGAGACAGATTCCCAAAATTACAGCTTGATACAACAAAAACCACAATTAATGGGATAAAAATAGATATGGCAATATACCTCTCAAAACTTCTTTTGAACATTTTATTCTGCCCTGATAACCCTTTATTTGTGTTCTCTGCGAAAACCCAAATGTATGGACTTGTTTATTATTATATACGCTCACTTACGCCTGCCTGCCAGCAGGCAAGCTCGCTGTTCATTTTAACGCGTTATAATAAAAAGTCATAGCAAAAAAACAAAACAGCATTTATATTGTAACTCTTTTTTTGGACTTCTGCCTTTTTTGAGGGTATCCTTACTTTAAATTTGCTATAATCTTTTTATGCAGTTTACTGACAATGCAGTTTCCAAGACTATTAACCTGAAACACAGAACAACCAATAAATGTTAACAGGAGGTGATTTCTTGAAAAGACCTATAATTATCCTAATATTTTTTCTTCTATGTGCTTTTTTTGTAACAGGAGCCCTTTCAGCCGAAAAAACAGTCTCTTCAAAGACCAGGCAGATTACAGGAAATATTACTGCTATAGATACAAAAGCCAACACAGTAACTGTTGAAAAGAAAAATACAGAGGTTATTATCAGCGTTGGAGAAAAAACAAAAATTATTGAATGTACAATAAAGTCAAAAATAACTGATATAAAAATTGGTGATAAAGTAACTGCTAAATATAAAGAAACAGCGACTGAAAACACGGCAAAGTCTATTACTATTAGAGGGGTTGGTGGTAACGAAAACTAAGCCTTAAATGGGGGGAGCGGGGTCATTTCAGCCCGTGTTTTAATAAGGCCTTTTCCTGGTCAGCAACAACAACAAGAATAAACTGTTCAGGGTCAAGATATTTTTTCGCTACTCTGAGCACGTCTTCTTTTGTCACGCTGTTAATATACTTCGGATACTTATCAATATAATCCATTCCTAACCTGTAATATTCCACTGCCACAAGAAATCCGGCTATCCTACTGCTTGTTTCTATCCTCATGGGAAAACTCCCTGTAAGGAATGACTTCGCGTCTGAAAGTTCTGTATCAGATACAAACGCACTCCTTATTTCCTTCATCTCTTTTAGAATTTCCTCTATTGCCGTATTGGCAGACTCGTTCTTAGTCTGAAGACCCACCCGAAAATACCCGGCGTATTTATCAGCGGCAAAAAAACTATAAATACTATAAACAAGCCCCTTGTCGTCTCTGATGTTCTGCATAAGCCTTGATGCGAAACCTCCGCCACCGAGGATATAGTTCATTACAGACACTGCATAGTAATCAGGGTTATCCCTGCTTATCCCCATATGTCCAAGAATTATATTTGCCTGGGTAAGTTCTTTGTTTATGGTTATGGTTTTTTTCTTTTTAATTTTTTCAGGCTCAGGAAGAAATATGGTTTTAATTTCTTTAGCATACCAACCTGAAAAATATTTTTTAAGCAGTTCTTTAACTTCTTCAGGCGTTACATCTCCTACCACAGACATTATTGCGTTATTGGGAACATAATAGGCTGAGTGAAAATTCACAAGGTCATCTCTTTTTATCCTGTCAAGGGTCTCGGGACTACCTGAAATTAACCTGCCGTAAGGATGTGCGCCAAATACTGCTTTCCTAAATTCCTTAGAGGCAACAAAACCAGGATTTTCTTCCCGGGCTATTAAACTGCCTTTGATACGCTCTATTTTCTTTGTAATCTCATCCTCAGTAAAAGACGGGTTCAGGAGCACATCTGATAACAGCTCAAACCCAAGTTCCAAATCCTTGCTCAAAACCGAAAGATTAGCGGTAATATAATCATCGCCGCCTGATACGTTCAGTGTTGCGCCTACAAATTCCACAGCCTCGCTTATCTCAGATGCTGTCCTCTTTTCTGTCCCTTCTGTGAGAAGTGAGGCAGTGAGGTTAGCAAGCCCTGCTTTATCTGCGGTCTCACGCAGACTGCCTGCATCAAAACTAACGGTCACCTTGACAACCGGCAGATTATGCCTCTCCACTATCATCAAGGTAAGCCCGTTTTCAATGACCGTCCTGTCAACATTAAGGGCATAAGCAGCAGTGAACAGTGAACAGTAAACAGTGAACAGTGATAATAAGAATAGGGCTATATTATTTTTATGTTTTTTTAACTTTTCACTTCTCATTTTTCACTTCTCACTTTTTATCGGTATTAAAATCCCGACTGTCCTCTTATCTTCAATGAGATATTTTTTTGCTACTCTTTGAACATCATCAGGTGTAACTTTTCTTATCCCGTCAAGGTATTTGTCCTTGAGCCTCCAGCCTCCGATCATTTCAAACCTTGCCAACAGCATAGTGCGATAAAAAATGGAGTCCTGGTCCATGATAAATTCAGCCTCAATCTGATTCATGGCTTTCTGTACTTCCCTTTCAACCGGGGCCTGTTGCTTTATCTTGTCCACCTCAGCATATAAGGCTTTTTCAACGTCATCAATCGTTCTGCCAGGCATGGCTGTACCGTAGAGATAAAAAATAAAGGGAAATTTCTGGATATTGCTGTACCCTGCCCCGGCTGAAAGAGCAATCCTCTGCTCATTTATCAAGCTTTTATAAATCCGAGCGCTCTTGCCTCCTGAAAGCACATATGCTAAAACATCCAGCGCATAACTGTCTTCATGGGGAAGGTTTGGCGCCTTATATGCGCTGAATACATACGGCAGTTCTGCCTCTTTTTTTACAACAACCCTTTTCTCACCCCTTTGTTCAGGCTCTTCCACCTTTAGACTCTTAACATCAGGACCCCTTTGAATAACACCAAACTCCTTTTTTATTTTTGCCATCAGGGAATCCACATCAATATCACCTGCAACAACTATAAATGCATTGTTCGGCACGTAATGAGTTTTGTAATATTCCCACAGGTCATCTCTTGTAATTTCCTTCAGATCTGACATCCAGCCGATAACAGGCCATCTGTACGGGTGGTTTTTAAAGATAGTCGACAATACCTCCTCATATACAAGATTCTGCGGGTTATCTTCGTACCGCAACCTCCGTTCTTCCATGACAACATTCCTCTCAGAAAGTGTTTCCTCAGGGTCTATAATCAGGTTTTGCATTCTGTCAGCTTCCAGTTCTATTGACAGATACAGTCTGTCAGGTGCAAGTTTTTGGAAGTAAAACGTATAATCCTTGCTCGTGCCTGCGTTGTCTATGCCCCCTGCCCTCTTGATAATACTGGAGAACTCTCCTGGCCCGTATTTTCTCGTACCTTTAAACATCATGTGCTCAAGCAGATGACTGAGTCCTGTTTTACCGACCTGCTCATTAATTGAGCCGACACCATACCATATTTGGAAAACAGCCATCGGAGCCACAGGGTCTTTCAGGATAAGGACTTTAAGACCGTTCAGGAGCACTTCTTCGTGTACAAAGACATCTTCAGAAGCCCTTACATCTGTAAAAGTATGAGCACAACCTAAAGGAGCAAAAAGAAGTAAAGATAGTAGGATTAACGGAAGATTTTTTTTCACGTCCTGAATATTAACAAAGATAAGGGTTAAGGTCAAATGTTATGAGACGGATGACTCAGGCAAACATTGGTACGAAAACTTATTGTTGTTTTTTACCCTCACCTGGCTGCGCCAGGGTGCGGATGAAGGCAGTCATATCAGAAATTTCCTGGTCTGTAAGAACTCTGCCCCATGGAGGCATCTGTGGAGACCGCCCCAGAGCTGAGCCTCCCTCCCTGATGACCAGCTGAATCTGGGTATCAGACAGAGTGCCCATGAAGGTTGCATCAGCATGTCTTGCAGGTGGTGTGCTCAGGTTAAAGGAATTGAACCCATCACCTTCACCTGTCTTCCCATGACAGAGGACACAGTAGTATTCATACAAAACCTTGCCATGTTGCTCTTCACGTGTCAAACTGGTTAGATGTTTTTGTGGAAGCACAAACCCTGATTGCTCTGACAGGTGTTCTTCAGCGCACCCCATTAGAAACAACATGGGTAATAATACAACCCCACAAAGAATTAAACTGAATCTATACCTTACCATTATCATTCTTTTTCCTTGGGATTAATCAGAAAGGCCGTCAGGGCCTCAATTTCTTTATCCGTCAGTTTAAAGACCGGCTCAACAGACCGTCTTACAAACGCCTTGGGGTCACGAAGATAGTAGACAATCCATTTGGTACTGAGCCTCTTTCCCGCATCTGTGAGGTCAGGTCCGATAGTCCCCCCTTCAAGATTAATCTGATGACAGGCATTACAGGCATATTTTTCATAGTACAGCTTTTCACCCATGCGGATAAACCTTGGGTCATGTAGGGACATCTCATTTATAACTCCTGAGAGATTCTCGACCCTGTCATCCACAAGGGTAGTCCGGAAATAGTCATAGAGGGTCTCTATCTCAGAATCCGACATCTTGAATCTAAGCATTCGTTCCACCAAGATCGGTCGGATGGCATAAGGTTTTTTCATAAATTTTTGCAACAACCACTCCTTTTGAACACGACTACCTTCCTGAGAAAGGTCAGGAGCATCCTCTCCTCCTCTTCCATTGATCTTGTGGCAGACCAAACACCGGTATTTTTTTATTATCTTTCCAAATTCACCCTGAGGATTATATTCAGAAGGGGGAGTTCCTAAGGGAAAAATATAGGATGGGGAAACCTTTTCGGACTTCAGACTTAACAGATAGGTAGTTATAGCCTCTGCTTTTATATTACTGAAATTGTAATCAGGCATTTTCAGCCCTATCTTAAAAAACCTTGGGCTTTTCATCTTATTATAAAGCCAATTGGGAACAGTGTGATGTTCAGGGTCAACAGTAATCTCTCCGAAATCCAGACGGCTGATATGGATATCCCCAATTCCAGTTAGCTCCAACCCGATTTCACCACGATCTTCTACACCTTCAATCTCATGACATCCTGTACAGCCGTATTTCTCAATCAATTCCTTACCACGGCGCACATTCCCCCCTTGTACAAGCGTAATATCCTGAACAACCTGCTCTTCTTCTAATTCAAGGTCAATATATTCCTCCATAAAAAAGGCAACCAGGTGTCGTACGTCTTCATCAACAAAGCCAAATGTAGCCATTCGTGTAGCCGGGAACGATTTCTGTGGATTTCTGATCCACTGGAAAAGCCAGTCTGGATTAACCTTGGAAGCAATCTTTGAGAGGTCCGGGCCGTTATCGCCGCCTTTCCCTGCTATTGGATGGCCGGTAACACACCGAGATTCCCCGAATATCTGTTTCCCTTGCTAATAAGAATCTCTTATATTTGCCCCATTTTCGTCCTGCCTCCTTCGCGGTATCAGGTAAGGAGTTATGGCAGCCGCTTCCCTAGTGTATGCTCCGA
>SDBV01012812.1_pt1 | contig 10708 bp, 15 predicted proteins | sample 2277081 | NCBI WGS metagenome assembly SDBV01 (sample SAMN10402039, study PRJNA504765) | marine sediment metagenome | isolation source: marine sediment core GS10_PC15, 223 cmbsf | place: Arctic Ocean: Southern Knipovich Ridge | collected 2010
GTTAGAGCTTCTCCAGGATTGGTATATCCAAAAGCAGTTGCCAAAGCATTGGCTGAAATATCAGAGCGTTGAGTATTGGCCGCCGTAAATACATGTGTTGAATTATAAAGTTCAATAAAAAAGGTATCATTATTCAAATCAATTCCAGCAGTCGCGCCAGAATGATCGCCAACAAATTCAATAAACCGATCGTAGAAGTTGATCGTGACCGCCATTGTCAGCTACTCCTTTTACGCTAGAGGCTGTTTTTTATCAAGTTAAACTACACTCAATCCGCCACAGAAGGAGTGTCCGATTTTAATATAAACGCACCTACTGGAACTTCAATATGCACGCCATTAGGTTTTGTTTGTTCAGCTTTCAACTTAGCAGCTTCAACTTCAAGAACAAGAACTTTAATACCACGAAGCATATCTTGCAAACGTTCATTCCAGCGAGGAACCATTTCATGATCGGGATTATTTTCAATTAATGCCATATATTTATTAGCATTTTGTTTCATCCGCTCAAGTCGTTGAACTTCGCGAGGTTCATTTGCCATTTGGCTTTACTCCAGCTACAAGTTTCGGAGGATGTAAATTTTGTTCTCCTGTCCCTTCAATCCATGCCTGACTATCAACTCTAAGTATATTTTCACATTTAACACACTGTAATCCAACAATTTTTCCGCGCCCGTGTTGTGCGAGAACTTTAATTGCATAATGACGACAACCACAATTACCGCAATCAAGCGTAAGCGCCATTCTTGGAATAATCAATGATGGCTTATTAATAGGCTTATGATGTACTATTTCATTCATGGGCCAACTCCTGATGGTATTGAACTATGATGCGCTTCAATAGATGTAAGTCTGTATTTAACAAAACCCATTTGCTCTTCTAAACGAATAAGCGCGCCACTCATATTAAATACGCCAAGAACACCAGCAGTTAAAACAACGATTGTGACGCCTCTATAAATTTTTAAAATAGTCCCATTATCTTTAATAGACATTTTACAGCCCAACACTCGCGACCACTTCACCCTGTAATAAATCTTTTAACATACTTTTAAACAAAGCAAAATGCGATGGTGCGCGTGGGTCTCCGATAACTTTAAACTGTTTTGCCAATATACCTTCTAAAACTAAATCAAACCAATCAAAAATTATCCAATTTGTAACTAATGCTTCTGCTGCTTCGTCTAAAACAATAGAACCAAGTGTATCGACAAAATTATTATCTAAATCCAAATACTGCCATTTACCCAAATCGGCAAAATAACGAGCAGGTCGATTAGCGGCTTCAAAATAAACTAACTTTGGAAAATAACTATAATATGCAATATCTAATAAATCATCAACTTCAACACCATTAAAAACAAAATATGTAGAAGCGGCATAATAAAATTTAATTAAATCAAATTGTCTTTTTCCAGGAGTAATATATGGTGGATAAATATTACCTGGATAACGGACAGTTCTAAAAAAGCGCAATTCTGCTACTCTAGGCCAAATAAACGGAGCAGCAGTTACAATTAATTGGTCTTCAATTAAATCACGCTCAAATAAATTGTCTGCCTGTGCTTCTCGCATTGACGAACGCGCATAACTTGTTAACTGCTGTCTAGCAACTTTTCCACGCCCAGCAAGCGAAACTGCTTGATCTATTAAAGCAGAGAAGGTACCAAGTTCGGTGGTACCAATTACCATTATTTAGCTCCACGTACCAAATTTGCAAATACATCTTTTGGAGTAGCTTCAGGAGATTTAGCAGGCGGTTCGCTTGTATCACTAGTGGCTTCAGCAACCTTATCCGCTATAAAACCTTCTCTTGTGGAAGGGGCAATCTTATCTCCAGATGCTTCGGTTATTTCAACATTATCTTTTGCCATTTCCGCACGCATTTTTGCAATATCTGCGTCACTAGCACCTTCAAAGCGCAATTTATCTTCTTGCCGAGCCAAACTAGCTTTACCAATTTGGTCTGCCTGAGACGAAGTAACTGGCCCCGTAGATGTACCACGTTGATTAAGCATCAGAGCTTTATGTGCTTGTGCAATACGCAAAGCTTCTTCAATATCAACTTTCTTAATTAGACACGAAATATTTGGTTTAGTTTTTATTAATTCGTCTAATACCATAATCAAAGCAGCATCTGTTTCATTATCAAGATGTAATTCTTTATTCTCAAACTTAACTCTAACATCTTTTTCATCTACCGTAACACGCATTGAAAAAGACGGAGCATCCATCGCTACGTATGTGCTAGTGGTCATTTGCTTATCCCCTTGTTAAAGTTTTAAAAATGGGGGAGATGTTCAACCTATCTCCCCCAAAGTTGACAGGGAGGATCTATGTTGCAGCTGTGTCAATACCTGTATATTTACCGCCGGTGCGTTCGGCTTTATATTCAACGCACATCTCAGAAGTAAATACACCAAAATCGGCATCGACTCCTGCACGAGTACCATCACGATCATTCGTATCTTCGTGCGTCCGACGAAGCCAACGAGTTCGTATTGCACCCGGATGTAAGGTGTGCATATCCTTTGTCCAGAATGGTGATTCGTTGAACAAAGGATGTGTCATCAATGAAATATCGCCAAATGGTGTTAGCCACTTGAAAATCTTGAAGCCAAAGTCCGTTTGACCCGGCGCCAAGTTGTTTACACCATCGAGGTGTGCGATTTCATTGATAATACGAATGACGGTATTTCCACAGAAAGAGATCCGTTCATTCGGCTTTCCCTTAATATTACGAGAAAACACATTTTCAAAATGCAGGTTCAAATCTTCTTGTTTTGTATTGGTGCTTTGACTGGTGACATTGGTTGTAATTTGCGTCAAAACCCCGTCCATTGTGCGAAATGGTTTGCTATTCTTGATGCCAATAGATTTTCTGCCGAACCACAAAGCCCGTTCCATATCTTCCGCATGGAAGAAACCGGCGTCGCGCTTGTTTTTTGCGACAAGATTGCCAGTATGAAATTCGACATGCCGCGCCGTTCCGGTAACATCCCACGCATTGCGGAAAATCTGCAAGTAATTAAACCGCGGAAAACCAAGATTAACAACCGCAGTTGGCTTTGCAGAACCTTCTTCATGCGCTGTAGCAAGCCGCTGGAAGGGTTCCGGCGTGCCAGAACCGTCAACCGTAGTAATAGTAGTCCCGGCAAATCCGCGAATAACAGTCAACGTACTTCCGGCAACACTCTGGACAAATACATACTCGCCAGTTGACTCAACGAGAAGTATTGCGCCCGCCACAATAATCGTGGCATCATCTACGATAATAGAAGTACCAACTCCAGCATTGTTTGTAATATTAATACGCCCAGAAATATGATTTTCTTCAAACCATGTAACAACTGTGTCTGCCGCATCGGCGCTTTCCATACCGGAAGAAAGTGCCAAAAGCGGCGCTGTTCCAGTCGGATTAACAATCAACAAAGCTGCCGCAAAGTCACCTTTGCGATCGCCCTGGATTCCTTGATCCGATGCGAAAACGCCTTTTACCGCCATAGTAGTTCACTCCTTTTGACCGCCAGTTGGTTGTTTTAGTTTAAACGTTTAAAGTTTCAAGCCAGTCAACTTCCTCGGTTTCTTCACTATCGTCAATAACATTACTATTAAACGGTCGTTGACCGGGTCGAGCATTAGGTGGTGGATTTAAACCCAATTCTTTACCAGAAAGTTGCGCAGTTTGTTTGAAAAATACTTTAACTCCAGCAATGGCATCATCAACTGATTTACCTTTTTTAATTAACTGAGCTAAAACCGCATTTGCAATAGGACTAATAACTGGCTTTGCTGTAAATGCCAAAGTGGCCTGCATTTTATCTACCGCCATATTACCCTGAACCGCATTAGTGCTGCTTTTAATCGCTTTATCTACACCTTCTTGAACCTTTTTATCAATAATTTTACTAGCATCAATCATTGATTGGCGATAAATATTAGACGCCATATGGCTAAATGCTTTATTTAACGCAGTAGTATTACCTTGATTTAATTCTGCAGAAATTTCATCCAGATTAAGACCATCGGATAACTTTAAACTTTCAATATGCGCAGTAAAAGCAGCATTTGGATCAGTTTGTTGCTGCTTCTGTTGCTCCACTTGTCCAGATAGTTTATCTTTGTCACCTTCAACAACTGGATCATCCCACAATGTTTCTAAATTGTCACCGTTATTCTGGCCGTTATTTTCGGCTTTCTTTTTTTGTTGGCCAGTTTCATCTTTCTTTACATCAGGATCTTGCTCTGTACCAGTATTAGCGGTTGTATCTGACATTGGTATGTTCCTACTCTCCGGCTGTGTGTTCTTCGATAAGGGTTTTAAAGAATTGAATTAAATCTATCAAACAAATACGACGTTGTTGAGTTATTGCATATTCTAAATTCAAATCAGGTCCAGGGGTTAGTGAACATAAACTAACTTCTACTGCTTCTAATTCTTTTTCTGCTAAAGCTCGTAAAATCAAAAATGGTTCAAGATTTTGGGTTAGTACTAATTGCTCATGTCGGTCGGATGTTTCATATACAAGGCTTAACATAATCAAACTCCTCTAGGTCCAGGTAATTGTGGTACGGTTGACTGACCAGGCCCATTACCTTGCTGTTGCTGTTGCTGTTGTTGCTGTTGTTGCTGAACAAATTGTTCAAACAGTTGAATAGCAATTTTGCGTTGTTCTGGATCTAATGTATCAAGTACATCATTAATTTTAAATTGTGTAAAGTCTGTTTTTTCACCCAACAAACTAGTCCAATAATCAATAATTGCTACAATATCAATTTTAGTTCCGGCAATTTGAGATTGAAGCATCATATTAATAACATCTTTTATTCCTTCAATAATTGATAATCTATCAATACCTTTTAATCCATCAGAAATATCAAATTCCAATTGTGCATCTCTAAATTCTCCTGGATTAATTTCAGTAACTTCGCCATTATCGTTTAAAATTTCAACAGCTTCCTGAAATTGGAAGATATTATACATTTGCATAAATCTAAGATGTTTAAAACACTGATCGTCAATAACTTTAGCGTTTTTTAAACTTCTTCTATTTGCACCTTGGACAGTCGCAGCAGCTTGATATTGTGTCGCGCGCTCCAAAGAAGAAACTTGTTTTAGCAAATCTGTTGGTAAAATTTTCTGCATTAAATCATCCATAGCATTAATATCACCTAAAGTATTCTGTGTATCCGGGCCATCACTAAATTGATGAACAGCTTTTCGAATATCAAAATCTTGTCCAGGCGGTAAAAATGGAATTTTAGCACTTTGCATATCTGCGTCTGCCATATTAGGAATAATTCGTTGATTATAAAATGTTACACCATATAATTTTTTCCTCGCAGAACGTTGATGCACATTTAGTTGAAAAGAACTAAACCGTTGATAAGGAAATAAATGCTCACTATATGCTTTAGTTTGCGCACCAAATCCATCTTCCCAAGGCGCACCAAGTGCGATTGGCAATGAACCATGCGCATTATTTAAATGTTCAGCCGCTGTGATATCATTATCCGCGGCTCGTGTAAATCTCCAAATTTGAAATTCATCTGTTTTTGATAAACCAAATTCTTTTGGATTAATCCAGCCATAATAATCAACTAATTCAATGCCTACTCTGACATCTTGTGAAGTTCCGGCGGATAATATTTCTGACCAATTCACTCTACCAGCTTTTCCTGCTCGACCAGAATGATCTATATATATTTCAGGTCGAGTTTTAAAATATTTTAATACCGTATTTGTGTTATTTATAAACCGTTTAATATCAAATATTTCACCGTCAGCTTCCATTTTCTTAAGTCTAAATTGTGTTTTAACTGAAATTAAAGCAAAAAATTCACCTTGCTTTGGCAGATCAACTGGATGGGTTGAAATATCATAAATAAAGTTATATTGATCTATAACTTCAACAGCATTTCCCGCAAATACTACTGTATTTTCAATTTTTGTCTCGCCACCAGGACTTGAAGAAATTTTATTTCCATGAATTTCACGCCATTCTACAAGAAAACCACCTATATTATATTTCATCATTTCAAATAATCCGCGTGCCATATGTCTATAATGGCCAAAAATATCAGCATTTTTATTCATCAAAGTTGCAAAACCCTTTGCAACTTTCTGTTTGTCTTTAATCGCGATAGCTGAATACATCCCTTCATCTGGTGCAAGCATTGATAAAAGAACAGTGATTGCTTCGTCTAATTGGGCAATTGTCAAAGGAAGAACAGTATCTGTAACTTTTGGCCCTTTACCTAAAATATTATCTCTTTCCCGCTTTAAATCATCATCATCTAAACGAATATAGCCAGCAATTTCTTTATCTATTAGCTCAAATCTATCAACTTGACTCTTGCGCAATTCATCGCCAAATAGCAATCTATCTTCAATATGTTTAACTAATGCTGTATGTTGTTTTTCTGTAATTGTAATATTGGCGGCAACTTTAATTGTTTTTTGTCGAGCAGCAGCAGATTTACCTTTAATCTGCAATCTATTTGGATTTTTGGCCATTTAACTTTCCTCTTCTCTTAATGCTTTAGTAATTGCGATACATTTATCGCAATGTGGCTGCGGAGTACCAGTTTTATAAACAGCTGTACATAAAAAAGAACAAACATCAGCTTGTATATTAGATAAAATTTCTTCTAATAGTTTTATCTTTGCTGATTGTAAACTACTCATTTTTCAGATACTCGCTACTTCATAGCTATTGCTAACTGTCGGCGGATCGCCCATTGAAAATTCTGCTTGAATTTCAAGTATATAATTATCAATCATCTGCGGAGCATACGCACAAGCGTCAATATAATCGTCATCATTATCTTCCATTTTAGGATTATAAGAAAGCAATTGTTCAGTCAATATAAAATCGCCTTCTGGGATCATATATTGACCTTCACGGACCATACCACACCAACCGACAATTCGTTGTGTTTTTCGCATCCCAGCAATTAGTGCCACAAATTGTAACCCCTCTATTCCTTTAACCATTGCTAGATATGGAAATACATATTGCAAAGATGCTTGATAGGCGGTATTTTCAATCCCCACAACGCTAACACGCCATCTAAATGCCATATCAACAATCATATCAAATAAAGTTATTGGGTCAATACCAATTCCTCCATCTATTTCACAGCAAATCCAATATGAACCAGTCCAACCAGAAACCGCAACAACAGTTTTATGCGCCCAAGTTTGTTTAGAAATTGCTAAATCAACAGTTATAAATCCATATTCAATATCAACTGGATCAACTGCTGGAGCATATCTAATCTGTGTAGCACGAATTAATCCACGTCCGGCACCAATTGGTAAATTCATCATTTCGGCAAACCAAATATCAATCATACCTGCTTTTAAATATTCAGTAAAATCTAATTTTAATTTTGGCAAAGGCCATGCGTCTGGCCATAATGCTTCACCGTTAGATAACAAACAACCATATCGACGCGAAAACCAAAACTCACTTTCGCAATGTTCTTTTAACATACAGCGATTAGAAATCATATTACCAATCATAATAATTTTATGATTAAATTTATCTAAGCATTTTCTAAATGTACCATAAAACCAACGTTTTAATTTAAGATATAAATCTTCAGTAGCAATATTTTCAACATCTTCTAAATCATCAACAACTGCTAACTGTGGGCGTCTGTGGCCAATATTAACTCCACGAACTGATTGACCTGCACCAAGTGCGCGTAAAATACAATTTTTTTGAGTTGTGCCACCTGTTTCATCAGGAAGATTGATTGTAAATCTATAAAATCCTTTACCTTCCTGACGAATTGTAAATACCACTTCGCCATAAATAGAACGAAAATTTTCGGATGTAATAAAAGCTATAACATCCTGACATGCAGATATAGCCGTTGCTGAAACATTTGAGAGATATATAATAAATTGAAAGTCGCTGAATAACCAATATTTAACACAAGCCAATTTTGCTAAGGTTGTTTTCGCGTGATCGCGCGGAATTGCAAAAACACACAACCGCACCGCAGTTGAAGTCATTAAGTGAAATACATCAATATGAAATGCTGGTACTGGTAGTGTTAATTCATCACCTAGAAAAAATTGGATAAAAAATTCTTCATCATGCTGTAAAGCATAACGTACTTCGCTAATATTCATTTGTACTGGGTTTAATTCAACGTTCATTCAGCGGGTATCGCTTCTGCAAAGTCAGGAAAAAAATCAAGTAATGCGTTAGAACTTTCTTTTTCAGGAGACATAAATAGTTTTTCGACCTGTTCAGGCACCATATAATCAGATTGTTTTTGCGAAGGAGTATCTTTTGCATCTTCACCATTAATAACTTTTTCACCATTACCATTAACCGCTTTATCAGTAACATTAATCTGATTCAACTTATTGATAAAATTTGCCGTCAAATGAAATACAGCACGCGCACCCATTTGACCATCAATCATACGGTTAGAAATACTGCCACGTCGGTTAGCTCGATTTGCCATAGCTGCTGCTTTTAATGCAAATTCAGGATCATTTCGCCATTCTAAATTAGTCATTAAAATATCTAATGATTTTGCTTCTATTGTATCCCAACCATCATTTAATGTTTGATTTTGCTCAAAAAATTCAGTCGAAACTTCGGCTAATACAATTTTATATTCATCTGAATTAATTATCTGCGAAATTCGCGCTTCTGATAAACCCATCGCACGCGAAATTTGTACTGCCGGTATTTCAAAGGCAGCCATTCTAGCAATTTTTTTAATTTGCTGCGTATCTGTATTCACGTTCCTACACCACCTTCTATAGCTTCATCAATAGCTCGTTCTAATCTTTTTAATCCTTGATCTTTTGGGTTTGTTACAAAATCTTCACTATTAAAAATTTCTGAAAAGAAAATATCTAATCCAGGATGAGCAAATCTATCTTCTTCACTACGCAACGAAGGAAATGATTTTAATTGTTTTAAAATACTATTCAAAACGATTTCATTACCTTTTTCTTTAGTTTTTCGATCAACCATAAATCCTTCAATGGTATTTCTAAATCTTGGTAAACGAGATGTAAAATCACCACGAACAGTTGGTTCAGATGGAATACTTAATTGATTTGGATCAGGAATAATTGGTATCAAAAAACGTCTAAATCTAGATGGAAAAATATCTTTAGTTTTTTCAGTCAATATAGCACCCAATTCTTCTTTAAGTGCTTCTATATCGGTAAAATCTTGATTTTTCTTTTGTGGCATTTTATTCTATCCTTCAAATGCCACTGGATACATTTCTAACAACTTCCTAACCTCTTCTAATTCCTATTATAACCAAAACCGGAACAAAAATCAAACAAAATCTGCCAATCCACGCGAAACTTTCATGTTATTATCAACCAGCTAAATTGCATTTGACAAACAGCATTTGATATTATTTTTTTTTTAAAATTTAGGAATAGTGAATAGAAGACAATTTATATAAGGGGACCCAATTTTTTGAAAAGGGGGGAATACCCTCCCCCCTTTATTGTACACTCCCTGTTTGTTATTCTTTCGTCGTTATCTCAATCGTAATTGTTAACTCATCTCGCGTACCATATTTAACCTCTTGAGAACTAACATCGAAGTGATACAAAATAAATTCCCTAGCGTCCGCAAAGCTGTCCGTTTCCAAACTGTCAATTAGCGCATTACCTTCCGCCGCAACAATTAATGTTTTGCATTTTTCCATGAGCTTCATTCCCTATTTGTTATTTGCGCGCCAGCTTCCGAAGCAAATAACGCATCGAATGTTTCGCGCCATCTGTCCGACCAATATGAAGATCAATCGCCACGTTCAATGCCAGTCCCTCAACCGAGAACCATCCAGCATTTTCACGCGCCGTTTGCAAATCGACCAATTGCTGCCGATTAACCGGACGCCTGATTGCGCCTGCCGAATTCATTTTGTCCATCCGTTTTTGATTGCCTGTCAACATTGGTTCGATCCCTTTCATGTTTGATTTGATGATTGATTAAACACCATCTGCCATACAATGTCAAACAAAAAAGAGCGGAAGTGAAAATTAATCCACTTCCGCTCCAGTTTGGTACTTTGCCGAGTGAACTAATCTTAAACGACAATGTGTACCGTTGGACTATCTCTAATCTAACAGTCGTTCAAATCTTTTAACCAGTTTTATTCTATCTTCCGTTTGTTTGTCTTCACGATAATCAAACTCTGCTTTTATGAATTGTATTGCTGCAATAGTCAAACACAATTCATGGAGAGTTAATTCTATCTTGTATGCCATTTCATATCCCCTTGCAGGTAAAGAAAAAGCCGGGCGGTCAAACCCGGCTTGATCTTGGTTGCGTTTGGACTAACCTACCAAGTCATCCAAATCATCCATGTCCATAGCGCCGATTTCGATAACTTCCACACTGTCGCGTGTATCCTTCCAGTTTACGAGAATTGCGGGATCATGGCCAGCGGCTTTGGCTTTGATAATCATAACGTCGAGCACCGTTTGCCAGGCATCTTGGCCGATCTTCTCGAATTGCGTTTCGGCAAACGCTTTGGATTGCAATGTCTGACGGAGCAAACCAGGCGTCATATACGTGATACCCTTTTTACGTAAGGCTTTCACGAATGAAGATGCGACCTCGGTGAAGGCTTTAAGGCTTTCGCGGCCACGCCGGCTTTCGATAAAGTCTTCGATTGAAAACGGAATAGACGTTGCCGTTGTACCATCC
>SDBV01012813.1_pt1 | contig 10708 bp, 5 predicted proteins | sample 2277081 | NCBI WGS metagenome assembly SDBV01 (sample SAMN10402039, study PRJNA504765) | marine sediment metagenome | isolation source: marine sediment core GS10_PC15, 223 cmbsf | place: Arctic Ocean: Southern Knipovich Ridge | collected 2010
ACCAGCGATGTCGTTTCGCGGCATTTCAAGGTTCAGATCAAGGACCCTGAAGATATCGAGAAGATCAAACTGCCGAAAATATCTCACAACGAAGAAGCCACCGAATTGCACTATCAGACGATGTGTGATGTTTACAACGGGATCATCACGGTCAAGAAGCAGGGCCAGACGCATATCTGGTTTACACCGTGGGATTTCCTGATCCGCTGGTGGGGTATTCAGGAAGCGATGATGGACATGATAATGCGGCCGGACATGGTTAGTGCCGCTGTCGAGAAAATGGTCGATGCGTGGATGGTAGAGCTGGACCAATTCGAAGAGCAGAACCTCCTTTCGCTTGATAACGATAATACGCGTGTCGGTTCCGGCGGATATGGTTTTACAAGCCAATTGCCCGGTGATGATTTTGATGCCGCCCATGTTCTGGCGAAAAATATGTGGGGCTGTTCCAATGCCCAGATTTTTTCGGAAGTGTCTCCCGATATGCACTGGGAGTTCGCCGTTAAGCACGATATGCGATGGCTTGAGCGATTCGGCATGACCTATTACGGCTGCTGCGAACCGCTTGATAAGAAGATGGATGTCATGCGTAAGATACCGAATCTTAGAAAGATCTCGACCAGCCCATGGTGTGACATTGAAAGGATGGTCTCTGAAGTTGGCGCAGATTACGTCATCAGTCAGAAACCAAGCCCGGCGATTTTCGCCGAAGCCGACTGGCAGCCGGAAAGGGCCCGCGGAGATATTCGCGAGGTTCTCGAAAAAGCCGACGGCAACTGCCATATCGAATTTATAATGAAGGATATCTCAACGGTGCGGCGCGATCCGAAGCGGCTTTGGCAATGGTCGCAGATCGCAATGGAAGAAGTAGAAAACTTCGGATAACACCAAATGAAGAATTTATAGTGAAAGAAAAATATTTCAAATTTCCATAGTAGATAATGGATTGAAAGTTGCATTTTGTAGTGGTATAACACGAGAACTCTATTTTAGCAATATGAAGTATTACTGACTACTGAGCGGTCACATCGACTACATCAACGTAAGCATCCTCACTCGAGCCGCTCATCTTACCACGGAAACGAATCTGCATCGAACTAGTGCCACTGACATCAACTACGATTTGTTCGTCAGCCCATGTGTTCTCCGGGTCTACGTTACCCTGGCGGTTGGCTTTTTGGACCCAGCCACTGCCGGTATCGACGTCAAAAGCCAAGTACTCACCGGTATCCAGCTCCGTCTCGATGAACCATGAGAAAGTTATCGTAGCCCAAGATAAGCCGGTAACATCAATGCTCCGGGAAACCAGGGCAGAATCGGTAGTATTGCCGTCGATCTCGACCGAATAGCTGCCGTCCTTCTTGCGGGTGGTTACCCGCTTCCAGGCTCCATGGTCAGTCCATTCACTGCTCCAGTCGCCGGCATCCTCAAAGTTGTCATAGAATACCGCGGCAGGATCGGTTGTCGTCGAAACGCCGGTTAAAACTGTACCTGTATTGGCAAAGGCGTCACGCATTTGTACTGTGTAGGTATATTGCGTAGAAGCATTCAGACCGGTGTCGGTATAGCTCGCAGACGTCTGCCATCCGCTGTCTGTTGCGCCCGCGTTGCCGGAAGTCTCATTAAAGAAGTACTCAACCGGGCCGGTTATATCGCTGCCTGTTGTGGCCGTCATGCTGATAGATGAATAACTATCGGCAAACGGATCAGAGGCAAACGTTGCCGGATTCGGCGTCGGTGCAGCGGTGTCAATAAATACGGTCATCTTCCAAAGCTCGGCCAATACAGCAAGGTCGGGCAAATCCACCCGGTTGTTTATGTTCAAGTCACAGCCGTTGCACCAGAACGGGGCACTGCATGCATCCAGCCAGTGTCCACCCAAAAATGCAAGATCGGCAAAGTCAACATCCCCGTCAAGATCAAAATCACCCGGCAGCGGTCTCACTATTTGCATCATGTCGAACCATGCCTTGCCGGGACCGTTATAACCAAAATTCGCAAACGTTTTAGTGTCACTGGCCACCCATGCAATCTCATACTTTTGCCATTGTCGCGTCAAATTGAACGTTTGCGGACTTTTACCGGTAACTTCGGCCCAGAACTGCGTCCCATCCTGATCGCTTTTGGCCCAGATCGAAAACTTGTATTGGTCGCCAATCTTGGTTTCCACCCAGTAAGGGCTTACAGTTACTCCCTGGTCCTGGGTCGGCGTTACCAAACGCAGTGAGTACCGTCCGTGCGGTGCCTCCAGTGGATCAAGCAGTGCAGTCGCTGCCAGGTCCTCACCAAGATGCACATAGCAGTTTGCAGGTACCCCAGGATTGACGACGAGTTCCCAGCTAGGGTTGTGCGTCAGGTTATTCGGGTCAACCTGCAGATCTTCCTGCGGCATCGGTCCCACTGCAATCTGGTACACCCGCGTTCCGTGGGCATCGATCGGGTCCGTGATTATCCCGTTTTGCGCTTGCACCTGCCGGAACTCAAACGGCACATCCACCTGTCCGCTGTACCCGCTGCCTTCAATTTCCACGTTCATCATCACCGGCTGGTTTTCCGTGTTCACCGCAATTACTGTCAGCAGCCCTCTGTCCAAATAGGCTCGAGCGTCTATATAATCCGGACTGGATGTTACTGCCGGTGCCTCCTCAATGCTGAGGTATGCCGGTACCAACATACTCGTTTCCATCGCCACCCGCTGGATAGCCGCCCACCCCAGTGGTGATTTCGGGAATACACTTGGCTCACTCCGTATAAAAAACTGTATCATCCGCGAACCGTGTATCAACGACAGATATGCCTGCGTTCGCATCTCGCCGGCCGTAGGCCCCCGCGGAGAGCCCTCGTTACCTCCAAAAGACTGCGGAACCGTCCAGACCGGCACCTTGTTCAATGTGGCTGCAAACGCGATATCGACACTGTCGGCTGTGAAGGTCACCGGGTTATAAGGAATCGGATACGGATCAATCATCACGATGTCATAAGCCCCCAGATAATCCGCCATCGGCGAGCCTGGCATAAATACCATCACTACCGGGCGGTACGGGTCCAGTTGCTTGACGTGCTCATACGCCGTCTCCAGATACTCTGGGCTCAGGCCCTGACCTGCCGGTTCATCCGCTATATACCAACTCAAAACCGCAGGGTGCTCCCTGAATTCTGCAATCTCGTCGGTAAGCAGACTAAGCATCTGCGATTCGTTGCCCACCGTTGTTATCACATTCAAAGCGTAATTAACCATCAGACCGACCTGTGCACAGCGGTCCAGAACAGCTCTTATCGCATTTTTCTCGGCCTGCGTATGCGCCCGCCCCACGCTCCAGTACGGTCCAATGAGGTTAATACCGTTAGCCACCTCCTCCAGCGGCTGCCTGTGAGTGCTGCCCCAATATGTGTAGCAGCCAAAAGGTACAAAAGGCCGGCCATCCACGGTCAAACTCTGCGTCACGTTGTCAATCTTCACTGCATAGGACTTGTGGGCAAGCTTCTCTATCGTTACCGGAAAGCTTTTCGCCGGATTGCCGTCTACAAGTAAGTGGCAGGTGATTTCGCTTTGACCTTGCGGCAAAGCCGCTAAATCGAAAGCCACCTTGTTCCAGCAACCCGGTTCAACAGTATAATCCACGACAATTGCCTGGCTGTTGTATTCGAGGGTAACACTCAGTTCCACAGCTACACTGGCATAGGGCCTGACCATCACATTACCCTCTACTTCGTTTGTATAGTAGTTCAGGTCGGGCATTGGGATTGGGTCTATTCCATATGGGCTGGGTGTGCTGAAAAAGCGGACCTCGCTTAGGCCGTAAACATCGCCGCCCCAATTACCATTAGTTGCAGAGGCGGTAATCACAACATATTTTGCTTCCACACCCCCAAAATCCACCTCGGTATTGTGCGCATACATCGGCAAGCCGGTCGCCTGAGCAAATTCAAAGTAATCATTTGCCCCGTCCATCAATGTCGCCCAATTGTAGCCGTCGGTGGAATACTCGATGTAAACTTTCCTGAGACCGCGGTTACTAAGAGTGGTCTGATTGAAATTCCATACCCACATAGTATCGAGATCATGAACCGTGTCGAACGTATATGCTATCCACGCCGGCCCCGTCCTGCCGGATGGAGAAGTACCTCCGGCATAGCTAATCCACATACCTTCAGCAACACCGCTGTTACCGTGGTATAAACCGGTAACATCAAGCCCCGAGCCATTTACTGTATTTAGTGCCGCATGACTGGTGCTCCACTGGCTGGAAGCTGCGGCGGCTATGTTCTCGCCGCCGATGGCTTCAGATGCCGATACGCTAACAACCGGTGCCAAAAAAATCGTTATGATTGCAATCAAATTTTTACCCATTGTTCATCCGCCTCACAATTACTGCGGTACTATTTGCATTACGTCAAACCACGCCATGCCGGGTCCGTTATAATCGATGGTATAATACGTTCTCGAGTTGGACTGGCTGGGTGTCCACACGATTTCATACTCCTGCCACTGCTGCGTCAAACTAAACACATGTGAACCGGCACCATCACCATCAATCCAAAAGTCAAACGATGTTGCCAACCGGTCGCTCTTGGCCCAGACCGAGGCCCTGTACTGAGTCCCGGAAACGGTTGGCACATTGAATGGATACACTATCATGCCCTGGCCTGACGTCGGCGTTACCAGCCGCAGTGAGTACCGACCGTGCCGTGCCTCGATCGGGTCAAGTATTGCTGTTACTGCGAAGTCGCCGGTGCGCCCCAGGTAACAGTTTGCAGGCGCCCCTGGATTTACCATAGTCTCCCAGCTTGGGTTGATCATCAGGTTACTGGGGTCTATAATGATATCTTCCACCGGCATTGGCCCTACGGCAATCTGGTACACTCGCCTTCCATGGGCCTCTATCGGTTCTGCGATTGCGCCGTTCTGCACATTCAACTGCCTGTACTCAAAGGGCACATCCGCCTGTCCGGTATAGCTGCTGCCAGCAATCTGCGCGGAAAACTCCACCGCCTGGTTTTGCGTGTTCACCGCAACTATTGTTAGCAGACCCCTGTCCAAATACGATCGAGCCTCTATAAAACTCGGTACGCATGTTACCGTCGGCGGGCTCTCAGTACTCAAAAACGCCGGCACCAACAGGCTTGTTTCCATCGCTGCACGCTGGCAGGCGGCCCACGCCAGTGTCGACTTTGGAAACCCGCTCGGCTCACGACGTTTGAAATACTGTATCCCCCGTGAACCGTGTATAAGCGACAGCCACGTCTGCGCACGCATTTCTCCCATCGTCGGCTCGCGCAGCCAGTTCTCATTGCCGCCAAACGCCTGCGGAACCGTCCACACCGGCTTTGTGCCAGTTGCCGCCAGTGCCGCATCCACCTTGTCTGCTACATAAGTCATCGGCTGATCCGGAACCGCAGTAGGATTGATCATAACAATGTCAAAACTGTTCAAATAAGGTGTTATATCCTGTTCAGGATCGATCATTACCGTTACCGGATGATTCAGATCCAGCGTCTTGACGTGGTTATACGCAGTTTCCATTCTTGCTACGCTCAGCCCGTGGCCCTGCGGGTCTTCTGCTAAGTACCAGGTCAAAATCGCCGGATGTCCTTGAAACTCGTTAATTTCGTCTGTAAGCAGGTCCAGCATTTGCTGTTCGGTCCCAAACTGCGTTATCTGGTCCAGAGCATAATTCACCCTCAGCCCAACTGCGGCACAACGATCCAGAAACGCCTGAATGTCGTCCTTTTCAGGCTGCGTATGTGCCCGCCCCACGCTCCATCGCGGCGAGATAAGGTTAAAGGCGTTTACCACTTCTTCTTCCGGCTGCCTGCTGGTCTGGTCCCAGTCCGTGAAAAAGCCAAACGGCAGAAACGGCCGACCATCTACGATCAAACCACCTGTCGCTGGATCGATCACCACTCCACCCAAAGCATTGCCGGCCAGCCACAGCAACAGCGCAAGGGAAATTAAATATGGCAATCTCTTAAGCATCTCTAAATCCTTAATCTAATTATCGTCAATTATAAGTGCTGTGATTAAAATAAAAAGTACCCCGAGCTTAATCATCACCCGGGGTACTTTTCTAAACTCACTTCATCCTGTTGAGCAAAGACTTAGCTTCTTTTACGCCTGATCAAACCAAGTCCGCCTAAGCTCAGCATAACGATTGTTGTAGGTTCGGGAACCGTGGATAGGGTTGCACCAACACCATCTTCATAGCCAACATAGACATTTAAAGCTCCGGTACCGGTAATCTGACCGCTATCGATAAGGGGCTGGTATGTTGTACTCATCCAGGTCAAATCCGCCCAGGGGATTACTACCTTACCGTCTGCACCAATGTCCATGGTGCCGCCCGCTCCAAAAACTATCCAGTTGGTACTGGTCAGTAACCCATCATCCAACTGGATGTGACCGGTACCGCCCAAGGGCATATAGATCGTGTTAGCAGTAACACTACCACCGTTGGTTATCGAAAGATAACCACCGTAACCCTCGTTTACCCCGGCACTACCAGCTTGGTCAGTGCCAATACGCAACTCGTTGGCACCACTACCATCGGTAACGGTGCCGCCATCTACATACAGTGACGAGGGACCTAACTGACCAAGTCCGAGAATCCCGGCTACCTCCAGGCTTCCGCCGGCTTGTACCGTCAGGCTGCCGTGCTGCCCGGCGTTCCAGCCGAGACCTGTAAGGTCATTGCACGTTGCTGCCGTACCGTTGTCGATGATAACATCGGCACCCGGTGCCGCTTTCCAATAAAAAACCGCGTCATCGGTAAGCGACGGTGCCGCTCCGCCGTACCAGTTCCCGCCAGCTCCGTCAGTCTTCCACAGGTTGTCTCCGCTAGCGCCATTCCACTCGGCTATTCCAAATGCACTTCCTACAAAGAGAAACGCAAAAAGAGTAACTACACAAAATACTTTCTTGTTCATTTCACTACCTCCTCATCTAACATTAACCATTCGCGGGTATTTTGGGCAACGCACCCGAAAAAAATACCCATCTCTTAAGCTGTAACCGTTCACGGGTATTTTGGACAACGCACCCAAAATAAAATACCCATACCAAACAAACCGCCTGCATAGTGCACTTGCTGCTGGTAAGTAACGTCTGACAGCGTTACCTTTGTCGGTTTTTCCTCCATGCGCGGCATTTCATAAACATTTGCAACAGTCAAAGTGTTAATTTAGAATGTTAGTTAGCACTGTTGCCCACTGCCAAAAACTACCACGGCAGGAAAGATAAATCGTTCCAGCTTTGTCAAAGAACTCCTGCTTCAGGTTAACTAACGGCCTGAACGGTTACACATTTTCGCGGTGTCCTATCATGTTTGCACACCGCACGATTAAACACAAATTATAGGACGAGATCGGCAAACACATAGAAATGCACATATTTCCAGACCCTCATCCATACACTTATTATAAAGAGAATAAGACATTGATACAATAGAATATTCATACTTTTTCTTGCACAAATCATAGCTTTTGCAAGTATATCTGAGTACAGGACATCCCGAAGGGGGGTCAGGGCCTATGCCGATGCGACAGAGTAACAGGGACAAAAGCTGTAATGTTAAAAAAAACGTACGGAACGAAAGTATGTTAGGGGGCATATCCTCTTAGCAGCCGCTTTTTTTGTACCGTAGAAAGGGACCGATGGCAACATTATCTGCTGGGGGATCATAGCCCCCGGCCATAGCGATAATCACTATACAGCGGCTATATAGCGGTCCCTGTCAAGATCACGGCGGACGTATCGCCCGGGAATTCTATAAGTTAAGGTCTTGTATGCTTATTTTTTCAAAAAAATTTCATATTGGTAAGCTGTGGAATAACAAAGAGTTAGGGCAAAATAATAAAAAGTATGGATAAAATCACAAAAAATGTGTGACAAATCACTTGGCTTGTCGGCTATACCGATGTATATTTTAAACAGAAAAAGAGTTTATAGGAAAAAACCATGACAAAACAAGTTGACGCCAGAGTGAGAATGACAACAGAGGAATACGAAGTCTTAGAATCTCTGGGTAAAGCAATGGCTGGCAGGGAAGGCAAGTTTAATCGGTCAGCGGTAGTCCGGGAATTTATACCAAGCGACAACTTTCTTCAGGCGATGATTATTTATAGCAAAAATTTTCGTGCCACGACCGAAGACGCAGATTTGATAGGCGATGCGCTTTATGGTGGGTTGACCACTATTCTTGTGGATCTAATGAAAAATACCGGTTTAACGATTTCAGCCCAAATAGAAGTCGAGACCGAGGGGCTTACCGGTAAAGCCCAAAGAGAGGCAATCGCAAAGCTCTTTGTTAAGTGGTCGAAGGCCTGGAGTAAAAGAATAGCGGGGTATTCAATGGAGCGTATCGAGGTCCCCTGTGGAGGAGATAGTACTTACGGAATAAATTATGTAGCTTGCAAGGATGACAAGTCGGATTATTACGATGACCCGGAAGCGATTGAAGCACTGGAAACAAAAATAAAAAAGTGCATAAAAGCCAAGTTTGATTTTGTGCGGGAGCTTATGGGAGAAGGCGATGGCACTGCAGTGGCGTCCAAAGAGAATATTGGTTGGCTACGTGAACAACTGAAGGATGGTATTGTCACCGTCTCGGAGGATATAAACTCCGTATCGGATTACATTGGCCGCTGCGATTGATATAAATATACAAAAAACGGAGAACGCAAAAAGGTAATTATCGAATATGCCTTAAAAAAAGGTTAAAAAATTTACATTACGGGCTTGATTATCCGCAGGCCAGCGGATGGTCGATGCAAAACAAACGAAGCGGCAGTCTGGTGCCAGAACCATCGGACTGTCGTTTTTTTTGTGCCCGGATATAGACAGAAGGAACACGGCATCGGCAACGGCAAAAAAATAAAATGACAGGGAGTGTCAAAAATGGACCGAAAACTGAAGTTTGTAGGGGTAGTCGATCAACTCGAACCAGGGAAGTATGCCGATATGAAGGCTCTCGGTGAAGCGATAAAAGAATAGAAAACCTATTGATACAATTAGTTGCTAAAGCAAAAAAAATCAACCGTCCCAGTATTCCCGGCGACGGCAGGCTGAGGATATCGTTTGCAACGTAAGAGGACAACAGTGGAAAAAACCAACAATAGCATTGTGTGTAAAAACTGGATGCCCGACGGTGCTGGCGGCTGGCAGCCGGTCCCGAGCATGCTTACCCAAGCCGAGGCTATCCGGTATTTGCGACTTGACGCTATCGATGTCAAAACTCCGATGCAAACCCTGGGGTATTATCGACGTAAAGGCCTGAAGGCCGTACAGGTTAGCAAGCAGATTTTGTACAAACGCGCCGACCTTGATGACTTTGTCAATATAATGAGCACAGAAAACCCCAGATAAACAGCTTGACTTTTTTGACGCAAAATAGTAATGGTGATGTAATGCACATAAATAAATACATCAAAGTTCACCTTAAAACCCGCAAGGTTAAGGGCCATACATACTATTATCTTTACTGGCAAGGCCCGGACGGCAAGCCTGTGCGGCGATCTATGGGAAACTCCAGGTATATATCCAAAAGGCAAGCCAACGCGTTCAGGGGGAAAGCAGAGGCGGACGTGAACAGCCGGCGAAATTCAGAGATCACATTGGGCCAGGCCCCGAGGTTGTCGATTTGGGCCGAAACATACATGCAGATCCGCAAGGCCGACCTTGCACCGGGGACGATAGAATTATATCAGCAGACGATAAGTTATTTGTTGGAATATTTCAGCAATGACCCCCCTATGGATCGAATAACTGCAACACAAGCCGGACTGTTTAAGGCCGCCCTGGCCGAGGGTGCTCTTTCTCATATAACCAAACGCAAGGCCATGCTTTCAGAAGCGACTATTGACATGCACATGAGAAATTCCAGGGCGATCTTCAATAAAGCTATCGAAGGCGACTTGATCATAAACAACCCATTCAAGAATATGCCAAGGAACATAAAAGCCGCTAAGGGCTGGTATTATGTGACGCCAAAAGACTTTCAGGCTATGCTTAACGCGTCACCTAGTATATCGTGGAGATTGCTGTTATCTTTATGCAGGAAGGCGGCCCTTCGCCGCGGCGAAGCCATAAATCTGGAGTGGGCCGATATTGATTTTGAGCAGAAGATCATTACAGTTATCGCAAAAGAAGATTGGCAGCCAAAAGACAAGGAGCCCCGGAAAATACCTATCGAGCAGGATCTCTACAACCTGCTTTTAGAGGCCTACGAGGCCGCCCAGGTCGGCCAAAAGAAGGTGGTCAACAGTATTCCATCGAATCTCAGCAGGGATCTGAGGGAACTGTGCAGGCGAGCAGGCGTCCAGGAATACAGCAAGCCTTTTCACACATTGAGGAAAAACTGCATAACGGACTGGGCTTCGCGTTTTCCCGTCCATGTAGTCAAGGAATGGGCCGGCCATGCCAACATGGAGACCACCAACAAACATTACCTACAAGTATCTGAAAGCGAGTACAAGAAGGCCTCAAATGTTAGGTTGTTTGAAATTTCCAGTTGCGATCCTGCGCAACTTTCTGCGCAACCGGCCAAAAATGGGGATTTTAATAATTCAAAAAACTTAGATAACTCGAGTAAAGAAAAAGACTTAAAGGAAATTGCGGGCGACCAGAATCGAACTGGCGTATCCAGCTTGGGAAGCTGGTGTTCTACCACTGAACTACGCCCGCTTAAACTTTGCGTAAGTCCTTTATTTACAA
>SDBV01012815.1_pt1 | contig 10705 bp, 8 predicted proteins | sample 2277081 | NCBI WGS metagenome assembly SDBV01 (sample SAMN10402039, study PRJNA504765) | marine sediment metagenome | isolation source: marine sediment core GS10_PC15, 223 cmbsf | place: Arctic Ocean: Southern Knipovich Ridge | collected 2010
CTTCCTCCCGGCCGACGGGGCCCCGCTGATCGGCGGGCAGACGCAGCACCTCTTGCCGGGCAGCCCGCCACAGGATGCGGGACAACCGGGACAGCGGCCGCAGCAGGTCCACGCCTCGCCGCCTGGAAACACACAAGTCCGGCAAGTGGCGTACGAAGCGCCAATGAGTGCCGCGCAAGTTGGGCCGCCTGCGAATGGTGTTCCGCTGCAACGGATGTCGAGCACCACGATCACCATCCCACCACGATTCGGCCGCCAGCGGCCCGTGGCAAGTGTCGCCCGGCGAACGGCCAGGCAGACGCTGACGCTCCCCAACCCGGTCCCTAGGGGACAACCGGCGGCGGCACAGCATCCCTTGCTGCCGGCGGCACAGCATCCCTTGCTGCCGGCGGCACAGCGGCAGGCTCGTCCGGGACCCGCAGTGCCGGCTCGGCGGGGGCCACCGCCACTACAATCTCGTTTCGCACCTGCCCAATCCCGGCTTCCAATCGTGCCAATTGCTCGGCCAAGGCGCGAGCATAGTTCGTGGCAACCACACCCCGCAACGTCGCCGTCCGCCCCTGGATCACAACCTCCACCGGCGATACCGCCTGCACGCTAACGTAATTCGAAAGCCGCTGCGAGAGGGCAATACTGACCCGGCTGGGCGCCAACACAGGGCGACTGAACCCCATCCGCAGAGAGGCACGGATCTGCGTTGTGCCCCGCTGTCTGCGAGCGGCACCGCCGGGTCCCCTGGACCGATTCGTTCGGGTCGGACCCAACGAACTCATTGCCGATCCTTGCCCGCCGACGTTCTGACCGGCTTGGACGGAACCGGCGAAACCCTGTGACTGCATCTCCGTGGCACTCGAGCCGACAAATGCACCGCGTTGCCGGCTGGCTTGCATGAGTTGCTGCAAACCGGCAGCCTGCCCTATATTGCGCGCCTGTTGCTCCAACATCCCACCGGGTGTGCTACTTCCCAGGGGGCTGCCGCCGCCGAAACTCCGCGCGCCTGCGGTCACACCTCCGCCCAGCCCCCCCCCGCTGCCGAACAGGGTCCGGCCCTGGCCCCAGACTGCCGCCTGCGTCCAGAGCATGCTCGATACTACGATCATCGCCGCCGATAGATGGATTCGCATAGCGACCTCTCCCGTTTGAGTCCAGTTTCGCACCGTGCTATCACTTATATCGTACAAACGCGGTACCTTATATCGTATAGAAACACCAACGAAATGGCAACGGATCGTCGATTTGGCAAGTTTTTCGGCGAACCCAATTTAGCTGCCCCCCCATTCGGAGGCTATTTCCTCGGCCCCTTGGCGTGCAGCCGGGTGATGACCTCCTCAGATCGCACCCCCAGGCCAGTCAGCTCGAATCGCCGCGACGCCGGGCCGGTAATCTCGATCTCGATCTGGATCCGATCCGGCGGAAGGCACCCTTGCACCCGATCGGCCCATTCCACCAGCACCACTGCGTCGCTCTGGAAGTATTCCTCGGGCCCCAGCGCCAGGAACTCGTCCTCGTCTCGAATTCGATAGGCGTCCAGGTGGTATACGGTCCGATCGCCGCGATACTCGTGAATCAGCACGAACGTGGGGCTAACCACCTCGCGGCGGTCTATCCCGGCGGCCTCGGCAATCGCCTGCACCAGCCGGGTCTTGCCGGCCCCCAGCGTGCCGCACAACGCGACCGTAATCCCGTCGGGGAGCAGTTCCGCCAGGGCCGCCCCCAAGGCGACCGTGGCCGCTTCGTCGTCGGCATCGTAGATGAATGGTCTCATTCGCCTATTTGGAAAAAGTAGGGTGGACACAGCGTCCCCCGCTGCCGGCGGCACCGCCCACCAAATCTCACGTGGAAGACGTCAAACAGTTTTTGGTGGGCAGTGCCCACCCTACGACTGTCTTCTGGTGTCTTTCAACGGCCTGCTCAGCGGTGTGTAACCGGATACCGCCGGTCAGTCGAACTTGTGTTGCCAGCCTCCGGGGGTCAGCTTGCGCCGCTGCCCCTGCACGCCCTCCTCCCAGAGGCCCGGCTCGTCGATGAACCGGCCGATCGCCGTCAGCGGCACGTCAAGCGGTTGTTCGGCCAGCATCCGCGAGGCCTCTTCCGGGGGCACGGCCAGGACCAACTCGAAATCCTCGCCGTCGTTCAGCGCGTGGTCCAGTGCGCTGGACCCGTCGCCGAGCCTGGTGGCCAGCCTGCCCGCGTCCTCGCTTATCGGCACGGCTTCGCTACGGACGACGGCCCCGCAGCCGCTCTGGTGGGCAATGTGGGAAAGATCGATCAGCAGCCCGTCGCTCACGTCGATGCCGGCCCGCAACTCGTAGCGCCCGTTCAACAACAGGGCCTCCCGCACCCGGGGCTCGAAGTCGAACTGCCGGCCCAGGATGCTGCCGCCGAAGGATCCGGTCACCACGATCAGGTCTCCGGGCCGGGCGCCGTCGCGCCGCAGCGGCCCGTGTTCGGTGACCTCGCCCAAGAGGCTCACACTCACCACCAGCGGCCCGTCCCAACTGTTCGTGTCGCCGCCGGCGATGGCCAATTGATAGCGCTCGGCCAGCGGCAACAGGCCCTCATAGAGCCCCAGAGCGATTTCCATGCCTCCCCGACGGGGCAGGGCCAGGGCGATCAGTGCGGCCAGCGGCCGGCCGGCCATGGCCGCCAGGTCGCTGAGGTTGACTGCCAGTGCCTTGCGGCCCGCGGCGGCCGGCTCGATTTCGCTCAGCTCGAAATCGACGTGGTCGGTCAGCAGATCGACCGTGAGCAGGCACTCGTCGACTTGGGCCAATCGCAGCACGGCCGCGTCATCCCCGGGCCCCAACCGCAACAGCGGATGGGGTGGGAGCCGGTCGCGGAGTTGTGCGATCAAATCGGATTCCATCGGCGGCCGACCCCGTCTACGATCGATGCACTGGCCCGCCGTGCGCAGACCATGCCAGACCGAATTCGCATGTAGAATACCCCGGTTCAGAGACGCAGTCCAGCGGTCTGTCAACGAGCGTGGCGGCGGACACGCCGACCCATTGCATAGCAGGAGGCACCTGGCCCGGAAACCTGTGCTCTGTCGGCCGCTCAGGGACGCCGCGCCGTGGCCATGTTCGCCGACAGATAGCCGTAGAGGGTCTGGCTCCCGCGAAGTATGAAGAACTTCAGCGGCGCGAACTCGTTGAAGTCGGGGCGGTTCAGCACGTAGGAAACGTTGTCTATGGAAACCGTCTCCCACTTGTGCATCCCTACCAGCACGTCGCCCGTGCGGATCCCCTGCTTGGCGGCCGGACTGCCCGGTCGGACGGCCACGACCGACAGCCCACCACGATAGGACGTCTGGTACGTTGCCCGAAATTGCTTGCTGGAGATCGGTTTCAGGTCCAAGCCCAACACGTCCCAGGCCAGGTGGCTGGGCGGCTTGGGCCGCGCCGGCAGCCCGGCCAGCGTAAGCTGCACTTTCACGGGCTGCTCGGCCCTGCGGACGGTAAGCTCTATCTTCTCACCCACCCTTCGTTCCAGCATCGCCCGAGAGAAATCCAGATTCCGCCGAAGCTCGGCATCCCCGACGGCGGTGATCACGTCGCCGGATCGGAGTCCGCCTTTGAGGGCAGGACTTTCCTGGTCGACCGAGGCGACGGTCAGGCCCTGCTCGGAAGCGGTCGGCTGGGCGACCAGCACCACACCGTGCCACGTGTTCTGGACGTTGCGCGAGGCCAGCAAATCGGCCGCCACCTCCAGGGCCCTGTCTACCGGCAAGGCAAAGCCGATACCCTGGGCCCCGGCCCGAACTGCCACGTTGATGCCGATCATCTCGCCGTCGATGTTCAACAACGGTCCGCCCGAATTGCCCGGATTGATGCTGGCGTCCGTCTGGATCAGATCGTCGTAAAACTGCGCATCGTTGATCTGCACCGGCCGGTGCAGCGCGCTGATGATTCCACACGTTACCGTGTGCTCGTATCCGAAGGCGTTCCCGACCGCCACCACCGGCTCCCCCGGCATCAAGTCCGACGATGTGCCCGTGGTGATAACCGGCAACTCCTCGCCGAAATCAACCTTGATGATCGCCAGGTCCGTCTCGGGATCGTGAGCCAGCAACCGCGCGGTCGCCTGCCGGCCGTCGGCCGACGTAACCTGGATCTGTCGCACACCGTCCACGACGTGATGGTTGGTCAGGATATACCCCCGCGGATCGATCACCACTCCGGTGCCCATCCCGTTCACACGCTGACTTTCGCCGGAATGAGGGGTCAACGCGCCGGATCTGGGGATGGTCTTCTCGCCACGGATGTTCACGACCGAAGGCCGGGCATTTTGGACCGCCTTGACGATCGGAGTTTGCCGCAACTGCGACGCGGCGCAGTGTTCCAGTAATGACGGCCATCCGGAAAGGAGGACCAGGCTCATGCAAATAGCCCCGCCGCAGAGCAATATCGGGCGCAGAATTCGGTCGGGCATGGGGGTGTCTGTCGCAGGTGTTTGGCAGGCTGCGTGGGTGTTCGACACTCGCCACCGTCGCGGCGACGGGTCGGCATGCTCGCAAGAAAGCGATCACACCCATGTAGAATCGGTCCGGCGCCGGCGGCGTCTTGACCAGCGGCGTTAGCACCAGAACAGACTACCCAGACTCCCATCCGCATAAGGGAGTCTGCCGAACCAACAAGGTAGGCAGCATGGGCCGAGTTTGAGGTCCGGGCCCCCTCAGCGCTCAATTTGCGGAGTCGCAATCCCCGACTCTTGCCCCCGATGGAACCACTGCTTCCATCGCCGAACCCGCTGGGGAGTGCCCGCGGGGGCCTGATCCTCAGAAGACGCACTTACGTCGTGACCGACTGCCTTGCGAAGGCCCTCCAGGGCCGCGTGGCAGATGGCCGGGCGGTCGTCCAGAAGGCGGATCAGGGCGGGGACAAAGGTGGTGTCCGCCGCATCGCCCATCGCCGTGGCCACCTTACGGCGGACCTTCGGATCCGTGCTGTAGGCCAACCGCTGCAGCGCCGCCGCACCAGCCGGGTCGCCCAGCCGAACAAGCGCCACGGCCGTTTCCAGCCGCAGATACTCGTTGGTCGTCCGCAACAGCCGCCGCAACGGCTGGGCCGCGTCTGGATCGCCCGTGGCGCCCAGCGCGCCCACCGCGGCACGAAGCACCCCCAGGTCGCGGTCTTCCAACGCCGGCAGCAGCATCTGGGCGTGGTCGGGATGCGGATGGGCGGCCAAGTGATCGCAGGCCCGCCGCCGGACCTCGGCCGAAGGGTGGCTGATAGCCGCGTAGGCCAGCCGAACCGAGGCCTCGCCGGCCTCGCTGGCCAGCGCCGCCAAAACATCGTGCCAGACCAGTTGGTCCGGCTCGGCCACCACCAGTTGGAACAGCCGCGTAACGGCCAGACGACCCAAAGGACCCTCGCCGGCCAATTCGGCCAACTCCCCGGCCGCCTCGCGCCGCTGGGATACCTCCGCGGCCGCCAATCGGTCCAGGACAGCGTAGACCGGTCCGTATCGAGGCAGCACGTCGCGATATATCACCTCCGGCAGAGGCAGATGCCGATCGAAGGCCAGTTGCTCCAGGGCCTCGACCAGGTCGGGCCCAAAATCGATCAGCGCCTCCACGTCCTGCCGCCGGACGAGTTGTTCGAGATGATCGAGCTGCCCCGGCGTGATCGTGGAAATCGGCGTCCCGCCCGGGCCGGCCTCCGTCAACGAGACCTGTTCCGCCCGGCCGAACTGTTCCCGGAAACGACGTTGCAGCTCCTCCAGAACTCTCTGGCGTCGTTGGGGCGGGCCTTCGACGGGAAACTCCATCGCCGGCGGCCATCGGGAAGCCAGTTGTTCCGCGGCGGTTCGTCGGGTCAACAGGCTGCGGCTCGCCAGCCCCTTCAGCAGGATCGCCCCGGACCGTTGAAGCGGCCATTGGGCAACCGCCAGCACCACCTCTCGCTGGATCATCGGGCTGGGGTCTTGCAGCAATTGGCCAGCGGTGGCCATCACGGCTGGGTGGTCCTCCACTGGCAGCGACGTCGAAGACGCCATTGCGAATTCTCCGGCCAAGGCCCGGGCCACCTCCAGCCGCACCCGCCACGAGCGGTCGTCGGCCGCGCGGAGCATTTCCTGCCGGGCTCCCGACTTCGCCAGCGCGGAGACCGCGGCGGCACGGACCGCCTCGGCGTGGTCGTCCAGCAGCAATTCAAGCGTGGATCGGGCCTGCGGGCCACCCAGTTCTCCCAGCGCCTCGATCGCCGCCGTGCGGACCTTCACCTCATGGTCTCGCACCGCCGCCGCCAGGTATCGGTGGGCCTCGCCGTGGCGTCGCCGGGCCAGCGTGAGCATCACGGCGGCCCGCACGCCGGGGTTCCCGTCGGCCCGCATATCGGCCACCTCGACCGGCAAACTGCCGCCTCGGCCAGAGGCCCACGCCCGCAATGCCGCCAGCCGCACCTCGGCTGACCGGCTGCGCAATGCCGTGACAAAGTTGGGGTCATCGGCCGGGTCGACGTGTCGGGCCAGGCCGCGGATCAACTCAGCGTGCAGATCGGCGTGGTACGTAGATCCCACCTGGCGCGAACTGCGGCCGTATTGATCGAGCAGTTCTCGCAACAGGGCCACCACCGACGGCCCCTTCAACGTCGCCAGGGCCTCGACCGCCGCACGCCGCATCGGCCGGTTGATGGCGGGCCCCCGCGCCGCATCGGCCAGTTGCTCGGCCCCGCTGGCGTCGCCGGATCGCGCCAGTGCAATCGCCGCATTCGTGGCCACGATCGGGTCGGCGGCGGCCAGGTAGCGGTGCCAGTCAGGGCGTCGTCGCGGCGGCCGGGCCAAGAGGTCTTCCAGGTCCGGATAGCGCCACCTGTACTCCGGCTCCGCAGAATCGCGCTGCGGCGGCCGGATGGCACGAATCCAAACGCTCCGGCCCTCGGCGTCGCTTCCGCGAGCCAGCACCGCCCGATCTCCGGATGGGTCGCCGGCGGCAACGGTCGGATCCGGGCTGGACGGTGGAGATGCCTTCTGGGCCTCTTCCGGCCGAACACCCGCCGCCAGTGGCAAGTCCGGCAAGACCCCGTCTCTCAGCCAGCCACAGCCCGGAGTGCCCAGGCCCGCCAGCAGACAGACCGTCACCACCACGCGCTGAGTGAGTTGCCTATGGAAGAGCGGCACGTTGGGCAAGTCCTTTTGCCGATGTGCGGTACGCGATTCTCAGCCGATGCGGCTGTCCGTTGCTGCGACGTCCTTGTCCGGCGGTTACTTACTCGGTGTCTGCCACGGCGGCCTTTGCGCTACGGCGATGGGTTGGAGAGCAACGCCCGGAGCTTCTCCGACTCCGCGGTGATGTCCTCCATCATTTCCTTCAGCTTTTCTTCTTCGTCCGCTTCCTTCGTCCTGTTCGCCTCGATCAGGTCCAGGATCGCCTGCACGTGTTGTTTCACCGTGGCCACCAGCTTTTCGTGGGCGGTCCCTTGGGCCAGTGAGGCAACTCCGCCGGGTTTGTCGGGCTCGCCGATCAGGCCAACCGAGGCAGCGTTGACGCGGTACCTCAGCCGGCGACGGGAGACGATGGGGATTGGGGCCGGCATTTCGACTCCGGGTTGGCCGCCCGGCGGGCCTCCCAGACCCCAGCCGGGCTGAACCCTGTAAGAGAGCGCGGGCGCGCCGGGGGCTGCCGATTCAGCTTTTGCCTTGGCTACGGCTACGGCCTGGGCCTTGGCCTCCGCGGCACACGCATCCACGGCCAGTTTACCCAACGGGATCGCCAACTTCGAGGCGTCCAATCCGGCCGCACTGGCGTAATCCAGCCTGCCCAGCGCCTCGGCGGCCGTACATCTGGCGATGAATGGCGCCGCCGCATCCGCCACCATCCCGACCAGCGCCGTGGCCACTTCGCCGTTGTCGCCCGGCGCTGCCAGGTCTCCCAGCACCTCGGCGGCCAGTTTGCGCATCCAGGCGTAGCCGTCGGCCGAACGCCCGGTCGGCCGTGGCGCACCGATCACGGCCATTGCGGCGTTGGCGGTGTCGGCATCCCGGGCACCGCCAAGCTTCACGTGCCGACGGATCCCGACCAGCGCCGCCACCTTTACGGCGTCCATTTGTTTGGCGTCCTCGACCGCGGCGACCAGCACCGGCAGGGCGGCCGGCAAAGGAACCGCAGGATCGGAAGAACGCGGCTCTTTGCCGTTCAACTCGCCGATCACCAGCATCGCGTTGTATCGCGCCGCCGGATGGCACTCCCCGGCCATCTTGCTCATGAAATTCAACGCAAGGGTGTTGAGGTGATCGTGGATGGGGCCGCTCTTGGCCGTCTGGAGTTCGGAGCGGAGTTCTTTGCGGAAGCGGTCCGCCAGCGAAGCCGCGTTCTTCTCCTCCGACCATCGGGCCAGGGCGTAGGTCTTGTAGTACGCGTCGAGCTCATCTTGCTGGCCCGCGAAGTTCGGCGCCCGCAGGATCCTCAGGATCACCGACCGCTTATTCTTCTGCTCCTCGTCGACGTCGTACACCACGTGCGCCGGCTCTGCCGCCGGCGCGCCGCCAAGCGGAGGCTGGCCGGCCTTTGCCGGGTCGCCCGGTTGCCCGGCCGCGGGAGGTGCCGGCCCAGGCGCGCCCGCCGGCTGCGCGGCAAATATCCGGGAACAAAACACAATCGATCCCAAGACGACCGACATCAAGACGATCGATCGGGCCAGATCGTGGCCACCACGATGGGATTTCATAGAGGGCATGGCGCACACAAGTTCCGTAGCCGACCGGCATGGAGAAAACACACACAGTAATAGGTTACCAACACTACCAGAGACCTGTCAAGTGGTATCAATATACCCCCAGTCAGCGGGTAGCAAGGGGCGGCCAGCCAGGGAGGTGTAGAAGCCGTAGACGCCCATCGCCGCCACGGTATCGCTCCGTCCTTCAATAGAGAGATCGAATCCATGCGGCCAGAGAAAGTCCGCCACCATCGACGCCAGCGGTGCGTCGTCTTCGACCAGCAGGATTCGATCGTGTTGTGATTGTTGGTTCATAGATCTGTCGTTATTGGCTTCGTCAACAAATGCTCTTGTCGCAGAGCGGCAGGCGACTATTCGTGGCGCAGTGCTTCTATCGGGTCCATGTGTGCGGCCTGCCGTGCCGGGTAGACCCCGAACAGTAGCCCCACGCCAAGAGAAACGAACAACGATAATGCGACGGACCACGGCGCGATACGCGGTTCAAGCGTGTAAACGATGGGCGGCAAGAGATCGGGAGACATGATTGTCAGAAGTGTCCGCGCCCCTCGAAACAATGGACCACATAATAGACCGCACAGGACTCCCAGCAGACCGCCGCTGGCCGTCAGCACAACCGTCTCGGTGAGGAACTGTTGGATGATGTGCCGTCGTGTCGCACCGAGCGCGCGGCGGATGCCGATCTCGCGAGTCCGCTCGGTCACCGTGGCAAGCATGATGTTCATGATGCCAATCCCGCCCACGAGCAGTGAGATGCCGGCGATCACCACCAGCAGAACATTGAACATGGCCCGGGTTCTTTCCGCCTGCCGCAGCAACTCCTTGGGCACCACAACCGCGTAGTCTTCCTGGTCGTGGTACTTCTCGAGCAGCATCTCGATGATCGCCGCCGTTTCGTCAACATCGTCGATGTCGTCGACGGTCACCGTGATCTGGCTGAGCTCGACAAGCTCTCCCTGAAACTCGCCGCCAACACGTTTCATCACAAGATCGCCAACGCGGTAGCGGAGAGTCTTCAGCGGAATATAAGCATCCAGATTGTAGTCCCTCGCCTCCAGGCTGCCGCCAATCGCGGCCGAAGCCATGCGCGGCTTGGTTTGACCGATCACCACGTAGAATTCGCTTCCCACCCAGATCGTCTGGCCAATCGGGTTCTCGAAGGGAAAGAGCCGCTTTGCCGTGTCGTCGGCCAGTACCACGACCTTCTTACCGCGGTCGCGCGGAGTGAGCCATCGACCTCGCGCAATTTCCAGTCGATTGAGTTCGAGGTAATCCTCGACGCAACCCACGAGTTTGGCGTCGGCAGTCCGGTTTCCCAGGCGCAGTTCGAAGCGAAGTTCACGCATCGGAACCGCGCGGCGAATGCTCGGAATGTTCGAAACGATTCGACGGTAGTCGTCTCGCAGCAAACCGTACGTTTTGACACGACTGTTGGCGTCGTTGCCCTGGCTGGCCGAAATCGGCTGCTTGGTCCGAACGATGATGTTCGTCGCGCCGAGTTCCTTGATCTGCTGCTGTGCGCGATAGCTAACACCTTCTCCCATGGCCACCAACCAGATCACCGTCGTGGTGCCGATGAAGATGCCCAATGCAGCCAAACCGGCCCGCATCTTCTGCAGCAACAGGCTCTTTAAGCCTAGTTGGACGGTTTGGACGAAGGAGCTGTTCACGAATTCATCGATTGCCCATCAAGAGGCCATGCGTGGTTGTTGGTAGAATGAAGGTGGCCTTCGGGAGTGGCTTGCCTGCTTGTCAGAACCTGGCTCTGGCGGCCTTGACTCGGTGTGGGACTCAGGCGACTCCGGCTCCCGCGGCTTTGCTTCGTCGAGCGGTTTGAGCACCTCTGTTTGTGCTTCCTCAATGAAGGCCAGCGGATTGAGCAGGACCTGATCCCCTTCCTTCAGACCCGCCTTGACGACAATGAACGAGTCGTTGGTGTCGCCGAGTTGCAGCGAACGCCGTTTTGCTCCCTGGGCCGTCTTGACCCAACAGAAGTCTCCCTCCGCAGTTTCTACCACTGCTGCTACAGGTAT
>SDBV01012816.1_pt1 | contig 10704 bp, 10 predicted proteins | sample 2277081 | NCBI WGS metagenome assembly SDBV01 (sample SAMN10402039, study PRJNA504765) | marine sediment metagenome | isolation source: marine sediment core GS10_PC15, 223 cmbsf | place: Arctic Ocean: Southern Knipovich Ridge | collected 2010
GAGATATAGTGCGAACCAAGGGACGGGTTCCCGATTGTCGCGTCTCTGTATACCTCTAGGGTATCGACTCCCAGACGCGGCCCCGTATCTGAACTATTGACATAAGGAGGAGAGCATGAAGAAGCCAGTCACGTTTCAGGAGTGGCTTCGCCTGTACATTCAGTTGATGAAGAGGGTACGGGACGGGAAAGCGATAGACGACTGGAGCCTCCCCGAGATTTCATCATGAAGCCTAAGTGCAAGCTGTGCGGGAGTGCTCACTGGACGTGGGAGGAGCACACGCTCACGGGGACGGAGGCGTTACAAAAGGTAGGAGCGGCTGTGTTGGGGCACGAGAAGCGAATAGTGGTGTTCCCTGACCCGAACCCACCTGAGACCACAACGACTGCGACGGACGGCCCGATGGTATATGTCCCTACATTGTCCCTACAAGAATCGGATGTCCCTACATGCGAGGGTTGCGGAAAGCGGCCCCGTGAGGGGCGATACAAGTCTTGTTCGGCCTGCCGGAAGAAAGCCTACAGGTCACGCCACGGGGACTGAGTAGTAGTTCTCGTCCCAGGCCGAAACGCCAAGCAAAAACGGGCAGGTGTCGCACCACCAGTAGTTGATATACGAATTGCCGTCATAGGCACCAGGAACATCGCTGCGACCCAGCCAGCGATTGCGGCGGCTGTGAAAGTGGCTGGAGTGGTGCGAAGGCGGGGGCAGGAAGTCTTGACGCCAACACTCATCGTTTTCCATGCCTAGATTGTACTACAGGGAAAGGAGCAGGGGATGAACGTCAAAATCACCACGTCTGAGTACGAGATGGAGTTCGACGTACCGGAGAAGAAGCTGGAGTTGGTGAGGGCGCTTCTTCATGAGGTAGCGACAGGGGCGCAGAATACCCCGAAATGAAAAACTGGTGTCCCCACTGTCACAAAGACACCCTCAAGCAATGGGGTAATTCCACACCAAACCGCCCGGTATACCTTGTCCCTGAAGATGCGGAGCACCGCACCTATCGAGTTATGGGCTGCCTCAACCCTGAGTGCAGGAGTGCATGGATGCATCTGGGCCAGCCTGGAATCTGGTGGGTGACGCGCCATAGTGAGTTGAGGTCTGAATGGCTAGAAAAGTAGCGATCCCGCCCACTGTCAAATTAGGAGCGCACGAGTTTAAGGTGAGAATGCTGCGGGGGATGGCGGCGCGGCGTAATGCCGCAGCGGAGTCTTCCGGCCCATTGTGTGAAATCCGCGTAGACCCAGACCGCACTGGCACAAAGAAGACACAAGCCTTCTGGCACGAGGTTGTCCACCAAGCCTGGGACATCTTCGGCGGTGGGCAAAAAGCTCCCACAGAGGGTCAGTGCGATGCCTTCGCGGAAGCCGTAACTCAAGTGTTAACGGGAGCGATGGGGCTAGACTTCGATTTCTCAGGTCTACCCGTAGAGGACTCTCAGTGACGACTGAAGTCGAAATATCTCTGAACAAGGGGGCGCAGGACGGGTTTGTCCGTTCCGAGGCTCCGTTTCCGGCGTTCATGGGGGGCCAGGGTTCGGGAAAAACAGCCGGTGGCGTGATTAAGTGCTGGATGTACACGATAGCAAACCCCGGCTCTCGCGGAGTCTGGACGGAGCCGGTAGCGGCGATGTTCCAGGAATCGTGTCTGCCGACGCTGAGATCATTCTTCGGGGAGTATGAGGGCTCGTTCTGGCAAGAACAGGGCAAGGGTGGCCCCAACCACCGGATTGAGTTCTCGAACGGCTGTGTGTGGATGCTCAAGGCCGCTGAGACGCCTGAGAGGTTGGTCGGGTTCGAGGTGGCGTGGGCGTTGATGAACGAGGCCGGTTCCACTGAGCACGGAAGTCAGGAGCAGGCTTACCTGAATCTGGTCGGAAGATTAAGGCAAAAAGGATTCCGGCATTGGTTGGGCGTGGCAACAACCCCTTCCGGATATAACTGGCTGTGGCGAGAATGGGTGGACAGTCCCACGGCGAAAGAAACCGGACACCTACTGTTCCACGGCTCTACCTTCGAGAACAAGGAAAACTTACCGGATGAGTATATCGAGAGGATGTCCCAGGCTTACGTCGAGGGCACCCCGATGTACCGAGAAAGGGTTTTGGGCGAGTTCGTCCAGATGTCGGGATTAGTCATACCCAACTTCGACGTTGACAAACACGTCGCACCCTGGCCGGACGAACTGTTCATACGGAAGATCGCGGGCGTGGACTTCGGCGTTCAGAGCCCGACTGCAATCGTGGAGTGCGCCGTCACCAATTCCGGCCACAGGTATTTGAAAGAGTGGCTGTACAAACGTGACTGCGACGACGAGACGTTCGTGAAGGCGTGTAGAGACGCGATGGACGACGGGATTACTTTGTTCGTCTGCGACCCGTCGGGGAAAGACAGAATTAGATGGATGAACGACAAGGGGATTCCTTCAGTCAAAGCCCGTTCTAACAGAATCGAGGCGAGGGTGAAGTCGTGGATCACGCCATTAAGTCAAGGGATGTTGACCATCTGCAACGAATCTCAGTTCCTCATTCGTGAAGTCTCAGGACTCTCTTGGGCCAAACGAAGAGGACGAGAGTTAGAGACCGACAAGTTTGACGTCAACACGCCCGATCACGGATTCGACGCGGGCGCGGACGCCCTTCAGGAGATAGAAGCGATGCCGATTGGTTGGAAAGTGCCCGAATTGGTGGAAATGCTGTGAGACGCGGAAAGCCCAACGCGGAAGATATTGACAAGCGGGCGCGGGAGAAGGAGGCTTCATCCGGCTCTCAGCAAAAGCTCGACAAGCAGATGATCTCCCAGTATCACCAAGATCACGTCATCGATGCCTACCAGCCTCAAAACACGGGGAATAAGAAGATCGTCAAACCCGTGGGCATGGGGATCGTCGGCACCCAGATCGACCGTAACGTCCACGTCCTAAGACCCCGACCTTCCGCGAGGGTTAACGCTGTCGGCGGGCAGGAGGCCGAAAGGCACGCATCGGGAAAGATCGAGCCCTGGCTGAATATCGCGGTCTGGCGCTCCCAGGGGGATTTCCCCGTCTGGGACACCGGACTCTTAGACCAGAGCCTTATCGGGGAGTTCGTCTCTAAAGTCCTCCCCGCGCCCCAGTTCTGGGCCGATGACGAAGTGGCGGAGGAGGTTGATAAACTCAATTCTCTGGTTGCCGAGGGTGCCCCCGAAGAGGACATCAAGAAACAGAAGGCGAAATTACAGCGGGCCAAGGACGACAACTGGCCCATTGTGTGGCGGTACGTTGATCCAACTTCGGCATATGACGTCTGGGACGAACGCGGACGCGCCGAGGTGTTCGAGGTCAGGAAGATGACAAGAGAAACCATCGAGACCCGATTCGGGGCGATTGATTTGCCCGACGACATCAAAAAAGAGACCGAGCTGGAGGTCATCGAGTATGCAAATCACGAATTTGTCGCTTCTGTCCTAAGAAGGGGTGGGGGGAAAGTTAGCAAACGGGATGCGATGTTCCTTAAAGAACCGTGGGAACACGGGATGCGGATGCTGCCGTACACGTTCATACGCTTCGACCCCATGAGGACGAACGACCGAGGCCACACCCGCAGAGGGGCGTCCTATCACGGTAGAGAAATGGTGCAGATGGTGGACGAGTCCATCACCGATCTCAGAACCGTCTCCCGTAAGGAGGTAGAGACGCCGCTCTGGGCGCGATTAATACCGCGACTGAGGGCGGCACTGGGCCTGGAAGAGAAGAGTATTAAGGTTGAGGAGGGCGTTCCCGTCATCCTCCTTCAGGGCGAAGAGGGGAAGGAGGAAATCGGGCGGGTTGCCACGCCGACTGTGAACCCGAATCTGTTTGCGCTTGTCCAGTTTGGAGCGGAGTACCTTGATCGATCAGGGGCGCATCGGCCAGAAACCATCGGCCAGGGACCGGCGGGGCAGTCCGCTGTCCACCTGGACACCGCCCGCCAGGCTCAGATAACCGAACTCTCCGTGGCGCATTTCAACGCGCAGGACGGCTTCGCTAACATCTGCAAACTGCACCTCAGAGCGCTTCCCGAAGACGATAAAGTAACGGTGAGAGAAGCTGACAACAAACACGGCTCCAGGGAGATTTCGCTTGATCGGGAGGACGCGCAGAAATACGAGCTCTTGCTTCAGGGGATAATCAAGATGGCGTTGCCCGTGAACCGTGGCGCTGCCGTGACCAACGCTCGATTATTGACGGAAGCTCGCGGGCCTGGACAGAGACCTCTACTCTCGGACGTCGCCGTCCTTCAAGGAGAACTGGACATCGAGAACCCGATGGAGATGGTCGATAGCGTCAACGAGCAGTTGGTCGTGAACGCCTTGGTAGACCAGTTCATCGAGACCTTAAAGCGTCAAGCCCAGGTCGCCGCTGGTGAATTGTCACCGGAGGAGATCGCCGCCATCGCGCAAGGGTTCGCCGACCTTCCGGTTCAGGCCCAGCAAGCATTGTTGTCAAGGTTCCAGGGCGACGTTCCACCTGAATTAGGCGGCGGCGGGCAGCTAGCGCGGGAAGCGGCACTTGGGGCCAGAGCGACGCGGGGTCAGCAGCTATCGGAGGTGCAGGGTGGCGGATAATTTCGGCTCGCCGCACCTCACTGACACCGCTGGGAGGTACGACCGCATACTAGACAACGCCCAGAAACGGGTTGAGGAGGTCAAGAAGAACCTCAACGTCGTCCCCAACCGACCTGTGGGTTCTGTGAAAATGTCCCAAGAAGAGGAGAAGCGAGACTACATGGCCATCTCCTTCGACGCGGCGGCTTTGGACGACAGGTTGAGCCAGTTCATCGCCGAATTGGGGTTTGGGCCTGGAATGCTTGAGTTTGCCTCTTGGGTTAAGAGGAACAATGCCTAGATACTTTTCCTACGTCACCCCCGACACCCGCACGCGAAGGTTGGAAGAACACACCCAGCGCGAGTTCCAGCGCAAACTGCGACTCGATGCCGTGTTCAAGCAGAAGAACGATGAGATCAAAGCACAGACAGAAGAACAGACGGCGCGGAAACTTCAGCTAGACCAGGCAGGTTCCGTCAGAATGCAGATCGAAGAACAGCGGGCGAGAAGGCTGGAGTTGAGTAAGCGTATCCCTGAAGAGGCGCGACCGACAGCGGAACAGAGGCGAGACAGGCAAGGACGCACCTTCCCTGATCCTGCCCTTCGCGGCTCGGACGTAGGAGACAGGCAGCAGCGCCAGCTTGAACTCTTCCAACGACTCATTGCTGAGGGCGTAAGCCCTGAAGAAGCGGAGGCACGAGCTTTTGGTGGGCCAACGTTCACCCGTGGCGAAACAGTAACTCCAGAGGGCCAGTTGGCTTTGACGCGAGGCGAGGAGCCTACGCTGACCCCCCCAGGCACCGTAAGCGACGTAGTGGGGCAACTTCCCGCTATCGCAGGAGCCCCCCAACGTTTCCTCGATCCCGTCGCAGCACTAGCCCTACAGGTAGTCGAGTCACCAGCGGGCAGAGGCATACCTGGCGTCGGGGCGCTGACATCCGCCCAAGCTGCCGCAGGGCCAACTGCCGACGTTTTGGGGAAAATCACTGTCCCCGAAGCGGGTGAGCCAGGGCAACGGCTACAAAGTCTGGTTGACATCGCTCAGTTTGGCGCGGGAGCTGCGGAAGCAACTCTACCCCGCGAAAGGACGTTCGGCGAAGCGTTTGAGGGTGGAGCTGTCAATCCGATCAAGGCAGCACTAGGGGATGAGGAGGAGATAGCAAAGGCTCAGGCTGTCCTGGAAGAGGCGGGGCTACCGAGGGCGCTTGCCTTCCAACTTATCTTCGACCCCTTCAACGTTATTCCAGGCATTGGCTTCACCAAGGTTGACGACTTCGCACGGCTTCTGAGGTTTGCGACGAAGGCGAAGGGCGCTGCGAAGGTTCGGGCAGTGGCCGCGCTGAAGAACTCAGACCTAATCAAGGACATCGAACGTGGCGGCTCGGCGCTGGACGTTGCGGACGAGGCTACAGGGATACGATTCGCGGGCGACGAGACGGCTGGTTCTCTGGACGACTTGGCGCGACAGGCACAGGACTTCAATATCCACACCGCTAAGGCCGACCCTGGCCCACCGCCGAAAGAGCCGCTTGGGGCACCGCCCAGAGGCCTCGACGAGTTTGATGACATCTTGGACGCCGCCATCAAGGGCGACCCGCCCGACCAGGCGCTCATGCGCCGCCACCAGGGGGTTGTTGACGCCAGGGCATCGCAACTCGCCGTTGAGGTGACAGAGAACAATAAGGAGCTGGTGAGGGTTGGTCTGGGGCAGCATTTCCGTGGCTCAGTTGTAGCTAAGACGGAGGGTTCATTCGACGAACTGAACAGCCTCTTGCACAACCCTGGCGCGGTCGCCAGAGGGGAACGAGTAGTCCCCGACGAGTTACGTTCCATCTACGACAAGCTCCGCGCCCAGACGGATTTTGAGCAGGCTGCGCGTGTTGACTTCGACCCCAACCAAGCTCTAGTGGAGGACTACTTCTTCCGTGGCTGGAAACCCCCGGAGGGGCTATTCACTGGGCCTCAGCGAGGTTCATTGGGCCGCAATCCGAGTTTCAAGCTCCCCAGAGTCAATGCCACCTATGACGAAATGTTCGAGGCGGGGTTCAGGCCGATGTTTGAGAACCCTGCTGAGCAGGCGCGGCACTCGCAGCTTATGGGCGTGAAATACCGGGAACAGTCGCGGCTCATTGCGAAGATGCAGGCCTCAGAGATCGCCCTTCCCGTTAAGGGTGGGCCGATACCCGAAGGTTGGCGCGTACCAGAAGTCGGCCCCGCGTTCCAGGGCAAGCCTTACGCTAATGGCGCTGACGTGGCTTACACGCGACAGTGGGCCGTACCAGACTCGATGGCGAACCGCCTGGAGAACATCTACGGCAAAATGCCCAGGCTGGGGAAGGGTGAGGCGTTCGGCAAGACCGTCGACTTCCAGAAGATGGTCGATTTCCTGACCTTCGTTCCCAAGCGGGCCAAACTGGTTGGCTCTGTGTTCCAGCACCTTGATTTCCTTCAGCGTTCCGGCTCTGGGGCGTGGTCGGGGTTTGCGGATGCGCTCAGGCGGGGACAGCCCATTAAGGCTGCTACGCATCTGGCGAAATGGCCCAAGAGTGCCGTGGACATCGTTCACTCTACTTTTAGCCCTGGTGCCCGCGCCCGTTTGGCGAAACTGGGTGTTGACCCCAAGCCGCTGTGGAAGGATCGCGGGATCTCTAACCTGATGCTGCGAGAAGAAGGGTTAAGTCTTCGAGACCCAACCCTAGGGATTGACCTTGACGATGTTATCCGGCAGGTGAAACAGGAGCCCAAAATAGTCAGTTTGGGCAAGGCTCCGATCAGGGCGCTGGACGCCCTAGAACGTCAGTGGCGTCAGGGCTTGTTTCAGGGCACATACCCCTCCGCTATTTTGTCTGACGTGAAGAACAACATTGGCCCCATGGTCATACGGCAACACCCGGAAGCAACTGACCGTCAGTTGGCGGGGATGATCGCCAAGGCAGCCAATAAACTCTACTCCGTCGTCCCTGAATCTCAGAGCGTCATTCAGAATAAACAAGCTCGGTGGTTCCTCACACGCTTTTTGTTCAGCCTGGGCGAGAACGAAGGATTGCTCAGGTCGTTCACGGGCGCGATCAAGGGAGAGAACGCAGCCCTTTTCCGAACACGCTTGGTGGGAACGTATCTTGGCCTGATGTTCCTCGCCGGTACTATCCACTTCGCCTCTACGGGAAAGCCGCTCCCATTGGACAGGTTCTCGCCAGTCTCCAAGGACAAGTTTGGGCCGTTGCCGTTTGGTTACAACACTGACTTCGCCTCCCCTACGCTACCGATTAAAGGACGGGGAGGGGTGGACATCGAACTCGACCTCGTTATGCAGCAGGACACGATATTCCGTATCCTCGACCCCAAGAGTTTTCTGAACGCCCGCTTCAGTGTGCCCGTCTCGACTATCAGGAACCAAGCAGCGGGGACGGACTTCTTCGGGGCTCCTATCGACACTGTAGGTCCAGGGGGGATATTCTCCCGCACGTCTCAGCTCGTGCAAGATATGTTTGCCCCTATCGGGGCCGGACAGGCGGGGTTGGAAATCTTCCGTAACAATGTTGAGGAGTCCGAAGGGCTTATCACTCCCGGCGAAGGCCGATTAGACACAGCGGGCTTGGGTATTCAAGCAGGGGGCGTTAACCTACGGGCGGAGCGTACCCCCGAACTCCTTGACCGGATTCGCGGCGAGGTGTTGAGGGATAGGGGCATTGAGGAGGGCTACGAAGAGATCGCGGCCACCGACTTCCCACTCAAGGCCGAGATAGACGCTGAAGTGGAAGAGAGGATTGGCGCGGAGTTAGAGATACGGGGCGAGACGGCAAAGATCAGAGGCCAGCAAACTCCCCAATCTGAAGGGTTTGAGGCGCTAGAGGCTACCCGTGAGAGACAGCAAGTTGAGCAGTTGGCTGACGATACTAAATTGAACTCTAACCAGTGGTCAGGCGACGTGTGGCGTGAGAAGTACGCTGACCGCCAGCGAGAGTTCTTCACCAGCAGCGAGCAGATTAAAGAAGACTTCCAGATCACGTTTGACGATAGGAAGTCTCCCCCCAAGTCCGTCAACGCAGCGATCGACAGATACTTTGATGTCAACGTAGACGACTTCGCGCAGGCGGACGGCACCATCGACTGGGACGGGTTCTTTGACGCCAGAGACGCTGCCCTCGCCCCGCTATCGCCTACGGACAAGAGAAGGGTAATGAAGTGGCTCCGCAAGTTCGATACCCCAACCGTGACGCAGTTCCGCAAGGCTCAGGAAGTTGTGGACAGGTTCTTTGAGGAGCCGAAGTACCGGGGATTGTCGCTAGAGGAACAGGATCAACTCCAAGAATTGCGGGATGCTGCCGAGAATATTCAGCGCGAATCGGTGCGTCGTCTCGGTCAACCGATTGATACGGGGTTGGCGATTCTTCGGGCTGCGAGGCAGATCGGGTCTACGGCCAAGATTCGCCGTTTTGCCCTACGTCTCCGCCAGAGAGTGGTGGAGCAACGCCTACGCCGTCCCGAACGTGACCAACTGCTTATAGACAACCAGGAATTACTTGCCAGGTTCTACCCCGACCTATTGGAGCGTGAACTAAGTCGAGAGCAGGAAGCGGGATTGGGTGAAGCGGCGTTCGCAGCGGTGCAGCGCTAGATGACCCAAAGGCCTAACTTCAATTGTCCGTGAGCGCTGGCTCTGCCCATGTGGTTAAGAAAGTTGTCTCATAAACCCAGATATGGACTACCACATGACCACCGCGACATATCTGACCCGGTGGGGGATTGCATGTTTCCATCTCGCATGAAATAGTCCAGCGTCCGTCCGTCCAGCTCATTGTGCAAGTCGAAAGGAAAATTGTGGGTTCGTCCCACCAGACACCGAGAGTCCCAGAGGGCATCCTTATTGACTCTGCCCCAAGCCACTCGCCCCCTTGGCTGATGAGCCAATTGACAGCTATCACTTTCGCTTCCCCCTCTGATATGAGGGGGGAAGGTGTAGGCAGCGGTATGGGTGTTGGTATGGGTGTTGGCGGTGGTGCAGGCTGAGACTGGGGGGCAGGCGGCGGTTGTGGATGGGGTGTTGGTTGATAGACCTCTGGCGGAGAGACAAGCTCGGCGACAACTGGAGATGGTTCCGTGGTTGGTTGCGGAGTGTTAGTTGGAGACGGAGTTGGGCTCGGAGTGGGAGAGGGAGTTGGTGTGGCCAATACGATTGCAGGCAATGAGTTGGGCCGCAGCAATGAATCGGCATATGGCGCAGATGGGATGCTGGCAGAACTACCCCCGCCACTGAAGACGAGAAAGCTGACACCGATGATGCTGCCCCAAATGAAAATCGTGCCGAGAACGAGCGCTAGCCACTTTCTACGAACTGTCCAACGAGGTAACTGCATAGCATAGTCCCCTTTCGGACTAGTCATCTTATCATGGCCCGTCAAGTTGGCGGGCCTTTTCTATTGGGAGAAGAACAATGCCACATAAACCGCCACTAAGGCCAGGAGAGACGGTAGATGTTTACCTTGCCCGTGTAAAGAGCGAGCACGCGACTGACGGCAACGGCGGTAACGAACAGCCCATTGATGGCGATACCCGCTGGGTGGATAGCGGGTTCGGCTTCGCGGAACTTGAGGACTATGACGCATCTGCGGGCCGCTGGGTCGGTACTGGCATCACGCAGAACATCTCGACTCCCACTGGCGGCACCACCTCCTTCGCATCCACGCAGGCCGCCCAGTCGCAGGCTGAACAAGCAGCGAGAGACGCCGCTGCGTTAGTGTTCACAAACAGCCAAACCACCCTGACGCAGCAACACGAAAACAACCTGTCCATTCTTCAGCAGGAACTCGAACACGCCACTGGGCTACAGGCCCAGAACATCCAGGCCAACATCGACCTGGAGAACATGAGACACGAAAACGACCTCAAGGAGTTGGCGCTACAGTTCGAGAACCAGCTCAAAACGACGCTCATCGGCGAGATCGGGGCCGAGCGCAGGACGCTGATTCAAGAGCAGGGCGCAACGAAGCGGCAACTACTGACTCTAGGGCCTGACCCGTTCACCCAGGGTGCGGCCTTACAGGGTCAGGCGCAGCGCGGCACCACCCCGCAGCAGGCGGCGGTGGGACAGGCTCAGGCGTTCATAAACCAACCTCTGCCGCAGGCCAGTATGAGCGA
>SDBV01012817.1_pt1 | contig 10703 bp, 7 predicted proteins | sample 2277081 | NCBI WGS metagenome assembly SDBV01 (sample SAMN10402039, study PRJNA504765) | marine sediment metagenome | isolation source: marine sediment core GS10_PC15, 223 cmbsf | place: Arctic Ocean: Southern Knipovich Ridge | collected 2010
GACTTTCTCAAGCCGCGCCAAACAGGCTACTTCTGACGGTAGGTAATCCGCCCGCGTTTGAGGTCGTAGGGGGAAAGTTCGACGGTGACACGGTCGCCGGGGAGGATCCGGATGAAGTTCTTCCGCATGCGGCCGGATACGTGGGCGAGAACTTCGTGTTTGTTGCCCGTCCCGGGCAGCTCGGCTTCCACCAGAAACATCGCGTTGGGCAGGGCCTTCAACACGACGGCTTCCATCACGATGGCATCTGCTTTCGCCAAAGGTACTTCGACTCCTGTCAACCGCCAGCCGCGGTCAAAACGCACATCATCGATTCAGACCGGCCAGCGTCCGGCACGCTGTACCGCCGGTCCACCTGTACACCAGCCATTTCGCTATGCCCCCGGCGCCACGAGCGTGGTCGCCGCCGGCAAAGCGCGGTATGCTACCGCCCCGCCGGGAGCGGGTCAATGGGCCGGGCCCCGCCGCAAAATGAGGCCCCGGCCGGCAACAAAAGCGTCGGCGGCACGTTTTATCTATCGGAGCGGTCCGCGGCGCGGCCGCGGAGAGGGTCAGGGCGGACCGGACCCGTGGTGCAGCCCCCCGACCGGTGCCACGTACGGAAGTCAACCTGGAACGGAATACCGAAGCTTAGGAGAACGTCATGAGAAAAGCCTGTATTGTCGGTTTGGCGGTCGGTTGCCTGGCCCTGCCGGCCCTGGCGCAACCGGGCTTGGGGCCCCGCAACATGGACGACCCCGGCATGCGCGGCGACCGCCGCGGCCCCGGAAACATGTCCATCGGCGTGATGGCGGAGCGCCTGGCCGACGAGTTGAGCCTGGACGAAGCCCAGCGGGCCAAGCTGGAAGCGATCGCGGAGCAGTACCGCGGCCGAGGCGACGAGATGCGCGAACAGCGCGAGCAGCGCCGGGCCCTGATCCAGGAGTACCGGGCCGCCCGCGAGAACGGAGACGAAGCCCGCGCGGAGGAGATCCGCGCCGCACTCCGGGATTTCGGCGGCGGCCGGCGGGCTCTGATGCGCGAGTTCTTCGCCGAGGTGGAGACCCTCCTCGACGAGTCGCAGATCCCCGCGTTACACCAGTTTCGCGAGCGAATTCAGCAGCGCGCGCGGCGTGGGGCGGACATGCGTCACACCCTGGAGAGTCTGCCGGAAGAGCTTGACCTCACCGACGAGCAGCGGGCCAAGTTCGACGAGCTGATGGCCGAACACCGGGCCTACCGGGGGGAGATGCGTGAGCGTTGGCAGGAACTCCGCCCGCTCCTGGATGCGATGCGGGAGGCCCGGGCCGCGGGCGATGAAGAGCGGGCGGCCCAGTTGCAGGCCGAGCTGGAAGAGAAAAGACCGCACCCGCCACGCCTCGAAGATATCATCGAACAGCTCGAGCCCCTGCTGACCGAGGAGCAGAAAGCCAAGTTGGCTGCTTTGCAGGAAGAGTTCTTCGGACCAAAAGAGCGGCGGGGCAATCTGCGCCACATCCTCCGCGCCGCCAAGCGGCTCGACCTCAATCCAGCGCAGCGGGAGCAGTTAAAGAAGATCATTGACGACGCCAAGCCGGGCAGAGCCCATCGGGCCCGCGAAGAGGAAGCCAAACTCGCCAAAACCGTGAAGCAGCAGGTCCTCGAGCTGCTGGACGCGGATCAGAAGGCGGAGTTTGAGCGCTTGCTGGAACGCGGCCAGCGCCCCGGCCGACCGGACCGCCCCGGACGCGGCGAAGGCGGGCGACAAGGCCACGGCCGCCACGGACGAGGCGAAGGCTTGCAAGAATAGGCGCCCGCGTAGATCGGCCATACGACAACTATCCACAACTCGCCCGGCCCCGCATCGCGACGTGGCCGGGCGGTCTTTTTTGCGCGGATATTGGGCTCACCGTCGCGCACGTACGCACGTCCCGGCCGCGGCGGCACGTTCCTGCACCAGAGACCCCCGAATACTCGGACCCAGCGCGAACGCAGGTAGCCGGATTTCCCAATATGCGGTAGAATCCATGTGTTGTCGCCGTTCGCGGTTGATTCAGGAGGCAGCATGGCCGAGCTGCGGGACAACGACCGTTGCGGTGCGAACCGGCACTTGCCCGCACCGGCCTGGTCTCAGTATTGCGCCCGCGCCATCCAGGCGCTGCGACGGCACTTCCTGAGCTGCCCCGCATTGTCCCCTGCCGCGGTAGCCCGGACGGTCACTGCGGTCCTGCCCGCCTCCCGCGGCGCGGCCCTGTTCCGGCGTCTGGAACAACTGGGCTGGCTGGCGCCGGAAGCGGTGCTGCCCTTCGATCTACTGGACAACCCGGCATGCCCGGCGAGATTCGCTGAAGGCGAACGCGCGCTGGTTCGTCTGGCGGTCTTCGGGTTGCCCGGGCAGGGACTTTCCTCCCGGGACAAGCGTCGCCAGGATGTGTACCAGCAGCTCAGCGCGCAGGTCATGAGCGGCGCCGTGGACACCGCGTCGTTGCGGGCGATCACGACCCGGGTCATGAATCACCCCGATGTCGCCGCCGACCCGGTACTGAACTCGATGCTGCGCAGCTTCATCGTGCAGCGCGAGGCGGCGTTGCGGGCCCATCCGACGCCGGCCGAGGAACAATTCCAGAAGGAGCACGCGTCAAAGCTCACGCAGGGCTTTGATGTGCCGCGCGCCAGCGATTTTCCGACGCGCGAAGAGCTGCTGCAGTCGTTTGCGCGGCTGCAACGCGAGTTCGACGGCTTCCTGGCCCAGTTTGAGGAAACCCGCGCCCGGCGCACGCTCGACAAGATGCGCGAGCTGCGCCAGCGCTTTCCCGTGCACGTCCCGGCCAACGAGCTGCAGCACTGCGATGAGCAGTACGATCGACTCCTGAAGCGGGCCGGCGCCTATCGCCGCCAGATCAGTGACCTGGCCGCCAAGGGCTCGCAGGTCGCGCGGGAGGGCGACGAGACCACGGCCGCGTGGGTCATCCGCCGACTCCAAGCCATCCACACGCTCCTGCCGAACCTGCTCTCCGAGCAACGCCTGGCGGAGTTACGTGATGAAATCTCCCGGTGCGGCCAGGAGCACGAGACCCAGGAGGCCGCGCGCGAGTTGGTCGAGCGCCAGCGTGAAGTCGGCGCCAAGATCAAAAACCTGGCCGGCGTCATTCACCGCTTCCATGAGCTCGCCGAGAAGCTCCCGCCCGAGGACAATGCCTATCGACGAGCCGAACTCAACTATCGCCGCGCCGTCGAGGAAATCCGTGAGCTTGATACGGATTGGCTGAGCAGCCTGGTGATTCAGCTCGAGACGTTTCTGGACGACCTGGAAGACCCGACGGACAAGATGCAGAACCAGTTGGATCAGTTCATCGCGCGGGTACGCACGGCCCTGAACCGCCTGTGCCTGGAGATCCGCGCCCACCAGAAGAAAAGCAAGAAGAACCCCCGCCGCGATCCGCCCCCGGCCCGCTCCGAGGGCGACACGCCCCCACGGCCCACCTAGCAACCGCCCTCAGATTCAAACGGCCCAGCATGCCCGCGGCGAGTGCCCATCCAATGGCGAGACGCTGCACGGGCGGTCTGTTGTCGCCCCGTTCCCCGCTTATACTCTCTGATATGGTCGCCGCGCAGGCGGGCTCGCTCCCGCCGCACAGACGCATCCTGATCATCAAACCCAGCTCGCTGGGCGACATCGTGCATGCCCTGCCGGTGCTGGCGGGTCTGCGCGCTGCGTATCCTGACGCGCATATCGCGTGGCTCGTGGGCCTGTCGTTCGCGCCCCTGCTGGAAAGCCATCCGCTGCTGGACGAGGTAATCCCCTTCGACCGTCGCCGGTATGGCCGGATGCTGCAAAGTCCGCGGATTCTGGTGGATTTCCTGCGTTTTGTGCGCCAGTTGCGCCGCCGGCGCTTCGACCTGGTGCTGGACCTCCAGGGCCTGGCACGCAGCGGCTTCCTGTCGCTGGCCAGCGGCGCCCGGCGACGGGTCGGGTTCGCCCACGCACGCGAGCTGGCGTCGGTGTTCTATTCACACCGGGTGCGCTGTGAGCAAACGGATCGACACGCCGTCGACAAGAACCTGCGCCTGGCGCGCGCGCTGGGGCTGCCAGTGAACCCGCCTGTCTTTCCGCTCGGGCTGCGATCCGCGGAACTCGCCGCCGCGCGCCAGTTGATTGGCGAAGCCGCCGGACGGCCGCTGGACAGCTTCACCGCCGTGATCCCCGGCGCGCGTTGGGAAACCAAACGCTGGCCCGCTGAACGGCTGGCGGAGCTGATCGATCGAATGCACGCGGAGGAGCTGCCACCCAGCGTCCTCCTGGGCGCCCCGGCCGATCGGGCGTTCGCCGACCGGGTCGCGTCCGCGTGCCGCGTGCCCCTGGTTGATCTGGCGGGACGCACTTCGCTGCGCGACCTGAGCGCGGCCATCACGCTGGCCGACCTGATCGTCTGTCATGATTCCGGCCCCATGCACATTGCCGCGGCCCTGGGCAGGCCCCTGGTCGCCATCTTCGGCCCGACCAGCCCGGCCCGCACCGGCCCCTACTCCGACGCCGCGCGAGTAGTCTCTTTACCGCTGCCGTGCGCCCCGTGCCACCGGCGTGAATGCCCCCTGGGCCATCATGACTGCCTGCGGAAGCTGGACGTGGCCGCTGTGCTCGGCAAGGTCCGAGAAATCTGGGCCTCCGCCTCCCCGCGCGTGCTGGTCAGCTCGTAGATCGACCGCGCAACGGGCCTGCGGACCCATCCGGACGTAGCGATCACCCGCGCAAGACTCGACCGCCACCGAACACACCGCGAGCCAGGCCCGGCATCGGACCAACCAGTAGTCAAGCCCCACCTCCAAAGTGCCGACCCGATAAGTGAAGGAGATCCGCGCACCGGATGCCGGTCGCGAGTCCGCTCTGTGGAGCCCTGAACATGCTTAATCGCCCAGCCCCCATGTTGTTGGCCGTTGTCGGCGGGGTGTCGGCCATCGCCATCGTCGCCAGTTGCGCGCCGGAGTACCGCCCCACAATTCTTGGCGGGACGTGGGGCCGGACGGCCGTAGCCGGCCGCGTTTTCCCGGACGGGAACGCTTTCACGGAGGTGCTCATCCAGGAGCTTACCTTCATCAACGGCCGCTCGGTCACCACGATTACGCACAACGTGGACGACATGTCCCGCGCCCGCATCCCGGTCGACTTCAATGGTGACGGCCAGGTGGACCCCGTGGTGGGGTACCACGATGGGATCGTCCAGATCCTCCTGAGCCAGGGCGGGGACGGGACGGTGGATCCGTTGAGCCTGACCCTGGACGGCGGGGAAAACTTTTGGACGGCGCTGTCCGACGTGGCCGTCGGCGACATCGACGGGGACGGCGCACTCGATCTGGTCGCCGCCACCCGGGAAGGCGTCGTCTACTTGCACCACCCATCCGATCCCACCCGCACGGCCGCCCTGCGCGAGTGGGGACACGAGAGCGGCGAGTTGGAGATCATCGGGGGCGTCGAAGAACCGCTCACCGAGGAAGAAGCGATCGCCATCATCGCGCAGGTGTTCGGGCAGACCATCAACCCGGAGAACTACACGATCACGGTCGCCCAGGGCGCCAGCAACGTGGAAATCGGCGACTTCGACAACAACGGCGAGGCCGACATCGCGGCCTCGGTACACATGCAGATGGACCTGACACCCAAACCAGACACGAACGTCGAGCCGGAGACCATCGTGGGCGGATCGGTGCAGGTCTTCATCAACCCGGGGGGGGCCACGACCGGCGAGGATTGGATCACCCTGCCAATCGGGCAGCATGAGCGGCACACGACCTTCGACCGCCAGGGCGCCCGCGGCCTCTGGGTGTGCGACCTGGATAACGACGGCGACCTCGACCTCGTGTCCGCCGCGGGCGTGGACAACAACGCCCAGGTGAGCTGGTTTGAGAACCCGGGCGGCGCGGGCGCGATCGATCCCTCCATCCGCTGGGAACAGTACCGCATCGGCAGCCTGCGCGGGGCGTACGCGGTGGAAGTCGCGGACCTCACCGGCGACGGCGCGCTGGACGTCGTGGCCACCAGCCCCGACCAGATGGAGATGTCCCTGTTCGTGCAGCCCGCGACCGGCCCGAAACGACTCTATGACTGGGATCGCTTCCCGATCGTCGAGTTCGAGTCCTACGAGCCGCGGGACGTCAAGGCCCTCGACGTGGACAACGATGGCGCGCTCGAGCTCGTCGTGGTCGGCTCCGCGGGAGCCGTCCGCTATTTCGAATCCCCCGACATCCCGGTGCAGGAGTGGACCGGCTACATCATCCTGACCTACGACGCCCCGGGCAACGTGGGCCTGCTGGGGTATGGCGATCTCGACGGCGATGGCGACCTGGACCTCGTCACCGTGGTCGATACGGAGGACAACGCCGGTGACCGCGTGACCTGGATACGGAACGAGCTGATTCAGTAGGCCCGGCGACGCGCGCGGCCGCGCGCCGCCGACGATTCCGGAACCGATTTCGGACGAGGGCTATCCCCGGCTCAGAGCCCGCTCGAGGCGTTTTGGGCCCGGTGATGAAGCCCGGTTAACCGAATGTCGATTCAGAACATAGGGCCGTCGTGGGCCCTTCTGCCGGCCGGCTCGACCGGCTTGCCGACGTTCAATGACGAGCGTTGCCCGACCCCGCGGGTCGGGCTGGAGATGATTCCAATGACGACGTATTCCCGCCTGCCGCGCCCGCACCTGGTGATCTGTGCCGCCCTCATGGGGGCCCTGGCAACTCCCGCGGGCGGCCAGGAACCGGAACCGGCTCCTGTTCAACTGGTTCGGATGTACCAGCTCACCGAGCTCACGGTGGATGGCGGCGGCCAGACCCGCGCGTATGCCATCAACGATCGCGGCCAGATCGTAGGCTGGGGTGAAGTGGGCGAACGCCACCACTCCGCCCACTGGCACAACCAGGTGACCACCGACCTCCACGGCACGGTGCACTTCGAGCTGATGCACCCGCTATTCGATCAGGACTATGCCGAGGCATACGACATCTCCAACGGCGGACAGATTGTGGGCACGGCGCGGACCATGGTCAGATGCGTGCTCGAGGAGATCTTGTGCTCACACGCCTTCGTGCTGCGGCCGGCCGTGCTGACCGATCTCGCGACGCCCTACCCGGGTGACGCACTGGCCAACCTGTGGACGTTCGGCAGCCCCTGCCTGGGGGCGTACGACAGTGCCGCCACCGGCGTCAGCAACGCCGGCCACGTCGTCGGCTGGGCCGACCGCGAAGATGGCGTGATCAACGCCTTCCTCGTCGTGCCCGTGAACGGCGACTTCTTCCAGGATGACGACCTCGACGGCGTGAACGATCTGATGCAGAACCTGGGGACGCTCGCGGCCAATGCCGACCCCGTCAGCAGCTCGACCGCCGTGAACGACGCCGGGCAGGTGACCGGCTACGCGTACACGACCACGGCCGCCGGACTGGCGGGCTACCACGCGTTTCTGGTGACGCCGCTGGATGTGGATGCGGACGGGCAATTGGATTGGTACTCCGGGGCCAACGGCGTCAACGACCTGATGGTCGACCTGGGGACGCTCGCCGGCGGCACCAACAGTTGGGGCCGCGACATCAACAACGACGGCGATGTGGTCGGCGAGGCGGACTACGTCAACAGCGACGGGGAACGCTACAGCCGCCCCTTCTTCTGGAACGGGACCACGATGACCGACCTGGGCACGCTGCGCGACAACCCCGACACGGGTGCCGGCGCGGGGTCGGCGATCAACGACGGCGGTGTGATCGTCGGCTGGGCGGAGGACGACAATCGTGTGCGGCGGGCGTTCATCTACGAAGACGGCCAGATGCAGGATCTGAATGACCTGCTCTATCTCATCGACTCCGACGGCAACACGATCGTGCCGAATGTCACCCTGTCGGAAGCCCGCGACATCAACGCGGACGGCATCATCGTGGGCTGGGGCACACTCCGCGGATCGAACGGCGAATCAACCCGTGGCTTCGCGCTGAACCCTATCATGGTCGACCCGAGCACGCTCGTGCAGGAGGATGAAGAGGACGATCCCGGCGAGGGACTGCCCGGCAGCGGTGAAGATGACTACACCGGCGATGCGATCCCCGGTACGCCGGGAAACCTCGTATCCGGCACGACCGACCAAAGCACGTCGGAGCCGGCCGCCCCGCTGGCCGGGTTCTGCACGGTTGCGTCGCTGTCGTATCTCCCGCTCACGCTGGTCGGACTGGTCTGGCTCCGCTTCGCCGTCCGCCGCACGCGATAACAACCGTATCAGCCCCACGACCACGCGAACTTCTGCTTGAAGTGGTGGTAATACAGACCGATGGCGCGCATGGCCACGATCTGCACATACACCTCCACGAGCACCAGGGCCACCGGCAGCAACAGCAACCCGGAGAGGCTCTGGCTAGCGAGCCCCCGGCCGATACCCAGCCAGCCGACGGCCAGATCAAGTCCGAAAGTCAGGGCTTGGGCCGCGTAGACGATCAACACGGTGACCAAGTAGGCGGGCAGCGACTTCCGCACCGTGGTCACCATCAAGTCCACCCGCGCCAGCGCTGCGATGCCACCCACCGCCACAACCAGCACGAACATCGGCCAGAGGAAGGAGCCGGCCATCAGCAACAAGCCGCCGGCGATCTGGTGCTGCAACTGCAACTGCGGCTGATTGAGCAACAGCTCATAGCTCCCAAACAGGAAACCAATGGTCCCGACCAACAGCTCCAACGCGGTGTAGCCCTGGAAAGCGCCGACACTGAGCAGAAACACCGCGCCGGGCAGGCGCGAAAGCACCAGCGTGGCGGCGATCTTCAGGAACGGAATGATGATGTCGTCCACCACGCCCCCCGTCAGCCCCAACGTGGGCAAGTCATCCTCGCCGGCCGCAGCACTCAGCACGACGTTGAGCTGAAAGGAGAGATACCAACCGAACAGGATGAACGCGGCCATCCAGGGCAGACACATGAAACCAAGCAGGCGCAACCCGGTGGCCAGCAGCACCACGATGGATACGATCACGAACGTGATGAGGTTGCCGGTGTCGCGCGGAAAAGCCAGCGACCGCACGACGGCTTGGAAGTACGCGCCGTACGAGCCCCGCGCGGTCGCCGCATCCTCTTGCGGCTCACCCTGCGCGTATCCCACGGTTGTGTCGGCGGACGGCAACGGAATGGCTTCCTGGGGTGCGGCGTCCGCCGGCCGTGGCGGCTCGGAAACCGCGGCGTCGCCACCGAACTCATCGGCAAACCGCAGAATCTCGTCGTCCGACTTGGGCGCCGGCTCGAGCGCCGGGATTCTGAAGGCCAGCCCGCACTTCTTGCACGTCGTACGCCGGCCGCCCGCCTCAACCGAGACCGTGTAGCGCGTATTGCATCCGGGACAACGTATCTTCGGCATCAAAGTCCCCCGTCGCTCGGGGACACACGTCGCACATGAAGCTGACAAACCTCCGCGCAGCGCCAGTTTGACGGTAATCCCCAATCGTCGCAAGCAACTCGCATCAACGCGCCACGCCTGCGCTCGGCAGTCCACTACAGAACTGCAGCGCCGAACGCCGAAGGCGAAGCGTAGCGCCGGGTGCCACGGCCGTGTCGGCCGTGAGGGGAGGAAGCAGGGCTCGCGCTCGCGGACCCACTCCCGCACTGCTCGCAGAGCGGTGGCACCCAACGTCGGACTCGGATGTCCCACGCTACTGAGTTCGCCCCGTAGGGGCGCCGGTCAGTAGCCGGGGGCGCCAGCCCCCGGAAGGAAAGCCGCGCGCCGTTTCCAAGCCCCGAAGGGGCGACAGTCACGGACCCGCGCCGGATGCCGGGGGAAGCACTCACCCACGCAGCGACAGCGAACGCGAGTTCCTTTAGGATGGCCTCATGGAGTCCGCAACAAGGGGCATCCATAACGCACTCCGTGGAGAGACCATGACCGACACCGTCCGCACCCGTTTCGCGCCGTCCCCCACCGGCTACTTGCATATCGGCGGAGCCCGCACGGCACTGTTCAATTACCTGCTGGCCAAACGCCACGGCGGCCGCTTCATCGTCCGCATCGAAGACACCGATCAGACGCGCAACATCGAGGCCGCCGATCAGAAGCTCCTGGAGGACCTCCGCTGGCTCGGCCTGCTGTGGGACGAGGGGCCCCAAGTCGGCGGCGAGCACGGGCCGTACTACCAGTCCCAGCGGCTGGACATCTACCAGGAGCACGCCCGCAAGCTGCTCGACGACGGGCTGGCCTATTACGCCATGGAATCCCGCGAAGAGCTTGACGCCATGCGCAAGGCGGCACAGCAGCGCGGCGAGCGCGGGTTCCGCTATCCGCGGCCGAAGGAGCTCCCGTCGGAGGCTGATGCCCAGCGGGCCCGCGACGAGGGCCACCCGGTCGTCGTCCGTTTCAAGCTGCCGGAGCGGGACTTCGTAATTCAGGACCAGATTCTGGGCCCGGTGCAGGTCGCCGCCACGGAGTTGAGCGACTTCGTGATCATGAAGGCGGACGGCTGGCCGACGTACCACTTCGCGGTCGTGATCGACGACGCGCTGATGAAGATCACGCACGTCCTCCGCGGCCAGGAGCACCTGCTCAACACGGTCAACCACGTGGCCCTGCAAGCGGCGCTGGGCTATCCGACGCCGGCCTGCGCCCACCTCCCGATCATCTTCAACATGAAGGGCGCGAAGATGAGCAAGCGGGAGAAGGACAAGGTGGTGCGCGCAGCGGTGAAGGCCGCCGGACTCGACGACGCCCAGGTGATGGAGCTGGCCGACGTGAG
>SDBV01012818.1_pt1 | contig 10703 bp, 16 predicted proteins | sample 2277081 | NCBI WGS metagenome assembly SDBV01 (sample SAMN10402039, study PRJNA504765) | marine sediment metagenome | isolation source: marine sediment core GS10_PC15, 223 cmbsf | place: Arctic Ocean: Southern Knipovich Ridge | collected 2010
GAGGATGAGTGAAGACAACATCAAAGTAAAGAAGGTTGGCATGTGGCCTTTACCTGCCCGAAAGACATGCCCAGAGTATTGCAAGAAAATATGTTGGAAAAACTGCTTCGCCTGGAAGGCAGAGAGGATATGGCCCGATGTTAAACTGCACAGGGCAGTCAATTATCATCTTGCAAGTACTGCACCAAAGCTCATGATTGAGCTGAACGTCAGACAAATGAGGAGAAGCAAGCTTGAGGTCTACAGACCTCATCCCGCTGGAGATTTCTTTAACAATCAGTACATCAGGTCATGGGCAACCATCGCAAAGGAGTTCCCTGAGAAAACATTCTACACCATGACTAAGGCTCTCCCGGTGCTTAACTTCAAGCCCCTGTTAAAGCTGGACAACTTCAACCTAATCGACAGCATGATCGACGGTCATGTGAACTTCGGTAACGCAGAGCATATCCATATGCTTCAGGAAGAATACGGAGCTTTCTTATGCCCTGCTTCTGTTGATAAAAAGAAGTTCTGCAATGTCGATTGCACCTACTGTCACACCAACAGCACCCCAGCATTTTTGCAGCATTAACAAGGACAGGGTTGACAGACTGACTTCGATTTAGTTGCTGCTGACCCCATCCTCGTAGTACCCAAACCTGCCAGAGAGGCGGGTTACTTCACTCCGCAAGGAGGATTCATGATAGAACAATTCGAAAGAGCACGGAAACGTGCAACCCCACTTATTTCAGTACAAACCCAGAACTGGCAGGGCACTTGGAGGAAGCTCTCTAAGGTCCAGGTCAGAGAGATTCCTGATCCTGCAGTCCTGTGGAACTTTATCAAAGGAACAACAGCAATCAACACTGAAGGCCAGCAGATTATGTCTCTATTCGTAGACAGTGCAGGAGAAGACGTCACGAAAGGAAATCCGGTTGCCTTCTTAACAGCTTTAGCCGGTATTGATAGCAAAATATCTGCAATGTGTTTCTTCGTATTACCACGAGACATACTGAGTGGTGAAGGTGCCGATGGAGCGATGCTTCAGGCAATATCAAATCTACGGGATCCCTTAAAGGCAGCTGGTGCGAGTCTCGTAATACTCTCAGCAGATATCGAGTTCCCGCCCTTCCTGCAGCAGGACATTATCACATACACGGACCCTCTGCCTGACGCTGAGGCTTTGACATCAATAGTCCGTGATGCACACAAAACATTCAATCTCGATGCGCCTGATGAGAAGACAGAACTGAAGGCTGTTGATGCCTTACGTGGTCTGTCTGACTTCTCAGCAGAGCAGGCGGCATTCATGTGCATATCCAAAGAAGGGTTGGACCTCGATATGCTCTGGAACCAGAAAAGAGAGATGATCAACCAGACCAAGGGACTCAGCGTCTGGGAAGGGAAACAGAAATACGATGCTGTTGGACAATGCGAATCGGTCAAGGGTTTCATAACCGATATCTTCAATGGCAAAGATGCCCCACGCACGATTGTCTGGATTGATGAGATAGAGAAGTTCGTAGGTTCAGCCGGTGGTGATCGTAGTGGTACATCATCCGACCAGTTGGCAGTTTTCCTGAAGGAGATGCAGGACAGAGGCTATATCGGCATCATTCTGGTAGGACACCCGGGGACTGGTAAGTCTTTTATTGCACAAACATCAGGAGCTGAGTTCGGTGTTCCTACTCTTGCAATGGATACAGGAGGTGCAAAAGGAAATGGTCTTGTCGGCCAGGCTGAAAATGCTATCCGTAACGCATTCCGTGTCATCCATGCAGTCAGCGGAGGCAAGGCCCTGTTCATTGCCACATCCAACGGTATCGGCGGGATCCCTCCGGAACTCAAGAGAAGGTTCAACATGGGTACATACTTCTTTGACCTTCCTAATGATGCAGGAACAGAGCAGCTCTGGGATATCTACAGGGCAAAGTATGAGATCTCAGAGGATATCCCAAAAGGTGTAGAGAGCTGGACAGGTTCAGACATCCGGAACGCCTGTGACATTGCATGGCGTACCAATAAACCACTCACAGAAGCGATTCTGCGCATCACCCCAATTATCAAGTCTGACCCTGAAGGGATCAAGAGACTCTGCAAAGAAGCACATGGCCGTTATCTGGACGCCTCCAGAATGGGGGTATATCAAATAAACAAAGTTCAGGAAGAGGCGCTTAAAAGGAACATTCCTGAATGGGCGAAAGCGGGATAATTATATGCCATGTTTTCAAGTCAACCGCATCGAAGTACAGTTTCAGGCTAAACACTTCTCGTCGCTGGAGAAAGCAGCCAAGGCATTAGGTTGGTCTGTGAGAAAGAGTGGCGACTCCATCAACGTCTACAACGAGTACGGAGGATTCATGTACTCCATCGTTAATGGAAAAGCACGGGTAACAACAAACCAACAAGCAGACGTGCACAAACTGAAACGAGAATACACAAAGCAGGGCATCAAGCTCGGCCAGCAAAAGTTCGGCTGGACAACACAAGTCCGGGGCAAGAAAACCGCCCTAGTGAAAGGAGGCTTTTAGTATGACAGATGAAATCGTCTACACAATTGAAGAGGATGGCACTGTCACTTTTGAAACTGAAGGCATCAGTGGGCAAAACCATCAGTCTGCGGATGAATTCCTGAAATTCATGGAAGACTTTTGTGGCAACGAGCGTAGCACCAAGAAGAAACCCAAAGCCTTTAACCATCACCATCATAACCACAGCCACAAGGCTGGCATATAAAAGGAGATCACTATGACAACATCAGAAACCATTGAGAAAATCGTCAACACCCCAGGTAACGGAACATCATCACAGGCAGCAGAGCCGGTAATAGAGAAACTGCCGGAAGAAAGAAATCTAATACTGATCAGTGTCACAAACACTGGCTTTGGCAACACCCGGAAAGTCGATATCAAAGCTCTCAACCCTGATGCCAGTGATGAGATGATCACTGCTACGAAGAAACTGCTGGATGCAGATGAAATAAGGGCCATGAATCTTGCCCAGGCCAAAGCAGTAGACGCAGTAAGAAAACTGGGCGTACCGGCAACAAGCATATTAAAGAAAGGCACCTATGCTGTTGACCCCAGGAGAGTCAAGGATGCATGGGAGATCGTCACGACGTGTGAGAACGAAACATTGCCACCACTAAAAGAGTACTTCAGAGAAGCTTACCCGAGACTGAAGGAAGAAGCAAAAGAAAAGCTCGGTGAATTCTTTGATGAATACCAGTACCCATCGGCAGAAGAGATCTGCTCCAAGTACCACATTAACGCCAAGATCTTCACCATGGCGCTACCTGATCCCAGAGTCATGAAGACCCAGATCACAGACAGCTTCTTTGCTGAAGCAAGAGACCAGGCACAGTCAGATATGGCGTCATTTCTGGATGAGGTCAAGGCTGCATTAAGGGGTGAGATGCTTGAATTTGTGAAAAGCATTGAAGATATCATGACCCCGAGACCGGATGGAGGCAGGAAGAAGATCTACGACACCACGATTGATAAGCTCTTGCAGTTTATCTCTGACTTCTCTTGTAGAAACTTCGCCAATGATTCCAGCCTTCAGGACGTAGTTAAATTGTGTGATGAAGCACTGGCCGGCAAGTCTATTGGCAGGTTGAAAAGTTCAAAGTATGCTCGTGAATCACTGAAAGAAGGCATGGAGAAAGCCCGTAAGCAGCTTGAGACACTGGTTGATAATGCTCCTACCCGTAACGTGGTAATCGACTAATGCAATATCCACACCAATGCATACGATGCGGCTTCTGTTGTCTCCGGCACCCCTGCCCTGCAGCCATGAAGAAGTACGGAGCAGACTACAACAAACCCTGCCCTATTATTCAATGGGATGGGGAACAGTCAGTCTGTGGGTTGGCCAACGAGATCCCGGCAGACCTTATGGGATTCGGAGCGGGTTGCTGTATTAACTTTAAATGGATGTATGAGGGAGTCACTTATGACTTCGCATCATTACCGGAACCAATAAAAATTCACTTAACACAAGCCCATAAAAAGGTAAGAGAGGAAACATGCACATAACCATCAACGATAAAACATTCGAAGAAGCTGGGGCCACAGGTGAGGCCCATGCAGCTTTCTCGATACTTAATGACGGAACCCCTGAAAAGTACGAGCAAGACACGATTGATGTTGAGGAGGTGAAAGAGTGAGTAAACACACACCGGGACCATGGAATGTAAATTTTGAAACAGGGGAGGTTTTATCTGAGGCAGCTGTAATTGGAACAATTTACGGCGCATGGACTGAACACCTAAACGATCCAATCAGCGAAGAATGTAAAGCCAACGCCCGTCTGATAGCAGCAGCTCCTGAGTTACTGGAAGCATGTAAGTCAGCATTGGGGTACAGAAAACAAACTCACCACGGTACAGATAAATGTATCGCAATTTTAACAGGTGTGATTGCGAAAGCAGAAGGAGATGAATAGTGGTCACACATTACGTCGCATTCGGCCACAACATAGAAGACATTGTCGCAGACAAAGACTGGGCAAACATTGATCGAGTAGAGATTGAAACATTCGACACTGTTGAAGAATCAAGTGCATTCCTTAGAGGATTGAACTTGGCTGAGAAGGGCTTTGAACGCAATCCCAGCACGTATGTGCTTCTAACAGAAGAAGAGTATGACGAGTGGGACAACCAATAAACATTTAAAGAAGGAGATCAAATGAGCCAATCACCAATATTCAAAAACGACAAACCATGCTTCACCTGTGTAACAAAGAGTTGTAAAGAGCGAGGTCAGGCCGTCGTTATATGCGCCGGAGATTACGAGTTTGGAACACCTGTAAAGAAGGCAGAGAAGGAGAAGAGATTTGATGCCGCCTAAATGTCCACACTGCAAAGAAGAGATTGACCGTCTCGATTACTCAGTAACCTGTATCGAGACAGGGACAGTGTCCTACGAAGATTCAGAGCGCTCTGCGTACAACGATGCGGGGAAACTTGAATATTACACCGAAGGAGACACATATTACGACGGCGATGTAGATGAATACGATGACTACACCTACAAGTGTCCCAAATGCAACAAAGAATTAAATCTGGGATATGAAGATGTCCTTGACTTTCTAACCCCTAATGAGGAGGTGGAAGCATTACAATCCCAGGCATAGATTTAAACAGCTACGATCACATCATAGTGGCATTCTCCGGAGGTAAGGACTCGGCAGCATCTGTCCTGTATCTTTTAGATCAGGGGATCCCGAAGGAGAAGATAGAACTGTGGCACCATGACGTAGATGGACGTGAGGGTTCATCCCTTATGGACTGGCCTGTTACCCGGGACTACTGCAGGGCATTTGCCGAAGCTCTCGGGTTGAAGCTGTACTTCAGCTGGAAGGTCGGAGGGTTCGAGCGTGAGATGCTGAGACATGATGCCCTGACAGCCCCCACGAAGTTTGAGACTCCGGAAGGGATTAAACGGGTTGGTGGATTGAAAGGAAAACCTTCAACTCGCATGAAGTTTCCACAGGTCTCCCCTGATTTAAAGGTGCGTTGGTGCTCTGCATATCTCAAGATAGATATCTGCTCAACGGCAATCAGGAATCAGGAGAGGTTCATCGGTAAGCGTGTACTGGTTGTCTCCGGAGAACGTGCGGAGGAGTCTCCTGCAAGAGCAAAGTACAAAGCCTTCGAGCCTGACAGATCCGATAACCGGAACGGACGTAAGCCCCGGCATGTAGACAGGTGGCGCCCTATACATCAGTGGCCTGAGAAGTATGTCTGGAACATCATTGAAAGACATAAGATCAACCCTCACCCTGCATATCACATAGGTTGGGGCCGTGTGAGTTGTGCCAGCTGCATATTCGGTAATGCCAATCAGTGGGCCAGCCTGTTTCAGATCGCACCGCTTCATGTCCAGAAGATCGTTAACTATGAGAGAAAGTTCAAGGTGACGATCAACCGGACGAAAAGCGTAATGCAATTAATACAGGAAGGAACGCCCTACCCGGCCATTAACAACTATAAAGAAGTAGCTCAAGCAGTCTCAGTTATCTATGATGACGAGATCATAACAACAAACTGGACAGCCCCTGCAGGAGCATATGCAGAGAGTTGTGGACCGGTATAAAAAAGGAGGCCAATGTTTAATAGCACATTTTACCCGACACCAACAGATTTAATAGACAAAATGATTGCCAAAATCAAAAAGGAGCCAAGTAAATTTCTGGAGCCACAGGCAGGGAAAGCAGACATTATTAATCGCATGGCTTCAGAGAAATACAGTCGCTGGGGAGGTCATACATATCCTCTTGAAAATTTCTCAGCAATCGAGAAAGACCCGGATTTAAGAGCACTTTTAAGAGGGAAAGGGATTAACGTCCTTGACAGTGACTTCCTAACTTACTCTGGGTCAGATCAGTTTGATTTAATTATCATGAATCCTCCTTTCGATCATGGGGATATCCATCTACTCAAGGCTATCGACATTATGTACAGGGGAGAGATTGTCTGCCTGCTCAATGCAGAGATGCTTCGGGACCTACGCACAAACACCAGGAAAGTTCTCGTCAAGAAGCTTGATGTATTGGAGGCTGACATTGAATACATGGGGAGTGTATTTAAAAATGCAGAGCGTCCTACGGATGTCGAGGTTGCCCTTGTGTATATAGATATCAAGAAAACTGTTGAAGAAGATCTGTTTGCCGGCTGTGATGATACGACAGTAGAGATCGAGGTTGAGCATGAGGAGAATCATGAAGTGTCAACAGGCATGGTGGTAGAAGAACTTGTAGCAGAGCATAACCAGATCATCGAGATCGGCAAATCAACCATCCTGGACTACTACAGAAACTTCCCCAAGATAGGTCATTACGTCAAGCTGGACAGGAATGATGAAGGAGCGCATTACAAGGGTGGAGACATGACTGCTCAGATTAAGGATCATATCAACAATTTGATCATGGATGCTCGGAAGGACTTCTGGCGGAGAACTCTTAATATTCAGGAAGTCAAAAAGCGCATGACCGAAAACAAACAGAAAGAGTTTGAAGTACTGCTTGTACAGCGATATCGCATGGATTTTACTGAAAACAATATCCGTCAGTTCATCCTCAACCTGATCGGCGGTTACGAGCAAACACTTACAGAGGCAGTTGTGGACGTCTTTGACATGTTCACTGTCAGGCATTGCTACGAAGACGGCATAGATCACGGCAATGTCCACATGTTCAATGGATGGAAGACGAATAAGTCCTTCAGAGTTAATAAAAAGATCATTATACCAATCGGCTACAACAACGGATTGTGGGGTGGACCGTTCTCGTCCTCCGACGGGACATGGAAGATGGACTATCAAGTACCGCATAAGACACAGGACATTGATGTTGTAATGTCATATTTCGACGGGCTGTCCTATTACCTTTCTATTGGCAACGCACTGGAAGTGTCTCTTAAAGATCAGCAGTCGAAGGGTATAGTCAGTACATACTTCACGATGAATGCCCATAAAAAGGGAACACTTCACCTAGCCTTTAATAGTGATGACATCCTGAGACGCTTCAACGTGGTTGCCTGTAAGGGTAAGGGTTGGCTGCCGGGTAACTACGGATCTACAGCATATAGCGAATTAAGCCATGAAGAAAAAGAGGTGGTAAATTCATTCGAGGGAGAAAAATCATACAACGAGAACCTTAACCAGCCACTATTTGCACTGAAGAATTTGTTGCAGATTGCGGTATAGAAAGGAGGTGAAACATATGCTATACACATTCGTGATAGCAATGGACTGGAAGCGTGATCTCTTTACGTTTGACGGGATTACAACAATCGTAACATCAACACTTGTCCTGATCGCATTAATCTTTTGGATATGCGACATGGTCGAAAAACACTGGTAAAAAAGGAGGCATATGACAACAGCTGTAGCAAGAAGGAAATCACATAAGCCTGCCTACCTGGACATGGTAAATCTCGTAGATAGATTTATCACAGAGGCAGACATCAAAGAATCATCTCAAAAGACGTACCGGAGAGCACTGGCTGCATTCGTCGAGTACGTCGGCGAGAAGCCTAACATGATTGACAGGGTTCATATCCTGAATTACAAGAAACACCTTATGGGGGAAAGAGGTTTAAAGAATACCACAGCTGCAGGGTATCTCTCTGCAATTCGGCAGCTCTTTGAATTTCTCGAATCAGAGAAGTTATTCCCAAACATAGCCAAGAGTATCAAGTCACCCAAGATCTCTACAGAGTTCAAGAAATACGAACTCTCAGCCACACAGGCACGGCACTTGTTGGAGAGCATCCCCCAGACAAATACATACAATATCAGGGACTATGCTATCATCAATCTCATGCTGAGAACAGGGTTGAGAGATATAGAGGTCCACAGGGCAAACATAGGAGATATAGAAGACATGCCTGATGGAACTGTGCTGAAAATCCAAGGAAAGGGACGTGACGCCAAAGACAGGCTGGTCATCCTGACGCCGGCCACTCTTAAGCCTATCACAGAACTTCTCTCATACATGGGAGATCATTCACCTGAGCTTCCCCTCTTCATCTCTCTCTCTCAACAGCACTACGGCCACAGGTTGGACCCTATGTCGATCTCACGTATAGTAAAGAGACGACTCAGGGCTGCAGGAATGGACAGTAAATACTACACGGCTCACTCCCTCAGACACACCTTTGCCACTCTCGCTCGTAAGGCAGGAGTTCCACTGGAGAAGATCCAACGATCACTCGGGCATGGGTCAATCACCACAACACAGAGATACGACCACATGATTGATCGGTTTAAAGATACTGCAGAGAGTGCGGTTGATGATGTGCTGATAGGAGGTGACTATGAAAATTAATGTGGTATTAACAGGTCGATACAAAGACAGGCCAGAAGTTACAAAGTTCTTTAAATTTCACGAGAGACAAACGAAACGTATTCTGGAGAAGCTCTCTAAGAAATTCCGTGTCAGGCTACCAAGGAGTATTATTCTCAGACCGATACAGGCCCAGAATGGATACTATCCTTACTGGGGAAGAGCACAGCTTAATGAGGTGTTTGGCAGAGGATGGGAAATACTGCTGTGTTATGAAACCTGCCAGGAAAGAGAAGACTACGGGCGCAATGTGATAGAGCACGAATGTGCTCACGTCATTGACTATCTAATGCATGGGAACGTAACCCATAGTGAACGCTTCAGAAAAGTTAAAGCAGCCTGCAAAGTATCATAACCCCTTATTTGCCTGATACCCCTCAAGATCATTCAATTGGGACCCGTCTACATTTTCTGCAGGCGGGTCCCACTGCAAAGGCAGATTCTCTGTCACGGACATTACCGTTTCTAAATAAACATACAACCACTGACCGTCCAAGATTGAGTACCAGTTTCAAAGTTAGGTATTTTCATGTGCAATTTAAATTGTAGAACTACTATTTCTTTTTCCCGGCCACAGCCTCTTTAAGACCTTTACCCGGTTTAAACTTGGGAGCTTTTGAAGCCTTTATTTTAATAGTCTCTCCGGTCTGGGGATTTCTGCCATTTCTGGCTTTTCTTTTTACTACACTAAAAGTACCAAAGCCAACAACGCTGACGCTCTTTCCTTTCTTCAGAGATACTCCAATAGAATCTAATAATGCATTAACCGCTGTTGCTGCCTTTGCTTTTGATATAGATGCTTTCTTTGCTACACTCTCGATTAAATCTCCTTTGTTCATAAGTGAAACCTCCTTAATTAATGGTTTGGTCAAAAGACCATATTGCAGTTATTTATTTTACTCAAAGTCAACATATATTTCACCAAAGTTTATTCCGGCTATGCTTGGCTTGTAGATGTTCTTTATTGAGAATTTGGCGTCAACGAGTTGCTCTAGACGGTTTATTTATATACATGTTAATTGATCTAGTTGGTTTTTCAACACTTGAACATTTCTGCAGCACCCAAATGTAGCAGAATTGTAGCAGCAATCCATTTTCTTTTTATATTGTCTACAAATTCGCTCATACTGAAGATTTCTACTGGTTATCCGCAATTTTCACTCTGAGGAAAATCAAGATTTCATCATGTAATCGTCAATTTGTCATGGCATTAAAAATGATGATTAACTGATGAAGTCAACAAAAAAAGGCAGAGCCAAAAGACCCTGCCCAATATTATTTCTGAACAAAAAATCTACTTGCTTTTGCTTTTCTCAGCCGCTTTCTCTTTGCCGTACCCTGCCGCTTCAGCCGCTTTCTCTTTGCCGTACCCTGCCGCTTCAGCCGCTTTCCCTTTGCCGTACCCTGCCGCTTCAGCCGCTTTCTCTTTGCCGTACCCTGCCGCTTCAGCCGCTTTCTCTTTGCCGTACCCTGCTGCGTCAGTCACGCCTTCCTTTTTCTCTGGAGCATCTCCAGCTTGAACAGCAACTAAAGTAAAACATAGAATGAGCATTATACCCATCAATACTAACAATACTTTTTTCATGTACTCCCTCCCTCTTAGAATATTTCAAGGGTTCTCTACCCTTATAAGTTCAAATATAAAATCATAAAACTACATAATTTGTTGTTTTACAATAAATCCCAAAGAATTAAAATGAAGAAAGCTAAATCATGTTACATCCGATATATGCGAATGTCAAGCAATATTATTTGAAAAATTCATCCTGTTAAGAAGATACTCAAAAGCCCCGAGAAAGATGATTTCAATCGGTTATTGTCAGTTTTGGAGATGCTCAGAAATGACGATACCATCATGGTATCGTTAAAGC
>SDBV01012819.1_pt1 | contig 10703 bp, 10 predicted proteins | sample 2277081 | NCBI WGS metagenome assembly SDBV01 (sample SAMN10402039, study PRJNA504765) | marine sediment metagenome | isolation source: marine sediment core GS10_PC15, 223 cmbsf | place: Arctic Ocean: Southern Knipovich Ridge | collected 2010
GTATTGGATTTTTTCAGGAATGAATACCTTTCCGGACGAACTCCCAACCCATGTATCAGGTGTAATCAGCAGATAAAATTTCAGCTGCTTATAGATAAAAGCAGGGTACTGCATGATTTCGAGTACTTTGCAACAGGGCATTATGCAAGAGTAGCTTATGATGAAAAAACAGACCGTTACCTCCTTAAGAAGGCAGAATATTTAAAAAAAGACCAATCATATTTTCTCTCACAATTATCTCAAGCCCAGTTATCCAGGATTATGTTTCCCCTTGGTAATTTAACAAAAGCAGAAGTAAGAGAAATCGCAGCAATGTATGAACTGGCTACTTCTGATAAAGAGGAAAGTCAGGACTTTTTTGCCGGGGATTACAAAGATCTTTTTGAAAATCTTCCACCGGAAGGAGATATTGTCGATACAAGTGGAAAATACCTTGGTCGGCATAGTGGAATTATCGGTTATACGATCGGTCAGAGAAAAGGACTGGGTATAAGTTCATCCGAACCTCTGTATGTCACAAAAATTGACGCTGAAAAAAATAGAATTATTGTTGGGTCCAGAAAAGATCTTCTAAAAAACAGTCTTATTGCACATAAAATGAACTGGATAAAGTATATGAATCCGGATCTACCTTTAATTTTCTCAACAAAGATAAGATATAAATCAGCTGAAACCAAAGCTACGGTAAGCACATTAAAAGAGGGGGAATGGCTCGTCACATTCGATGAACCTCAGCGTGCTGTTGCACCGGGACAGGCTGTTGTATTTTATGAGGATGATTGTGTCGCCGGTGGGGGATTTATCAAGGCAGCTGCAGAAGTTTCATAGAGATATAGTTTCCAATTCTGCAAAGTTATATTACTTTGGCATTGAAATTTATATTCAAGAATGAAACTATTTCTTATTTTTTTGATTCAAATTGCAGCAATCCAGTTGTTGGGTCCCAAAATTTTTTTTGTTGCTTATTTCCAGTTTTTTTAGAAATTTCTTAAATCCCTTTAGATCTTCAGGTGTTGTATTATCAATTAATAGACCTTCATTCTCAATAATATCTATTAGAATTTCATTACTAATCAATTGAGGGTAATAATCAACACAGATTGAATTATTTAATATGCAGCTATTGTCAACTCCCTGAAGATTTTCGATTTGCTCAACAGCTTTCTTAAGCGATATTGCATTGACAGGTTTTTTGATTGGAAACGTATTGCTTGATGTGAAATCTGACATTATTTTCTCCTTGTGGATATATACCATACCCCCCTACCCTATATAAAGTAATACTGGAATAAATACAAGTCAATAGACAAAGGTAAACTATTAAAACAATAACTACTTTTTTTTTTGTAACATTGGTTACAGACTGTATCCCAATTTATTAGTATCTTACAGCCAAGGAGACTTAGCATGAGTGAAATGATAAGAAACAATGAGGAAAAGCAGAAGATATTAAAGGAAATCGTAACCAACCTTCATGAAGGGTCTAATATTAAAGATGTACAAAAACAGTTTAAAGATATAATTAAAAATGTCAGTCCCGAGGAAATTGCCGCTATGGAGCAGTCTCTTATCGATGAAGGAGTCCCTGTAGAACATGTGCAGTCACTCTGTGATGTTCATGTGAAGGTATTTGAAGATACTCTGGAGAAACAAAAAGTAGGTAAAGCTCTGCCTGGACACCCTGTTCATACCTATAAGGCTGAAAATAAGCATCTAAGGATCCTGATTAAGAGGATTAAGAAGGATGTAAGGAAAGTCGTAAAGGGTGGAGACAGAGAGGTTTTTGAAGCTGTCTTAACAGAGTTAAAGGAAGTGGAGATTCACTATCAGCGAAAAGAAAATCAGCTGTTTCCCTTCCTTGAAGCTGTAAATTTTACAGGACCCTCCAGGGTTATGTGGGGTAAGCAGGATGAAATCAGGGTTATGTTCAAAGAGATTGATGCAGCTTTTACTTCCGATGATATGGATGCATTAAAAAGCCATGTTGCCAGGCTGGTCAAGGCTCTCTCCGGAATGATTTTCATGGAGGAAAAGATCCTCTTTCCCACGGCAATGAGGAAGCTTCCGGAAGACTCATGGAAGCAGATACGAAGAGGCGAAGGTGAAATAGGTTATGCCTGGGTAAAGCCTGGTAATTTGTGGGACCCGAATGTTGTTAAAACCGGTGTGCCGGATTTTGCAAAGATCGCTGCAGAAGCCAGAAAGGCCAGGGGAGAGGAACCTGTATCCGTGCAGGCTGGTAGTTCAGGTACAGAAGACAGCAGTAGAGAAGAAGCTGGACAGATTCCTCTGGAAGTTGGTAGTTTAACTGGTAAACAACTAAACATGATGCTTAAAGTTCTTCCTCTGGATATAAGTTATGTCGATGAAAATGACAGGGTTCTCTATTATTCCCAGGGAAAAGAAAGAATGTTTCCAAGGAGTCCGGGAATAATTGGCAGAACTGTACAGAACTGTCATCCTCCAAAAAGTGCCCATATAGTACAGAAGATTATCGACAGCTTCCGGAACAAGGAAAAGGATGAGGCAGAGTTCTATTTTACTATGAACGGCCGGTTCCTCCACATCAGATATTTTCCAATCTACGATGAGAATGGTGAGTATAAAGGTGTTATTGAAGCAGGGCAGGATCTTACAGAGATTAGAGCACTGGAAGGAGAGCAGAAACTGCTGGACTGGTAAGAAGGGGAGAATGGAGACGGGATACCGGAGAACGGAAGATTTTAGTATCTTTTATGATTTTCGGTCTCCCTTCTATAATCTATCGATCTGAATAGTTATCTGCTATTTTTCTTCTACAATAACAGTAGCATTGTAAATAATTGTTCGTTTTCCATCCATGTCGAATAGTACCTTGTTTCCATATTCATTGGCTTCTATATCCAGTTTTCCCTCGTAGGTTTTAAGAAGCTCTCCTGTTGCTGAATACACTTCTATTCTCCTTTCCAGCCCTGTATCCGGCACTTTATTTTCTTCCTGTTACTCTGCAAACAGTGATACAACTTTGGATTTTCGGACATCAATAAGACCTTTATCGGTGATTTTCAGTTCGGGACTTACCGGCAGTGTCAGGGTGCACATCGACATGATTGGATTGAGATGATCGATTCCAAGACTCCGTAATGTCTGTTGCACAGATCGAACATTTTTTGAAAGTTCTTCCATTGGTGCTTCTGAAAGAATACCGCCAACCGGCAGAGGCACGGAAGCGAGTATTTCCCCCCTGGAAACGGTGCACATTCCCCCTTTTTGTTCTATAGTCCAGCTCAAGGCCTCTTTCATATCTGTTATATTGTCACCGACAAGAAGAATATTATGGTGATCATGAGCATGACTGGAACAGAAGGCTCCATTATGAAGCCTGACACCGTCTATGAACCCATGAGCAGTATGTGCTTCACCGGTATACCGGTCTATTACAATGACAAGGTTCACATCTGCAACAGGATTGGACCAGTTGATGGTTCCTTTAAAAACCGGAAGGGAACGGATCACGGATTCAGTATATGTGTTCATGCTGTTCTTTCGCATAATACGGCATTTGACAGTACTCTTATTCGCTAATTTTAGATCGACCTGTAGGATATATATTGCATCTGAAACAGAAGTGACCGGCAAATTAAAACTATCAAGGAATTTTGGATCGAAGCTATGAGCAGTTCTGCAACTGGTTTCTGAAGTAAACAATACTCCCCCCTTATAGACAGAATGAATCTTGAATTCAGGTGAAAAATCTTCCAGCAGAACAAGGTCCGCGATTTTTCCCGGGGCGATAATTCCCCGATCACGAAAGCCTATCCTCTTTGCAGGAGCCAGGCTGGTTGCAATGATTGCCTTCTCCAGGGAAAGGCCATGCTTCAGAGCCTTTCTTACTACATAATCCAAATGTCCTTTGTCCTGAAGAATATCAGGCGGCACATCATCGGTTACAAAACTGTACAATCCTTCAGTATTATGACTCTGCAGATATGCAACAATTTCCGGAGTAACAGACTTTTCCTGGAGTTCAACGAACATTCCATTTGCAAAGCGTTGACGCATCCCTTCGATATCCTGGAGACAATGATCGGAATCTATCCCCAGGTAGAGCAGTTTAGCCAGTTCCAGATCCCGGACCGAAGGGCAATGGCCCTCAATAGCTGCAAGTGGAGCCTGCTTCTGCACATAATCAATCAGTTTTAGAGTCTTACAATCTTTCTCTCCTGCTGCTATTTTAGGAAAATCACCTATAAGGCTTCTGTAATTCATTACTTCCCCAAGACAGATTATCGCAGGATACTTATTTACCAGCTCTCCCAGTTCTTTAAGATCAATTGTTCCTCCACTTGTTTCCAGTTTTTTATTTGTGGAAGGCACCGAGCTCGGAACTCCGTAGAAAATATCAACAGCAGCTCCATCTGAAACTCTTATCATTTCCTCAACTCCCGGAAGACCAAAGACATTGGCTATCTCGTGGGGTTCTGATACAACAGTCGTTACTCCGTGAGGCAGAACAGCAGCAGCGAAAGTGGCTGGAGTACAAAGAGAGCTTTCAATATGAAGGTGGATATCGATTAATCCCGGTATAAGGGGCTTATTCTTACAATCAATAGTTGTTTTTGCCGGGATATTTAATTTTTCTGTGTCCCCCACATACAGGATTTTCCCCTTAAGTACGGCAACATTAGTAGTACTCCATTGTTTTAAAAATACATTGTAGATTTGTGCATTGATAAATAGGGTATCAACCAACATTGAAATATCCTTATCCAAGCGTAAATATTGTTATCATCTTTTATGATGAGTTTATTCTGTTAGAATACAATTTCTTTTAGGAGTTTAACTGCATTAAAGTATTCATCCAGTACCAGATATTCATTTGTGCTGTGAATATTATGCATTCCCAGACCGAACACAAGATTTCTCATACCTTTGTTGTTAAACTTATTACTGTCTCCGCCGCCGGGTGATGAAAGAAAAACAGGTTCTTTTCCAAGTGCTTTACAAGCTTCTGTAAATAATAGACAGCTTGTCTCTTTGGGGTCAACAACATATCCATCATACAGATCTTGCCAGTAGACCTCTGCACTTCCTTTTCTATTCTTCATTTCTCTGCTGCAGATCTGTTCAATTTCCTTTTTTATGGAATCAAGCCTTTTCTTTTCAAAGCTTCTTGCTTCACCTTCAATTAAAGTATTGTCCGGAACTACATTTGTTGGCCCACCTCCGGAGATCTTGCTGATATTTGTAGTAGAGAGTTCATCAAGTCTTCCTGTAGGTAATGCCGAAACAATTCTTCCTGCAAGCTGGACAGCATTAACACCATCACCCGGGTTTACTGCTGCGTGTGCAGCTTTTCCTTCTACCACACATCTATATCTGGTTTTATAAGGAGCTTTGTAAATGGAAGTATAGGCCGGTGTTTCTCCATCAAGATTAAATCCTGAAACTGCTTTTATTCCGGTCGGATCAAAGAAACCTGATCCCAGGGCCCCATGTTCTTCTTTTATGGTGAAAATTAGTTCAAGGGGTCTGTTGTTCCCGGAGTTTTCCATGCTAAGAGTCATTATTTCCAGAGCAGCAGCAATACCTGCTTTATCATCTCCACCAAGTATTGAGCTGCCGTCGGTTTGAAGCTTCTCTTTATTTATAATAACGGGAATTTCTTCTACATCCGGAACTTTTACTGTATCCATGTGGGAGGAAAGGAAAAGTCCCTCTCTTCCATCTCCGGGTAGTACAATTGTCAGGTTACCACAACTACAGTCAAGTTTTTTGCCGGCTTTGTCTTCATTCACTTCCAGTCCGAATTTAGCTGCATAATTACGGATATATTCTGCTATTCTGTGTTCCTCTCCTGAAGGACTTGGAATCCTGCAGAGGTCAACCAGGATTGAAGTCAGTCTTTCTGTATTGATCACTATATGTTCTGTAAGATGGCTCAAAATCGATGGGCTCCCTGATCATACAGGATCTTTACCGCATCCAGGGCTGCCCGAATTGTTTTTTTCTCGCCCTTCATGAACGCCTTTTCTTTTTCTTCAAGGGTTGGTTGTTTTTCCAGCCAGATATTTGAATCGCTGGATACAACTGCTCCTGTCTTTACTCCTTTTACAGATCCTATGATAAATAAAACTGCCGCTTCCTGTTCAGCAGCTTTAACTCCGCAGGATGTAAGAAGCTCATTAAGTTTACTGTCCTGAACATAATAGGCATCTCTTGTAAAGCCAAGCCCTGCCTGGTAATACTCCCCTTCATCCTCAAGAGCCCTGACAAGGGCATTTGTTACATCAAGACTGGCAGCTGCGGGAAATTCCACAGGAAGATAAGCTTTTGATGTGCCTTCACCTCTGAAAGCAGCGGTTATAACAATTGGTGTTCCAATAGGTGTATCCGGCTGTCTTCCTCCTGCTGATCCTACTCTTATAAAAACTTTAGCACCCAGTTTTATCAATTCTTCTATTGCAATAGATGCTGCTGGACCTCCAATACCGGAGGAGCAAACTGTAACCGGGGTGCCCTTATATTCTCCTGTATAAACAATGTACTCCCGGTTTTCAGCTATAAACTTTGAGGAATCCATCTGCTCGACTATTCGACCTACTCTTCCAGGATCTCCAGGAATTATTACATAAGGGGCAATGTCACCTTTACCACAACGTATGTGTTTCAGGATCTCTTTGTCCTTCATACATTTTCCTTTTCTATGATCAGTTTTTCCGGACGAATCCTTATAAACCTGTATTCTTCTGATTTATCTTTCTTTCCTGACATCTCAGCTCTTAAATCCACCTTTCCTGATGTAACCGAATACTGGGTGCTGCCTCCCTGAAAATTGGAGTAGTTTACAGATATAGGAAGTGTGTTCTCCTCTTCCACAGATATAAGATCACTGTCCTGGGGCCTGAAAAAGAGGATTACATTATCATTGGTGGTCAAGTCCAGCTTCTCTGTCCTGGATACTTTTATGATCCTTCCATTCACATCAATCTTAAAGAAATTTTTGTCCAGAGACTGAATCCGGCCGCTAATGGAGTTATCGAATCCCATGAATTTAGCGACGAATGAAGTGGATGGTCGTTCATAAATTGTTTCAGGAGTACCAATCTGTTCAATAAAACCTTCATTCATAACAATAATCCTGCTGGACAGGCTAAGGGCTTCTATTTGATCATGGGTTACATAGATCATAGTTATTCCCAGCTGATGCTGAAGGCGGCTCAGTTCAGCTCTCATTTCATCCCTGAGTTTTGCATCCAGGTTGGAAAGCGGTTCATCAAGAAGAAGAAGGTCTGGTTCAATCACAACTGATCTGGCAAGGGCCACCCGCTGTTTCTGACCTCCTGATAACTGAGCTGGTAAGCGATCTTCAAACCCTGTAAGTGATACCAGATCCAGGACTGATTTGACTTTTGTTTTTATAAGAGATTTTTCAACCTTTCGTCTCTTAAGTCCGTAGGCAACATTTTCAAATACAGAGAGATGGGGGAATAAGGCATAATTCTGAAAAACAAGACCGATATTCCTCTTATTTGGAGGAATCTTCGTATAGTCTTTTCCCCCGATAATCACAGATCCCTTTTCAGCAAGAATGAAACCTGCAATAGTTCTTAAAGTTGTAGTTTTTCCACATCCACTGGGTCCGAGGAGGGATAGAAGTTCCCCTTTTTCCACTGATAAAGTAAAATCCTTTAAAACAGGAGATCCTTTAACATATCCCGCATCAATATCCTTTAGTTCAATAAATGCCATTTTATCTCCTTTGGTTGCATTTGTGAGATCGTTCCTCAGGACTTCGTCCTTCCGGTACGACTCATTGGCAAGCAGCCTTACATATATCTGGAAATACCGAGAATCTTTTCGGCACTTTGGATGATAATTACAGTGAATACGATCAGGATGCTCGACAATGCCGCTATAGTAGGATCAAAATAGTATTCCATATATACAAGCATCTGGATCGGTAGCGTTGATACTCCGGGACCTGTCAAAAAAAGGGATATTGGAACATTGTTGAAGGATGTAATAAAAGCCAGAATAAATGCAGCTATTACCCCTGAACGTATATTTGGTAGTACCACGACCAGAAACGAATGCAGGCGGGAGGATCCCAGGCTCACAGCAGCTTCTTCCACAGAAGGATCGAAGTTACGCAGACTTGCAGAGACAACCCTCACCGTGTAGGGGAACAGGATTGCTGTGTGCCCCAGGTATAGGCCGGTGATTACCGGCATTCTTGTATAGTAGATAAAAAATCTAAGAAGGGCGAAACCAACTACAAGACCAGGGACTATTGCAGGAGAAGAGAAGAACAGTTCAACTTTAGATTTCCAGGGAAAATTGTGCCGGACCATGGCATATGCTGCCGGTATTCCCATAACAAGAGCTGTAAATGTTGCTGCAAGACCTGTATTAAGGCTGATAAAAAATGTTGTACGGAACATTTTAATAGCAAATGCCTTTTCATACCATGTAAGAGCAAAGCCCTTTGGAGGGAATCTCATGATAGTTTCACTGCCGAAGGAAGCAATAATAATTACCAGGAACGGTCCCAGGAGAAATATAAACATAAGGATTAGTACAGCTGTAAATAGTTTATTATTTCTCATGAGTTTCTGGGCCTCATCAACCTGAGCGAGTTATAGAGAACAAGGGTTGTCACAATCATGACTACTGCAATTACGGTGGCGCCTTCCCAGTTCATCAGTACCAGTGCTTCCTGGCGCATAAGTGTAGAAAGGGTAAGAACTTTTGAACCGCCCAGGATTGCAGGTGTTACATAGGCAGTAATACATCCTGTAAAAACGAGAGTTACTCCCATGATCAGTCCATCGAAGGAGAGGGGGACAAGCACCCTTAAAAAGGTTCCTGTCTTTCCTGACCCCAGACTGAGAGCTGCTTCTTCTACTTCTTCCGGTATATTTTCCAATGCGCTGACCAGGGTCAGAACCATTATGGGCATGAACAGCTGGAGGAGTCCTGCTACTATTGCCCCTTCAGTATACATCAGTCTCAACGGCTCACTGGTTATTCCAACTACGGCCAGGGTCTGATTGATAAGACCAAAGCGCCCCAGAATAACTATCCATGCGAATGTCCTTGCAACAGGACTTGTCATCAGCGGGAGTATTACAAGTGACATTAGGATCGATTTTTTTCCAGCGGGCAGCTTTGTAATTACATAGGCACTGGGATAAGCAATTAACACTGCCAATGGAGTAACAATCAAGGCAATTTTGAGAGTGCGAAGGTATACAAAATGAAATTGCTTACTCTGGAGTACTTCAGTGTATCTTAGTATCGTAAGCTCCCCGGCAGGTCCCTGAAAGCTTTCAACAAAAACAAAAATCAGAGGAAGCATAAAAAAGAATAGTAGAAATATCGAACCCGGCAGCAGCAGGAGCAGCAAAGATTTCTTGATATTAATCTGATTCATAAAGCAGCTTCTCTAATAAAACATCCAGGTAGATAGACTGAAGGTTAGGAAGGCTGAAGGGAATTTTTAACCTTCAGCCTAAATAACCTTAAGTAACGCTATTTTGAAAAAATGGCATTCCATTTATCAAGCCAATCAGCCTCTACATCCGCCATCTCTTTAAGGTCAAAGAAATTCAGCTGACTGATCAGTTCATCCCCGTAAGTCAGGTTTGCGGCAATGTTGGCTGGTAGAGTAATGTCATTACGAACAGGACTATCTACAAGATCCATTGCTTCTGCCAGCTGAACATCATATGAAAGAAGGTGATCGATGAACAGGTGAGCAAGTTCCTCATTCTTTGTTCCCGCAGCAACACTGACCATACTGAAGGAGCCGACAAGACCCTCTTCGGGAATTACATTCTTTATGGGAAGTCCGCTGGCAAGGATATTTCCCCATGCAAAACTTGCATATGGAGCAGCATAAACCTCTTCCTGCAGAATAAGTGTATTAAGCTCGGATGATCTGACGTATGCTGTAAGGAGGTTGTCTGAAAGCTCTTCAAGTTTTTTCCACCCTACATCAGTTGCATCAAAACTTCCTCCCCAGGCCTTGGAAAGCATGTAAATTATCGATGGTCCGTAGGTAGTTGAAATTTGAGGAATTGTCAAAAATCCTTTCAGATCATCATTTGAAAGGTCTCTCCATGATGTGATGGGACTAACCTTGTCTGTTCTGTAACAGAGCCCCAAATGCTGAATTGTATAACCAATTGCGTATTTATTGCCCAGAGGATCTTTTGCTGACTCCATAATACTATCCAGATTAGTGAGTAAGGAAGGATTATAGGGTTTAATAATACCTTCCCGGGTTGCCTTATAAGCCCATGCACCGGCAAAAAGAGCAACATCAATGACAGGATTACCCTTTCTTGCTACCATTTTGGTGAATCTGGCTGAATTGTTACCAGTCTCTGAGACTACAGTAACACCGTATTTTTCTTCGAAGGGCTTTACAACATTCTTGTCCAGAAGATCCATTCCATAACCCCACCATGACAGGTTCAATGTTTGACCTTTAAACGGCATTGTGCTCGATTCCGGCTGGATTTCTTTCACCGGAGTGGCGAAAATAAAAGGAACCAGGCTGAACATCATTACAATGATAAATAGAAAAACGATTTTTTTCTGCATATTACACCCCTTTAATAATTGTATATACATGATAGAATAGCTGATCTGATCTGTCAAACTAAAAGAATTAAAAACAGCAATTTTGTTATAATTAAAATTACCGAATTAGAAAT
>SDBV01012820.1_pt1 | contig 10703 bp, 10 predicted proteins | sample 2277081 | NCBI WGS metagenome assembly SDBV01 (sample SAMN10402039, study PRJNA504765) | marine sediment metagenome | isolation source: marine sediment core GS10_PC15, 223 cmbsf | place: Arctic Ocean: Southern Knipovich Ridge | collected 2010
GTTCCCGAGCAATGTCGCCAACGGCGAGAACCAGCGCACCGTCCTGATCGGCAGTCCCATCGGTGCAACCCCCGACTTTCTCGTGCCTGGGAACCTGTTTCCCGGTCCCAGGGGATCGGTCTGCTTCCTCGACTCGCTGCCCTTTGCGGGCATTGACTGCGTGTCCATCGGGACCGGTACCGCGGCACCCATGGGTATTCCGTCCCCGGTTGGCAGCCCAGTGATCGTTCCCGGGGACCCGGCGGCGATGGGCGGCCTGGCTACGGGCCAGTCGATCCATAGAACCATCGAGCCGGGCTGCTCCACCCTTCTCGAGGCGGCCGATGACTCGCAGGACAGCGCAACCGATTTCTCGCTGGGTGCGCCAAGCCCGCGCCCGAACTCGACCGCCCCGACCGAGCGCGATTGCACGCCGGACCTCAGCCTCTCGGCGAAGAAAAAGCAGAAGGCCGGCAAGAAGATCGTCGTGAAGGCGACGTGCTCAGATCAGGACTGCACGTACACAGCCACGGGCAAGATCAAGATCAAGGGCGGCAACTCATCCGCAACCGCCGTTGCGAAGAAGACGTTCAAGCTGAAGGCCCTGTCAGGCGAGCTGAGCGAGGGTGAGGAGACCAAGCTCAAGCTGAAGCTCTCGAAGGGCAAGGCCAAGAAGCTGAAGAAGGCGGTTAAGAAGGGCGCGAAGGGAAAGGCAACGGTCACGGTCAAGGCCTCTGGCCCGGATGCCGAGTTCGAGCCCAGTGTCGAGAAGCAGAAGACGAAGCTAAAGGCCTAGGCCCCAGGCGTACGAAGGGCCCGGCAGAGCCGGGCCCTTCGCAGTTCGTCTCAGCACGACGTCGGCAGGTTCCGCCGACGTCTCGGTCGTCGCTAACCGACGCGCTCGACCTTGACGCGTGCGACCGGATCGGTCCAGCCGTGAACGGCCGTCTTCAGATCGACGCCACCCTGGACACCCTTGTGGGGGGCGATGACGCCACCCTGGGCGAGATCCGGGTTGCTGACACCGGTGCCTTCATCGGCCGAGGTGTCGCCGATGAGACCCTGGCACGGCGGAACGATGTCCGCATAGTCCTCGGTGTTGAGCTCCGTGCGGGCGTCGTACGCCTTGCCCTTGTTGACCTTGGTATCGCCGACCTTGCGCGGCAGCTTCAGCGAGTTCGCGCCGGTGAAGCCATCGTTGGTGCAGATCAGCATCGAGACCCACGAGAGGCGCTTGGCGCGCTTCGGAGCCTTGATCGTGAATGTCGCTCGATCAGCGAACATCGCTGCGCCGGGCGTACCGCTCGGAACCAGCGGCTCATCGAGCGCCGCGAACCGTGCGATCCGATCGAACGGGTCCGCCTCGAGGTAGGCGAGAAGCGGCGCCAGATTGCCGTTCTCGGCGATCTCGCGGACCCCTACGCTTGCCTGCCGGCCGACGCCGAATATCTGATTTTGGCCTCGGTGAGCGGCCACCACCGGCGGCGTCAACGGCTGCCCGTCAGTGAGATTCTTGACCTCTACCTCGTACTCCCGCGCGGACGCCCCTGGCGCCAGCAGCAACGCTGCCAACCCCGCGGTGGCCGCAACGATCACGAGCCTGCGTACGTACCTACGCATATGAGCCTCCTGAGTTGCTTGCAACAGCGAGTGAACGTCCCAGGCGAAGGTTGTCGCAAGCTTTCGGAGCGCGAATAGCGAAAGGTTTCCTTAAGGGTCCGGCCTGAGACTGCGACGATGGAAGAGGGGGCACGCGTGTTGGTCGTCGATGACGAGCCGATGGTGCGCGATGTTCTGGCCCGATACCTCTCAAAAGGGGGTTTCGACGTCGAGCTTGCGGCCGACGGCCAGGCAGCAATCGACGCCTTCAATCGACGCCGTCCCGACCTTGTCCTGCTCGACCTGATGCTGCCGCGCATCGAGGGGCTCGAGGTCTTCCGCCTGATTCGCTCGCGCACCAAGAGCCCCGTGATCATGCTCACCGCTCGCGGCAGCGAGACTGATCGGGTGGTCGGCTTGGAAATGGGCGCTGATGACTATGTCGCCAAGCCCTTCTCGCCGTCCGAAGTCGTCGCGAGGGTCAAAGCGGTCCTCCGGCGCGTCAACGAGGGTGACGCCGACACCGTTCACAGGGCCGATGCGGACGAGCGCGCTGCCATCACCGTCGGGGATCTCGAGATCAACCCGGCGGCACACGAAGCAAAGTTGCGCGGGCGCTCGATCACGCTTACTCCCAAGGAGTTCGACCTGCTCCACTTCCTGGCGACGAACCCGCGGCAGGCGTTCAGCCGCATCCAACTGCTTGAGGAGGTCTGGGACCTGGCCTCGACCGCAGATCCTTCAACGGTCACGGTTCACGTTCGGCGCCTCCGAGAGAAGATCGAGCTCGATCCCTCATCTCCGAAAACGCTGGTGACCATCTGGGGTGTGGGATACCGATTCGAGGCATGAGCCCGCTCACGAAAATCAGCGAAATCTGGCGGCCCGTCGGACTCGCTGCGGTTGTTGCCGGACTCGGCGCAATCGCCACGCTGGGACTCGGAGCCCTGAGCGGCATGGGAGGCTCCGAGCTCGTCCACCTCGGCCTGCTTCTGATCCCAGCCGTCCTCATCACGGCCCTTGCCGCCGTGGTTGCGGGGCGACTCCTCGTCGCCGCGTCGGTTCGCCAGCGCCTCGGTGCAATCGCCCTCGTCGGCACGACCGTGGGTGTGGTCAGCCTCGTGGTGCTGGACCGATTGATGGTCGTCAGCGACGGGAACATCGGCCAGCTCGCCACGCTTGCGGTGTACTCACTCGCGGCAGGCGGGGCAACTGCGTTTGCGATCTCGCGCTCCTCAGCGCGGGCGATCGAGCGGCTGGCTCAGACTGCGGAAAAGCTTGCCGACGGCGAGCTGAGCAGTCGCGTCGGCAGGCTGGATGCCGACCGCGAGCTGGCAGACCTCGGTTCGGCGCTCGACCGCATGGCGGAGCGGATTGAGCAATCGATCCAGCGCGAGCATGCCGTCGAGGCTCAACGCCGGGACCTGATCAGCGCTGTCTCCCACGATCTCCGGACTCCGCTCGCAAGTCTGCGGGCAATGGTGGAGGCGATCGCCGACGAGGTGGTCGAGGACCCGCCGACGATGCGGCGCTATGCCCGCGAGATGAAGGGCTCCGTCGACTCCCTGGTGACGCTCGTGGATGACCTGTTCGAGCTGGTGCAGATCGACGCCGGCGCGATTGCTCTGGAGACTGAGAAGGTCGCCGTCCGCGACGCGGTCGGCTCCGGCATCGGCGCCTGCAACGCGCAGGCAAGCGACAAGGGCCTAGCGGTACGGACCCGCCTGAACGGCGCCGGCGAGCTGCAGTGCTCACCGCGACTGGCGCGGGTTGTTCAGAACTTGGTTCAGAACGCGATCCGGCATACGCCGGCAGACGGAACGATCACCGTCGAAGCAAGCCGCAGCGACCGTGGCCTGGAACTGGTCGTCGAGGACAACGGTGAGGGCATTGCCCCGCAAGCGCTTGAGCGAGTCTTCGAGCCCTTCTGGCGAGGCGAAGCCGCCAGAAGCAGCCCAGGATCGGGTCTGGGCCTGGCGCTCGCCAAGCGGATCGTCGAGTCGCTCGGCGGTCGGGTTGCGGTCGAAAGCGCGCCCGAGTCAGGGTCGCGTTTTGCGGTCCTGCTGCCGCTCTAGTGGGAGCGCTCGCGCTCGGCGCGAGCTGCTGCAGAGATCGCCGCGGCCGAGCTAGCGATATCCGGCGGGCTCGTGGCCCAGTTGGTGATCGAGATCCGCATCGCCCCCTCGCCCCGCCAGCTGGTTCCGGCAACCCAGCACGTGCCCTCGTCCTGAACAGCGCCAATCACCCGATCGGTGGCCTCGTCATCGTCAAAGAACCTGACCAGCACCTGGTTCAGGTCAACCTCATTCAGAACCTCGATCCCCTCCTCGGCCGAGAGCAGCTCGGCCATCTGGCGGGCTCGGTCACAGCCGTTCTCAACCAGTAGCGCGATCCCCTCGCGGCCAAGTGAGCGAATCGCAGCGTAGACCGGCATCCCTCGGGCTCGCCGCGAAAGCTCCGGCACCCATTCTTCGGGTGAGCGCTCGTCGGGGTCACCCCGTTCGGGCAGGTAGGGCGCGCTCATGCCCATCACGGCGCGATGGACTGCGGGGTCGCGAACAATTGCCAGGCTGCAGTCGTACGGGACGTTCAGCCACTTATGAGCGTCGGTTACCCACGAGTCTGCATTCTCGACCCCCGCCAACTGTTCGACATGACGCTCGCCCACGGCCGCCCACAGCCCGAACGCGCCGTCAACGTGGCACCAGGCGCCGGCGGCCCGCGCGAGCTCGGAGATCTCGCCTACCGGATCGATCGCGCCGCTATTGACGTTGCCGACCTGAGCGCAAACGATGCTCGGCCCGTCAGCCTCCTCCAGCGCCCGCGCCAGCGCGTGCGGGTCCATACGCCCCTGCTCATCCACGCCCACGCGGTGGATCGACTCCTCGCCAAGCCCGAGCAGCCGGGCCGCAGCAATCACCGTGACGTGGGCCTCCTCACCAACGAGCACCCGCAGCGGCGGCGCACCTTGAAGGCCCTTTGCTTCGACGTCCCAACCCCGGGCCGCCAACATCGCGTGACGCCCGGCCGCAAGGCCGGTGAAATTCCCCATCTGACCGCCGGTGACAAAGCCCACGCTTGCGCCCGCGGGCAGCCCCAGGAGCTCGACCACCCAATGTGCCGCTACCTCCTCTACCACGCTGGCGGCAGGCGAGGCCGCGTAGATGCCGGCGTTCTGATCCCAGGCAGAGGTAAGCCAGTCGGCAGCCATCGCGGGCGGTGTGGAGCCGCCGATAACGAAGCCGAAGTAACGCGGTCCGGCCGAGGCGATCAGGCCGGGGCCGACCGCCTGGGCGAGCTCATCGATGACGGTCTTGGAGTCGGTCGCCGATTCAGGCAGCGGCAGATCAAGGGTTGCCAGTAGTTCCTCGCGACCGACTTCGGCACCCGCGCGACGCTCCGGCAGCCGCTCGAGAAACTCCCGGGCGATCTCCGCTGTGCGGTCCATGAGCTCCTTGTCCAGCACCCGCCGATCATAGGGCGGGATGCCGGAGTAGCTAGCGGACCATGAACCCGTCGCCCGCTAAGCGCCCGATGTCGTTCGATAACCCGATCACGAAGATCAGGATCACCAACATGAAGCCGATCACGCCCGAGCGCTCCATCACCCGGAACGGGACCGGGCGGCCCCGGATCTTCTCGACGATGCTCCAGAAGATGTGACCGCCGTCCAGCGGTAGGAACGGGAAGAGGTTGATCACTCCCAGCGAGAGACTGATGATCGCCAACACACCGAGCGCCTGGCGCCCGTCGAACTCGATCGACTGCCGGGTTACCTCAAAGCCGCCGACCACTCCGGAGACCTGCTTGCGCTGCTCGGCGTCAAAGAGGCGCGCCAGCACTCCCATTGTCCGCGAGGTGACAAACCACATCCGGTCGGCCGCAAACTCCCCGGCGCCGGCGACCGAGAGCTCAGCCGGCCGCGTGCCGTAGCTGAAGCCGATCAGCATGCGGCCCGTCCCCGTGCCCTCAAGCGCCACGACGTTTGCGTCGTACTGCGGTCGGACCGCAATTTCTTCGGTAGCGCCGTTTCGCACCACTACGAGCTCGACTGGCTCCTCCGCTCGACAGCCATCGGTCGGCTCGCCGGCGCATTGATGCTGATCCACTTGGGTCGCAACAGTCTCGCGGAGCTCATCGCCGGCGAGGCCGGTGACGTTCATACCGTCGATTGACGTGACCCGGTCGCCGGGCTCCAAGACCCCCTCGGCGGGCGCCCCGGGCGCCGTCTCACCAACTTCATCGGTGGACTCGCTGAGGCCGAAGCCGAGCGCGAAGAGGATGAGGAACGCGATCGCGAGATTGACGGCGGGACCCGCGGCGATAACCACGATCCGCCTCCAGACCGGCTGGTGGTAGTAGCCCCGATGAGCGATCTCCTCCGGAAGCTCCTCATCCGGATTCATCCCGGTGATCTTCACGAAGCCGCCGAGCGGGATCATCCCGACGCCGTACTCGGTCTCCCCCCACTTGACGCTGAACAACTTCGGCGGGAAGAAGAGGAAGAAGCGCTCCACCCGCATGCCCACGGCCTTCGCAGCTGCGAAGTGCCCTGCCTCGTGGAGGATGATCAGGAGGGCAAACCCCGCGAACGCGAGGACCCAGCTCAACTTGAGCCCTCGGTGCCGCCGTTGCTACCCGAAGCTGCAAGCGTGGGCCCACGGCGCTCGACCACCTCGGCGGCGCTCCGACGCGCCTGCTCGTCTGCCGCGAACAGGTCGTCGAAGTGCGCGGGCTCGCTCAACGGCAGCGAGTCGAGGCACTCCTCGATCACCGCCGCGATGCCCACGAAGGGAATGGTGCCCTCAAGGAACGCCTGCACCGCGACCTCGTTTGCCGCGTTCAACACGCATGGCGCGGTCCCGCCGGCCTCACCCGCCTCGCGGGCGAGCCGGAGGCAGGGAAACGTGTCCAGATCGGGCTGCTCGAACGTCAACTCGCCAACCGCGACTAGGTCCAGCAGTGGGGCTTCGACGTCGGCTCGCTCGGGAAAGTTGAGCCCGTAGGAGATCGGCACCCGCATGTCCGGATACCCGAGGTGGGCCAGCGAAGCGCCGTCGTTCAAATGCACCAGGGCGTGAACGATCGACTGCGGGTGCACCACAACCTCGATCTGCGCGTACGGAATGCCGAACAGGTGATGCGCCTCGATCAGCTCAAGCCCCTTGTTGATCAGCGTCGCCGAGTCGATCGTGATCTTGCCGCCCATCTCCCAGGTGGGATGGGCCAGCGCTTCCTCGCGAGTCACGCCCGCAAGGTCGGTGCGGCCTCTGAACGGACCGCCGGATGCCGTGAGGACGAGACGCTCGATAGTGCCCGGGCCCTCTGCTCGGATCAGTTGATGCAGCGCCGAGTGCTCAGAGTCGACCGGAATCAGCTGTGAGTCGGTCGCCTCGGCGAGCGCGGTCACAAGCTCGCCCCCGACGACGAGGCTTTCCTTGTTCGCGAGCGCGACGTCGATGCCGGCGCTGAGCGCCGCGATCGTGGGTCCGAGGCCGGCAGAGCCAACAATCGCATTCAGAACGAGGTCGGCCTCAGACTCTGTAACGAGCGTTCGCAGACCCTCCGGGCCGCCAAGCACCTCCCCGCCCCACCCCCCTGCCGCTTTCTTCGCCGCCACGGGGTCCGCCAGAGCGACTCGCGGCACGCCGTGGTCACGGGCCTGCTCCACGAGCGCGACCGAATCGCTACCTGCACCAAGTCCGACGACGCGCAGCGAGTCCGAGGCCGCAACGACCTCGAGCGCCTGCACGCCAATCGACCCGGTCGAGCCGAGAATGACGAGCTTTCGCACGTCGATGAGTCTAGGCAGGCAGGCTCTCGCCCATCTAAATGCGCCGCGCAGCGGGGCCGCTAGAAGACGAGGGCTACCGCCAAGTAGTAGCCGATCACGACCGTGAACAGCACCGCGTCGATTCGATCTAGGGCGCCACCGTGCGGGCCGAAGATGCGTCCCGTGTCCTTAACCCCGAAATCACGCTTGACGAGCGATTCAAAGAGGTCGCCGACAGGCGCTACGAGCGCGACCGCGGCGCCCAGGATCAACGCGTCTATTCCCGTCAGCCAGTCCTGGTAGAGCCCGGCAATCCAGAAGGCCGTCGTTCCGCCGATGAAACCGGCCACCAGCCCCTCGACGGTCTTGCCCGGCGAGATCGAGGGGGCGAGACGGGTGCGGCCGAAGAGGCGGCCGCCGAAGTAGGCGGATGTGTCGGTGAGAATGGTGGCAATCAGTACGTTGGCCATCAGCGCCGCACCGTGCAGCGGTAAATCGCGCAGGAGGACCGCATGCGCCAGAGGCACGCCAATCCAGATGACGCCGAGAAGCGTCACCGACATCGAGTAGGTGACGTCGGGACGCTCAGCTCGAGCCAGAGCAAAGGCGAAGATCAGCGGCACTGAGGCGACGAGTACGAGGAGCACTTGGAAGGAGGCGCCGAAGTAAGCGGCAACGATCAGCGCAAGCGCCGCGATGAAGCCGGCGTAGGTGAGCGGGCGAGCCTGTTCGGCCATCCGAAACAGCTCGGTCAACGCGATCACGGCGAGGGCGATCATCGCCAGCGCAAAAACGACCCCGCCGGCGATAACGACGACGACGGCCACGACGATGAGCGGGATCGACCAGAGGACCCGTGCCAGGGTTTCGGGGATACGTGGCCGGCCGGATGGCTCCTTGCCCCTGTCACGCCGCTCAGACGGCTCACGCATCTCACTCATGTGCTCCGCGCGCGGCGCGTCGATCTCGACGACCGGAGGCTGGCCTTCCGGCGAATCACTCTGGTTCAGAGGCCGGCGCTTACGAACGGTTATCGGGCGACGAGGCGGGAAGTCCACTAGCGAGCCCCAAACCGACGCTGCCTGGCGTCCAGCTCATCCAGCGCCTCGACCAAGTGCTCCCGGTCGAAGTCCGGCCACAGCGCCTCTGAGAAATAGAGCTCTGAGTAGGCGCTCTGCCAGAGCAGAAAGTTCGAGAGCCGACGCTCGCCGCTCGTTCTGATCACGAGGTCGGCATCGCGCATCTCAGGTGCGTACAGAGCCGCCCTGAACTCCTCCTCCCCACCGCCCTGGTAGCGCTCAGCGGCGTCCAGGATCTCGGCCCGGCCGCCGTAGTTGAAGGCGACGTACAACATCATCCGCTCGTTGTCCGCTGTCTCAGCCTCCGCCCACCGCATCCGATCGCGGAGCTCGGCTGAGATGCCTTCGGGGCGACCGATGAACCGCATCCTGACCCCCTCTTCGTCCAGCTCGGGGGTCTCGGACTCGATCAACTCGACAAACATCTGCATCAGACCGCCGACCTCATCGGAGGGCCGAGACCAGTTCTCGGTCGAGAACGCGTAGACGCAAAGCTCCGCGACGTTCAGCTTCACCGCGTCGCGCACAGTGCGCTTGAGCGCCTGCGCACCCTGGCGATGGCCTTCGAGCACCGGGAGGCCGCGCTCGGTTGCCCAGCGCGCGTTCCCGTCCATGATGATCGCGATCGACGGCGCGTCTTTCCGTGTCATCCGAACAGACCCACGAGGCGGCGAGAACCTAGCCTGGATAGGACGCACCGACGCCGCCGCGGCGAGCGCACCGACAGGTGCATGAGCGAGGCGGCCGACCGAGGACAACGCCAGGCGACGGTTTCCGTCTGCCTCACACCTCGAGAATTTCCTCTTCTTTGCCCTTGAGGAGAGTCTCGATCTCGCCGACCGCGTCGTCGGTGAGCTGCTGCAGCTCGGACTCAGCCCGACGCTCATCGTCCTCGCCGGCTTCACCCTCGCTCTTCAGCTCCCGCAGATCGGACAAGACGTCGCGCCGGATGTTGCGGACCGCCACCCGGCCCTCTTCGGCGACCCCGTGCACGACTTTGACGAGGTCCTTGCGGCGCTCCTCGTTGAGCTCGGGAATCTGAAGCCGGACCACATTGCCATCGTTGTTGGGGGTCAAGCCGACATCAGACTCAAGGATCGCCCGCTCGATGGCGGCGATCGATGACTTGTCGTAAGGAGTGATCGTCAATAGCCGAGCCTCCGTCGCGGCCACCTGGCCAAGCTGCTTGATCGGAGTCGCAGTCCCGTAGTAGTCGACCTCGACGCGGTCAAGCAGATGTGGAGAGGCACGCCCAGTCCTTACCGTGGCCAGCTCGGTGCGCGTCGCATCCACGGACTTCCCCATCCGGGCCTTGCCGTCCTTGAGCAGTTCGTTGATCATCGCGGGTCGTTCCGAGCCGCCTCAAGCCCCTCGTCGGCCGGCGAGGAGTCCGGAGTCGGACGCGATCTCACGACTGTTCCTACCTGCTCGCCGCGGACGATCCTATCTATGTTCTCCTCGTCGGCCATGTTGAAGACAAAGATCGGGAGATCGTTGTCCATGCAGAGGGAAAGCGCGGTCGAGTCCATGACTCGCAGGCCCTTTTCAATCGCCTGAAGGTGCGTGATCTCGGTGAGCAGGTTCGCGCTCGGCACCTCGGACGGGTCGGCGTCGTACACGCCTTCGACCCCGTGCTTGGCCATCAGGATCGCTTCGGCTCGGATCTCAAGCGCTCGCAGTGCCGCGGCCGTGTCGGTCGTGAAGAAGGGGTTGCCGGTTCCAGCGGCAAAGATGACTATCCGACCCTTCTCGAGGTGTCGAACCGCACGCCGCCGAATGTAGGGCTCAGCTACCTCAGTTACCGAGATTGCAGACATCACGCGGGTGTGGGCGCCGAGCTTCTCCAGCGCGTCCTGGAGCGTGAGCGCGTTCAGCACCGTCGCCAGCATTCCCATGTAGTCGGCGGTGGAGCGATCCATGCCCGCGGCCGCGCCCGCCAGGCCGCGATAGATGTTGCCCGCACCGACCACAGCGGAGAGCTCCACCCCGGCGTCCGCCACCCCACGCATCTGACGCGCGATCCGATCGAGGCGCTCCGGATCGGTGCCGTAGTCAAGCGAGCCCATGAGGGACTCGCCTGAAAGCTTCAGCAGCACCCGCTGGAAGACAGGTTCTCCGGAGACCATGGATCAGGCTCTTACCGGTCGAGCGACCGCGGGGATGACTAGGCCTCCTCCCCGACCACGAAGCGGGCAAATCGAGCGATCCGAACGTTCTCGCCGACCTTTGCAGCAATCGCGGCGCGGAGCTCTTCGAAGGTCCTGCCCGAGGCC
>SDBV01012821.1_pt1 | contig 10703 bp, 7 predicted proteins | sample 2277081 | NCBI WGS metagenome assembly SDBV01 (sample SAMN10402039, study PRJNA504765) | marine sediment metagenome | isolation source: marine sediment core GS10_PC15, 223 cmbsf | place: Arctic Ocean: Southern Knipovich Ridge | collected 2010
AATATTTAGAATTAAGAGAGTGGAAACTAACTCAGTTTGAGAAACATCAAAAAATTTTGATAGAAACGTGGGATTATGAGAGAAAAAAAGGAACTCTAATCTCTAATCTTAAAACTCAATTGAAAAAAATTAATGAGAAAATTGAATTCATACCAATTCCATATCAAGAATTAGTTGAAAAAATATATAATTTCAAATCACAACGTAATGAGATATCGAAGTTAGTTGTATCATTTATCAGAATAGCTAAATCTAATTATTTAAAACCAGAAAAAATAGAAAAAAGAATTAAATCGGGAAAATATACTAAAAAACAAACGTTATTTGGAAAATTGGCACTTGAAGCTTACCAAAGATATCAAAAATTCTTAAATCTAGATGATAAGATCGATTTTAACGATATGATCAATTTAGCTATAAAATGTGTTAAAAATAATGAAGCTAAATATCAAAATCGATATGATTATATTCTTATCGATGAATTTCAAGATATATCTTACCAAAGATTAAAATTAATTCAGAAATTTGTGAATGAAAAATCCAATACAAAACTCTTCTGTGTTGGTGATGATTGGCAAAGTATTTACCAGTTTACTGGAAGTGATGTTAGGTTTTTTGTAAATTTTAAGGATTATTTTTTAAATCCCGAAATCATTGTTCTAGAAAAGAACTACCGGAGTTCGAAAGAAATTGTAGAACTTTCTAATGATTTGATTGCTAATAATAATAATCAAATTAAAAAAGTTACTCACTCAGTAAAAGGAATAGGTATACAGCCTATATTTATTGAATTAGAAGCCCAATTTACCTATTCTTTTCGAAAACAAATACCAAATTATTTCAACTTGATTAATACAATAATGACTAGTGGGGTAAAACCATCCGATATAATGGTATTATCAAGATTTAATAAACCTCTCAGAGAATTAGAACAGTACTGCGGAGCAAATGAAATACCGACCGAATACAAAGCTGGAGGAATAAGATTTCTTAGTGCACATGGTTCAAAAGGAACGGAGAGCTCGCATGTGATTATTATTAATGCTAATTCAGGGCTATATGGGTTTCCTTGTGAAATTCAAGATTCATCTGTAATGAAATTAGCCAAAAGATTTGTTGCTGAAAACTTCTTTGAAGAAGAAAGAAGATTATTTTATGTTGCCCTTACAAGAAGTAGAAAGTTCTTGTATGTTTATAGCATAGAGGATAAGAATTCCATATTTTTAAATGAAATTTCACCACATTTAATGAATATATATATTGATACCACAGAAAGATGGCATCAGGGACTTTCAGATTTCATCTCAAACTATATTAAAGGAGTCCCCTCTAAAATGCCAATAATATGTCCTAGATGCGGGAGACTTTTAATTGAGAAAGAAAGTCGTTATGGTAAATTTTTGGGATGTCCAGGTTATTATAAAAATGGATGCACTTATACTTATGATCTTGAATCAAAGAATTATGATGATACCATCCCCCAAATTGAAATTGAAGGAATAATCTCTGAAAAGAAGGAACTACTCAAGGATTCGCAACTATCACATCTTTTCATTGAATCTGAAAAACAAAGCATTGTCTCAGATGGAGCTAAAACCAGGAGAGTTACATCACATTCAAGAGTTATGGAAACTAATAAAGATTTAGAGAAAAATTTGAATTTAGATAACAGAAAAGTTAATTTCAGAAAGAAGAAAAAAACTAAAACTTTTAAACTGAAGAGAAAGAATTTAACACCACTGATTAATACTGAGAAAATCCTCAAAATTCTATCTGGAGATTTAAAGCCAATTGAAGAAATTACTAAAAAGCTGAAAATTGATAATTACTTAGATGCTAGATTTTTAAAACTTAAATTGAAGGAGTTTGAAAGAAATAAAATCATATCTAAAACTACGATTGAGGGAATAGAATACTGGAAAACTTTACGCTAAGAAATTTTTTGGTATCATTTTCAGTTAATTCAATTAATTTTAATTTCATTAATGAAGGATTATCAAAATTTAAAAACTAAAGATAAATTATAACCATATTAAAAATCACCAAGGAATTCGAAAAATGAAAATTCTAACTAATTCTAATATCATCTACGGTGAGATTGAAAAATTAATAGAGAATTCCAAAGAATTTTTATTTCTAGTTAGCCCTTATATTAAATTTGAAATAACAGACCATACATTATATAAAAAGTTCATAAATGCACTAGGTCTTGCAATTAAGAGTGATATAGAAGTAAATTTCATTTCTAGACAACCCGATTCTTCATATAAAGGTAAACCCAAAGAAATTTTAAAATCATTTATAGAAAAAGGATGTAACCTTTACTTAGTCCCAAATCTACACTCGAAAATTTACTGTAATGAATCGAAAGCATTGATAACCTCATTGAATATGTACCTACACTCAGTCATAAATAATGAAGAAGTTGGTGTAAAACTCAGTAAAAAGCATGATTTAAAGGAATTTGAAGATATCATATATTATATTTATAAGTTAATAGCAAAGAGTGATAAAGCAGAGGAGTTCAAAAAAAAATCACAAATAAAAAATATTTACTTAAATGAAAAAAATCATAATAAAAACTATGTTTATATTTTAAAATTAGAGAATAATAAATGGTGGATAGGAAAAACAAAAAATCTATCGGTTCGAATAGTTACTCATAAAGATGGCAGAGGAAGTGAATGGACAAAAGCTAATAGAACAATAGATACAGAAAAAATAATAGAGGATGGAGATTTAACTACTATAACTCTAAACTATATGAAAAAATATGGTTGGCAAAATGTCAGGGGAACTTGTTTTAACGAAGGATATGCGATGTATATTCCTAAGAAGATAAAAGAATATGTCTCAAAAGAAATAGGTAAATTAAATGAACTTAAAGATAATTCTAATAAATTTTTACTTTCTAATAATGAAGACTATTTGGTTTATGTTTTAAAATTAGAAAATGATAAATGGTGGGTAGGAAAAACAACGAATATAAGTAAAACAGTAAAACAGTATAAGTGTGGAAAGGGAACACCATGGACTACAATAAATAAAGTGGTAGATGTTGAGGAACTAAGAGAGAAAGCACAATTGAAAGAAGTTACTTTAGAATATATGAGAAAATATGGATGGGAAAATGTTAGGGGGTACGCTTGGAGTCAATGGAACATGAAAGCAGCACCCAGAGAATTAAGAGAATAATAAGTAAGAAATTTTAATTTCAGGACCCGATTTTATACATATATCATTAATTCTTTTCCATAAAAAATTTAAGCAGAAATCGAACATTTTTATGGTGTAGAAATCTAAAAATTATTTAAGCTGAAAATGTATAATATTTTATTAAAATCAAGGTGAAATTAATGGGTAAAAATAAAAGTCCAAATGATAACAGATCAAATGCAAAAAATCCAAATAATCTTAGATCTCAAGGAAAATCAAAAAATATCTTTTATTTTTAATCCTCAGGGAACATCAAGAAAAATATAACCATTAATCATAAGTAACTCTCTAAAGTTGAAAACTATATGTCATATTGTGAGGTTTGTAAAAATAAATATAAAGTTGGTTATGCTACATCTCAAAAACACCTAGATAGTAATGTTCATAAAAATAATCTGAAAAAATCAGGAAAAAGAATAAGATCAGAAAAAGGAATAAGAGTTGACCCCATTCATGAATTAATTCTGTATAATATTCTTCAAAACCAAGATGGTGTAAAATATTCTGGAATTTTAAAGTTTTTCTCATCATTTGGAATAAAAGGAGAAGTAGCCTTAAGAACACTTATTAAAAAGCTGAAAGATGAAGATATCGTATATAAGGGCAATATTAGTTCAGATTATGAAGAAATTTTAAAAAAAATAATTCAAATTCCAAAAATGGATTATCCTTTAACCCTTTCAGTTAAAGAAGCTTACGAAAAATTTCGTTTTCTAGGGTATAAATTTCCTCAAGAACTTATGGATCATTTCAACAAATTGGCAAATAAATATCCCGGATTCATAAGTTTGAGTTCTTCAAAGATAAATGAGCCCTCAGATTTAATAACAATTAAGGAAATATTTATAGATCGAATAAAATTTCATCAAAATAATAATTGGGATATAAAATGAACTTGTATAAAGAGTTTAATGATATTGTTAGCAAATATTCTTTTTTTGAAGATAATATTAAAAAGATTTTAAGAATTTTCGATGGGACCGGAGATAATCAAATCATAAGTTCTGATATAGTACCACCAAATTTCAGAATAAAAGATTTTATTGTAATTTCAGATCAAATAGAACGTGGATTAAACATAATTCACAAGAGATTAAGGGAAATCCAAGAAGAAAATTCGAAAAATTCAGGTTATTTATTTTATTTCTCTCAATATGGCGGAAGTAAAACACAATTTTTAAATATTGTCGTTGATGAAATCACTGCAAAATTACCTAATTGTATTACTGTTCTATTCGAAGATATCCACCACATAAATCCGATATTAATATTCGAAAATATTTTTTCACAGATTTTTCAGATTTTAGCAAAAATACCTCAGTTTCACGAGGATAGAGAAAGATATCGAAATTTTTCCAGAGAACTACGGGAGAAAATAGCAGAAGTACAAATTGCGATTAGACAATCGAGCAATTTAAAAGAAGCTGAAGTAATTTTAGAAAATCTCCGGAAAATTAAAAATCCGAATATGATCAAACAAATAAATAAACTTGATGATTTGCTTCATACTACTATTTTAGTAGATCCACTACTAATTTTCCATAAAATTATTAACTTAATGCAATTCTGTTCTCAACATGGAATTTTATTTCTGTTTCTTTTTGATGAGGTTGATTTATGGCTCGAGGAGAGAGGTGATGAATTAAGTTTTAGTAAAGATTTTAATCGAGTTTCTAAAATTATGAAATATATGTTTGAAATTCCTGATAATCATATCAAAAATTTCTTAGTATTTGCTTGTACAGATCGTGTTAATAGACTTTTTATGACATTACAGTATAAATTTGAAAATATTTCTCCTGTAGCAAGTCGTTTGAACCGGATCTATAACTCAGCTGAAAAGGTGTTGGATCCAGGAAATTATGGTTTAAATATGGATAAAATTTTAGTTAACCTCGCTGCGTTTTACCAGCTTGTTAATATTCAGCCCAAGATAGATATTAAATTACTCGAGCAATCATTACCAATCTTAGAGTATAAATATAAATCATTCTCTCGCCGTATGGCAAATTCAAAAATTATTCAGATGTTAAATAATTACAAGCTGTTATCTCAACCTTTAAATATCGGGCTTAAAGAATGGAAAAATAATGCTCAGTATTATGGGAATTTAATTCAGAAAAATTTACCAAGCATCTTAAATCGCCTAACTATAAAATTCGTACGAGAAGATATTCCAGTTGATCCAGGTGTGGGTTTAACCAAGGATAAAATTGATGGATATTTTGTTAATTATTCCATGGAAAGTAAAGAAATTAGAACACATGCAGAAATAAAATTAACCTCCAATTTTAAAGGGGAAAAAGCTTATCAGGTATTACAATTTTTACAATTACATCCCGATGAATCAATTATAATGATACTATTTTGCCCTTCAACTTTAGAAAATATAAAAAAGAAAATTTATGAATATGCGGAAAATAATGCTTATAATCACGAGATTTATAGCAGGCTCTACTTCATTCACCTTCAAAATCCTCTAGCTTTTGCTCCTATAATTGGTATTACAAAAGTAGGTGCTGATTCTGATAAATTGTTGGAATTTCTAGAAAGCTTTGCAAGTTGGTTAGAATTTTTTAGTGATATTTCATCTCAGTATCAAGAAATCAAACAAAGAATTGGAATTGATTTCGTTCCTCCAGAGCCTCCTCCAAGACCAGAGGGAATACATGGGGAAGAAACTCCCGAACCTGAAATCAAATTAACAACAGAACAACAAACATGTTTAAATTTACTTTCACAATTATATCACAAACGTAAATTTACGGAAACTGGAAGAATGTATAAATCTACTATTCGAAAATTCATTGAAGAGAATTCCTTAGGAATTACGGATGTAGAAAAGTATTATGAATTAATGAAACATTCAAACATTGTTGATAAAATTACAAATAAAACCGTTTCTTTCTCAGATAAAATAGTAAAAATTGATTCATTAAGTGACCTCCGGAAAACAACAGCTAATTTTTTCTTACGATCTCAAGAGTCAGCAAGTATCATGAGTTATTATTAAACTAAATTTCTGTGAAATATATACAATATATAAATTCTGAGTAGATTTTGTAATGTACATCTATTCTATTTAATTAAATCTAAAATGAGTTTTTTTTCTATAGATTTAAATAAATTGAATTCACTAAATATTTACTATTTACAAAATGTACAAGACATTAAGTAAGGATGAGCGAACTTACTGATTCAATTATTTTGATATTAATTTTAGATCATTTCTATGAGAATTTGGTGTTATAAATGGATAAAATTGAAGCATATCCTAGGACTATAGATTATTTACTCAATGGGGTAAAATATACAGTAGATTTTTACCAAAGAGAATATAAATGGGAAAAAAAACATATTGCTGATTTAATAAGAGATTTAGAAACTACATTCTTTACTTATTATGATGAAATCAATGAAGACCAAAATGAACGTTCAGACGTTCAAAGATATGGGTATTATTTTCTTGGATCAATTGTAAAAACAAGAATAAATGGAAAAATCTATATTGTTGATGGTCAACAAAGATTAACATCATTAACTCTTCTATTCATATTTTTGAAAAATCTACAAAACAAACAAAATAGGAAAGATAGTGTAAATGTTGATAATCTCATATATTCTGAAAAATATGGAAGAAAATCTTTCAATTTTGAAGATCCTGATGATAGATGGAGAGAAAAATGTATGGAAGCATTATATTTTCAAAGAGAATTTGATGTTAGTGATAAATCTCAAACAATTAGAAATATTAGAGATAGATATATCGATATTGAAGATCTTTTCCCTGAGACATTAATGGAAAAAGCGTTGCCATTTTTTATTGAGTGGTTAATGTATAATGTCCAGTTTGTTGAAATTAGTGCATCTACTAATGATGATGCATATAAAATATTTGAGTCAATGAATGATAGAGGTCTAAGCCTTAAACCTGTAGAAATGTTAAAAGGTTATTTATTATCGAATATTAGAGATCCTAAATCCAGAAAAGAAGTCAATATTTTTTGGAAAGAAAGGATTTTAAAACTTAATAATTTGGGGAAAGACGAAGATTCTAGTTTTATAAAAATTTGGTTCCGTGCAAAATTCGCAAAGACAATTCGTGAACGTAAAAAAAATGCAATACCCAGAGATTATGAAAGAATAGGAAGCGAATTTCATAAATGGTTTCGTGAACAGCAACAGCAAGAAAGATTAAAACTAAAAAAAAATATCGGTTTTGCTAATTTTATCACGAGAGATTTTGAGATCTTTTCAAAGTATTATTTAATAATCAGAAGAGCTTCAAAAAAATTTAACCCAAACTATGAATCTATATATTATAATGCTTTAAATAATTTTACCCTTCAATATCCATTATTATTAGCTCCAATCAAGGTAGAAGATGATGAAAAAACTATAATTAAAAAAATTAGAATTACATCAAAATTCATTGAAATATTTATCACTCGTAGGTTTGTAAATAAAAGAACAATTCGATACTCTTCAATACAATATACAATATTTAATCTCATAAAAGAAATTAGAGATCTTTCATTAGATGATTTATCTTCTATACTAAAGCAAAAACTCGATGAAATGGAGGAAGATTTTAGTACATTTTTGGATTTCAAATTACATTCTCAAAATAGAAAACTAGTACATAATCTTCTAGCAAGAATTACGTATTTTATTGAAAAAGAATGTAAAATGGAGACCTCTTTAGAAAAATATACCACACGAGAGATAGAAAAACCGTTCGAAATTGAACATATCTGGGGAGATGCGTATGATCAACATTTAGATGAATTTCCTACAGAGGACGAATTTCAAGAATATCGTCAATATTTAGGAAATTTAGTTTTATTACCTAGAGGTTTTAATCAAAGTCTTAGTAATAACACTTATCCATATAAATATGATGCATATTTTGGGCATAATATGCTAGCAAAAACATTATGCAAATTATGTTATAAAAATAATCCTGATTTTCTTCGGTTTATACAGGAAACGGGATTACCATTTCAAGCACATAAGGATTTCAAAAAAAAAGGTATCCAATTGAGACAAATTCTTTATCAAAAAATAAGTGAATATCTTTGGAATCCTTCTCTAATAGAAAAAATTAAAAATGAGGCTTAAAATTTATCAACATTTTAATTTCAATAAATTTCTTTCTATGCTCTTTTAAAATTAAATAATTTTCCTCACGAATAGAATATTTTCATCATACAATGAAAATATTATTGTGATCTGATCAGGGAGAAACCAACCTTTTCAACTGATAGTGTCTTCAAAAAGTTCATGAATAACAAATTTCTATGTATATTTTCATCCAATGTTGTGAGGAGAATTATTCGTCTCTATGATTTAAATCAGCAATTTATGTTAGATATCATAAATAGAGAGAAAAAGATATAATTCCATTATATTTAATATGAGTTAAGATAAAAATAATTTTAATTCGAATATGAAAGTGATTTTATGGAAAATGATTTTAATTATTTTGTAGAACAATTTAAAAAAGCAATAACAATGATTGATGAAAAATATATAAGTGTCTCAATGTACCAATTACCAAACAAGAGATATCGGGAGAGGGTATATTGTTATGAATTATATCACCAGTTACGAAAATTATTGGGTGATGATTATGAATATATGCTGGATGGAGAACTTGACAAAAAAGCTCACCCCATAATTGAGAAGAGTATTGGTGCAAAAATACCCGATTTTGTTGTTCATTACCGAAGTTATATGGAGCAAAATTTAGTTATAATTGAAGTAAAATCAATCAAAAACATTAAAGATAATATTTCTAATTTAGAAAAAGATTTAGATAAAATAATAGAGTTTATTGAAGAAGCAGAGTATAATTATGGAATTATGCTAATTTATTCTAATGGATTTGATAATCTACCCGATAATATTGTAGAGACTTTTAAGGAGAAGACTGAAGTGTATTCCAAAATGATTTTTTTACTATGGCATCCTGAACCAAAGGTAGAACCTGAAATAATAGAATAGAAATTTATTCTTGAAAATGATGACATAAAATAAAGTTATCTACACATGCTTTTTAGGTCGGAACAACAGCGGGAAGATGAGTTAATAAGATGATAAGATAAGGATAAAGTAAGGAATCAAATTATTAAAATTTTTTTAAAATTTCCTGAAAAATCGGATAAATTCTGTCAAATTCCTTTTTTCTTAAAAAATCTCCTTGTTTAACTCGTTCCTCATATTTCAATAAATGAATATAATTCCTATAATCTTTTAAAATGTTTTTAACAAGATTCCAATCTGTGTAAGTACCAATTTCATCTGCATAATTCCTTGAGTTATTCATATAAAAATCAATCATTTGATGAAAACTTACATCTTTCCATTTCTTTACTTTTTTAGTGCTAATAATTTGCGAGGGAGATACACCTTTGTCTTGTAGCCATTTAGTAAGTAAATATTCTATAATCCCTCCAATTTTAATACATGCCCCTTTCCAGGAATTTTGTTGAATATCTTTTTGTAATTCTTCATATTCTTCAAGTAAAATAGTTTTTTGCAAGGGATCAGTTACTTTTGCAAATAATTTACTTTCATAACGCCAACTATATAAAAATTTTCTCCCCTCTGGAGTTAAAAGAGCTTTATTCCTTATATATGGCTTTATCTCTTTTTCTGCCATAATCCCAAAAGGTCCTATATTTTTAAATAAATTTGTTCTTTGGTCTAAAGTTACTAAAAACTGGTAGAATTCTTTATTATTCATAGTTATTCCATGTTTTTTTAGCTTATCAATAATTTTGTTGTTTGGAATTGAAAAATTTACATACTTCCCATTTTCTAATTTTTCCAGAAATTCCAGAACAATCTTTATTGCCTTTAAGTAATAGTAATCTGGTTTTAAATACTTCTCCTCATAATAAAAAACCCCTCGAAAAGTAATAGATATTTGAATCCCATCTTGTTCGATATAATAATCATCTTTTAATTGATCAAACTCCTTTTCATATTCTAATACATCCTTTTGAGGATCAAGTTCTAAATCTTCAATAGGAATTGTACCTCGTGTAAAAATTCTAATATCAGGAAAAAATTCGTACAAATATTTTAGAATTTTCTGTTCAATGCTCAGTTAAAAAACCTCATTTTTTTCCTTGGATTTTACTACACATCTTAGAATTATTTAGATTGTATATTCCTTGGTTCCTTGGAACATGTCTAGTTTTACTTTTTTACATCAAATTAATTTATCTTTGTCTATACATAAAAATAAGAATAGGAAAGATTATAAAATTATTTATGGTAAGAACTTAACATAATTAGAAATTTAACAAATAATTTTTGCTCTCAAAAATAAATAAAGCATTTTAAATATCTTTTGCTCATAACAATTGAGGTAAAGTGATGGAAGAATTAACTGGTGAATGGGTTATTTTAAAAGAAGATGAAATAATAGAAAGAAATATTGATATTAAAGTCATTCTTGAACTTTCAAAAAAATATGA
>SDBV01012822.1_pt1 | contig 10702 bp, 10 predicted proteins | sample 2277081 | NCBI WGS metagenome assembly SDBV01 (sample SAMN10402039, study PRJNA504765) | marine sediment metagenome | isolation source: marine sediment core GS10_PC15, 223 cmbsf | place: Arctic Ocean: Southern Knipovich Ridge | collected 2010
TGATTATTTTCTGGATCGAATAAAACGATTGTCCGCAATCCCTCCGCTATCCCAACTAATCGCCGAGAGAGCTTCTCAGCAATAATCGGCAACGCAGATTCCCTTGATTTTCTGAAGGGATACGTAATGACCATCATTCTCCGGCGGCGGTTCCTGCATGTCCTCCGGAATCTGCATAATCATCAGATCGCCGAATTGCCTCAAAAATGTTCTATCTCGGGTGTAGGGGCCCACATTGCGCACGAAACAGGCAATGTCGTAATCCTGGAAGATGTCCTTCTTTGCATTGGGATTGGCGCGTGAACCGTTTATTACACATGCTCTGATATTCTCATCCTCGGCCGCAAAATCAAATATGAGAGTCATCATCTCGTTTTCATCACGCATGTTGCTCAACTCCCTCAAAGAAAAAAGAAAGAACAAAGTCCTGTGGTGGAACAACCGCAGTATGCTTCCACGCACTGCCGGCCAGTGCGACGGCCAAAGTGTCCGGCCCGACCTTAGTTGAAGTGTCCGACAGAAGGGGTAGGATCGTCTGGCCTATTAAATCGCTTGCAAGAACTTTGCGAATTTCCCCAAATCATGCTGGACGAGAGAATGGGTCTTCCGCAATTTCATCGATACAAATTCCAGTCTATCCCAGTCATATTCAAGATCGAAATAGTATCGTTTAAAATGCCTGAATTTCAGGAGCTCCATCAAATTAGAGTAGTTTCCGCTAGATACCGCGGGAATACGCATACCTTCGATTTGAATCCTCATTTTGTCTAATAGGCCCGTGTGCCGGCGGGATGGGTCCAGATTATTTTCGAAAAACTGGGAGATACGCAGGAACGCTGTTTCCAGGCAGGTGTAATAGTTCTCGAGAAATCCAGCTACGATCGTTGCGCTGATTTGGGTTCTGCCCACCGTTTGAACTTCGTTTTCCAATGCCGCTTCGAGAGTCTTTACAATTTTGTCCGGTCGTTTTCCGTAATCGAGAAGGAGACCGTGAAGATCTTCAATCTTTTCGTTCATAGACCACTTTCCCCTTTTTGCGTATTCGCGCGGCCGTCTCCTCAGGCAGTTTTTCTATTTCGACCAGATCAACGGGCAAATTTGTGGAGTCCATTGCTATACCCAGTATGCCAAAAAACTCTTCGGCATCGCGGATTCCCTCTACTGCGATATCGATATCCGAGATCTCGGAAAATCGTTGTCGATCGAGAAGCAACCCCCATTGCAGGATTCGTCTGGGGTTGTGCCGCGTAATAATTTTGTCAATGACCGACTCGAAATCAGCCGTGGCCTGTGAAAAGCGTACGTCGAGATCTTTCCGGCGTCTCTCATATTTTTTTCTCACAAAAGCACGCACCTTGTCCATGTCGATGTCAAAGGAATCGCACATAGAGTTACGCTATAAGCTCAGCAAATTATATGCAATGAGCGATTCGCTATTGCTCTTCACCTTTTGTCCCTCTAGTCGACAATTGCCGCATTGGCCAAAATCCGGAATTGAGTATGCAAGGGCAGATGTCTGTAGGGAAACAGCTGTGTTATCACGATGCCGAACATTTGCTTACGCACGTCGATCCGGAAGTGGGTGTTGTAGAGGCCGGTCATCCCGAAGGCGCCGGTATGAACGGTGTCGTCGAAGTCGGCAGCAGGAGAGAGCGGCCACGCTTTTCGGCGCTGCCGATGCACTGCGCGCCGCGACCGGCACCGCCGGCATTGTATCGCCATAATAGAGATATACGATGGCAATTACGGTAGCAGAGCCGAGACGATCAAAGCCGGCTAAGCTTTCGGTGCCTGGAAGCGATCTCCCGCCAACTCCGCCACTTTAGGGCTGACCCACACCACGCTCTTCCAGCCGCCGTGGTCTCTCAGAAACTTGTCGGAAGACAGGTAAGCCGGCGCGGCTCCGGCGATGCCCGGCGCCTGCTTGCCTCCCAGTGCGTAGTGCAGATCATCCCAGCGTCTCCCGTCGGGAGCGGCGCCTTCGAAGCCTGCTTCCATGATACCGATGCCGGGCTGCGGTTTGGCTGTGCGGAAGAGGATGAGCCGGAAGCACCCGCACCCGGTGTGAGGGTGCTCGCCGAGGGAGTGCAAAAAGATGCGCGGCGTACGGCCGTGGGTGTGCTTTGCGGCGGCTTCGTTGACCCCGGACCACTCTCCCTTTTCCGGGTCCAGGCGGATCCCTTTCTCTATGACCCGGTACGAGTTGATGGTTTCGTGCATCCAGCTGTGATGGATATTGGTCATGTCGTCGTAGGCGTAATGCGCGCCGGTCTTGATCTTGCCGTAGGGCCTGCCGCACTGTGGCGGCCGTTCGGGGGTCAGCACGCACACGTGGTCCGGGGCAAAGGGCGAGCACCCGACGCACTGGTAAAAGTTGCGGCAGTTTTCTTCCGTTGTGGCCTCGATCTCGGCCTGTCGCTCGAGTTTTTCCGACTCTATCTTGGGAGCCTGCAGCTCCAATTCGGAACGATCGAAGACCATCTCTACACGGCTCCTGTTCAGTAGTGGGAACTCGTGCCGTAGCGAGGCCAGCAGAACCTCCCCGACCTGATCGGAAGTCAGCCTGGCATTGTCTCCGAAATGAACGGCCAGTCGTGTTCCGTCGTACTCGGGCCGCACGCCCTCGACCATCGCCAACGCCGTGTGAACCGTCTCTTCGATGTAAACGCGGTCGAAAGCATCCATGGGCTCGGCATCGATGGTCATTACGATACCCATGGCGTCGCGCGGCTCACCGCGCACGGACACCGGCGACTGGCTTTCAGCCTGGTCGGCAAGCACACCCTTGCGCACGATGAAGTAGCTCTGCTCGGTATCTCCCCATGACCGCACGGCTGTCACTTCTTCCTGGCGGTACCGGAGGTCGCAGTAATCGGGCAGGCCGGGGATTTCCGGCGTATCGAGCAGCCGGCGGATGTTGCGGAATCCCACGACTGCCTTCCGTACGTCTGCCTGCGCCCCGGCCCGCAGCACGCGCCCCAGGCCGAAGGGGTAATGGGGCGGCACGACGGCCGGAAGGCCCATGTTCATGGCCGCAAGGGAGAGCGTGAGCTCCAGATCGCTCATAGTACCGCGGCAGACGAGCAGGCCCGGGCAGAAGTCCTCCACGAAGTGAGACAACGCGTGGCTGTCTCCCGTCTCGATGCCGCCGTAGATAAAGGCGTAGCGTGCCAGCATGGACAGTAGCGTGTAGATTCCGGACCATGCCCGTCTTCCGTTAAAAAAGCGGAACTGCCACTTCTGGTTGATAACCTCTTCCAGTTCCTCGCGATCGGTGTCGCCGGTGATGGCTATCCAACCGTTGCAGCGTTTCGAGGCGAAACAGGCGCGGATAAAAGGCATGTCTTCCGGGAAGTATTCCGCCGCATCCGGCTGGTGGGCTTCGTGCAGCTCGAGCAGGACCAGCGCCTTGCCGAGCACGGCGACAGGGTCATCAGCCATCCTGGCCTCGACCTCTGACCTCACGGCGGTCACGGCAGGTAGATTGCGGTAGAACACGGACCGGAGGGGATGAGGGTATCTTTCCGACGGCAGGGCTTTCCAGTCCAGCTCGGTGGTTTCTTTGAGCAGCTGGGCGAGACCGTTCTGCAGTGTGGATTTTTCAGATTCGGTGACGTGGGTTGCGTGTGATCCTGACATTTCGACTCCTTGCATCTGGCGCAGGTCCGCATTTGTGCGGTGCATTATGATACGTTGGCCTGTTTTTTGCCACCCCGGCGCAACCGTCGTGGCGTTGGAGAGCGACGGAAGCGAGCAGATCGTCATGATTTCTGTGGACTTGACGGCTTTCGCACTCGAATTCCTGAACGAGCTCAGGTACGCCCTAAAGGCCGTCGTTCCGGACCTCAATCCTTCGAAAATCATCATGAATGCCACGCACACCCACAGCGCTCCGGCGGTTTCGCCGAGCAAGAGCTGGTGGGAGCCGGACAGCAAGGCGCTTCCGGTGGAGGTCTACCGGAGGTTTGTCATCGAAAGACTGTGGGAGGCGTCGGCATTGCCGGCCGAAACGTCTTTGAAGCCGTGCTGAGGGGCCATACCTGGGGGAAAAAAGAACATCGAGATGGAACTGGGGTTGGTCCATAGCGTCAAAGAGCCCGCACTGCCGGTGCGACGGGTGTCCTGCCGGCGCTACAGGGATGGCTCCGTCGGAGCTGACGGCGGGACGAAGCTGGTTGACGAAACGGTCGCAGAAATCGAAAGCGTTGTGGGCATGGCGAACCGCCGCTGATGTTCGTTCAGAAAACGCTCGATCGAACGGCGGAAAGCCATGTGGCTAGTCCGCGGATGCCATGCTTCCCGCCGCTCTGCGATCAGCTCAGTACGCTCCAGTCCTGCTGCCTTGCCCATTCGCTGAAACCAGGCCACTTCACATCCGGGTAGTCGTGTTTCAGTGATGCGATGTCGACGCTGTAGCCGACCTTGTCGAACCAGTCGTACATCAGGGCCATGTCTTCGCTCTGGGCTTTTACCTGATCCAAAGCAACCTCGAAATACTTGATATCATGGCCCGAGGCCTTGGAAAGGGTGTCGGCGAATTCCGGTCCTGTGAGAGAATCGCCCGCCAGGTCGATCCGCTTTTCGTAGAATTGATCGGGATTGGCGAAAACGTGAGCGGCGAACGAACCGATCGAGTCCGTTGCCACACACTGCAGCTTGACTCCGGCGGGCAGAGCCTGGGCAAAGGTGCCCTGCTTGAGGCTGGGCAGTACGAACGGCGCCAGCATGTTGTTATAGAAATAAGCCGGCGCAATTATGGTGTAAGGCACACCGTCCGACCGCAGGTGCTGCTCTACTTTAAATTTGCTGTCGAAATGGGGGACTCCTGTGTTTTTGTCCGCATCCGCGACGGAGGAAAATACGATGTGGCCAACCCCGGCTGCTTTAGCCGCGTCCACCGCACGGATACCCTGCTCTGTCTCGCGCTCTACGCCGGCCTCGAAGGGCGTGCTCACAATGAAAACCGCGTCGGCCCCGCGGAAGGCCTCCTGAAGGGATTGGGCGTCATCGAAATCCGCGCGTACCAGATCAACGCCGCGTTTCCCGAGCGCAAAGGCGCGCTCCGAGTCGGGATTACGGGAGAGGGCTCACACCGCGAATCCTCTTTCGAGCAGCGCTCGCGTTACGGCGCCGCCTTGCTGACCGGTAGCTCCGGTTACAGTGACTGTCTTCTTATCTGCCATAGGATAACTCCTTGATGAGTGGGTTTTATTACCACTAAGTTACTGATATTTAATTGCTTTCGGCTACGGGGAGCCGCCACAATTGTGGAATCGCCTGCCTTTGCCTGTGAGGCGATGCACATGAGCAAGTCCAGTCACAGGAGTTCCGAGAGCCGTCTCGACAACGCGCGCTCATTGCAGAAACGCCCTTTTTTTGATACCTTCGGCCAGGCATTACTGACTGCAGCCCGCACCGTTCGTGACGGTCGCGCAAATTTATGCGGTTGCCGTACCGTAATCGCGGGCATCAGCCAGTCGTAGGGTACGTGCAACATGCAGAGCCCTGGTGACGGCAACGAAAAGCAAAACATGACTTTACTCAACGAACGGGTCGTACTGCGTGTCAGCCTGCTGGCGATTCTTGCCACCGTGCTGTGGGGCGGCAACGCCGTTTCCATCAAGATCGGGCTGGACTCCGTGCCCCCCCTGGCGATGGCTGTCCTGCGATTCGTTCTGGGAGGTCTGGTCGTCCTGGGTTGGAACATGCTGACCAGGGTATCGCTGCGCATCGACAGGCGCGAGCTCAAGGGACTGCTCCAACTAGTCTTGGTGTTCATAGCCCAGATATACCTGTTGAATACCGGAACCCAGTACACCTCTGCCGGCCACGCCACCGTCTTTATTTCGACGTACCCGTTTTTCACGGCCCTGTTCGCCCATCTGCTCCTGGCCGGTGACCGCCTCAATGCGCCCACGGCCGTGGGCATGGGGCTTTCTTTTGTCGGGATTGTGCTGATTTTCGGGGAAGGATTCTTCAGCGGCGATTTTCGATCTCTGCCGGGGGACCTCATGACCCTGGGAAGCGGTGTCCTGTTGGGGTTGAGGCTGGTGTACACCAAGCGACTGACGCAGAACATGCCGCCCAGCAAGCTCCTGTTCTGGCAGGCCGCACTGAGTATCCCCGTATTTCTGTCCCTGAGCCTGCTGCTCGAGTCTTGGGTCCCGTCGGCCGTGGGTCTGCGTACGGTGGGCGCCATATTATATCAAGGTCTTGTCATCGCCGGTTTCTGTTTTCTGCTCTGGACGAGCCTCCTGCGGCGACACGCGGTCAGCAAGCTGGCGGTCTTCGGGTTTCTCACGCCCGTCAGCGGCGTTTTTTTGAGCGGGATTCTCCTGGGTGAGCCGCTGTCTCTGGCGCTCGTGATCGGCGTGTTGTTCGTAGGCGGTGGAATCGTATTCGTAAACATGAGGGGGTGACGGCGGCAGACCTGCCGGCGCCTCGCGGTCGGTCGTTCCATGTCAGCCTTTCACGGTAAAGGCCCATCGGCACCGCGCGGCCTGACATCTTTTACCCCGGAAAACGGTACCCCGCGTTGTGAACCGTCAGGATTATTTTCGGGTGCTTGGGGTCGATCTCGACCTTTTTGCGCAGCTGGCTGATGTGCTGGTCGAGGGTCCGGGAGTTGGGCAGGTGGGCGATGCCCCAGCCCGCGTCGAAAAGAGCGTTTCTGTCGAGGACTTTTCCGCTGTTCCGGTACAACAGATTCAGCAGCTTGATATCTCGCAGGCTGAGATCGATGCCTGTCTCTCCCTGGTACGCCCGCAGCTCAGAGGGCACTACGGTAAGACGCTGCATCTGGAACGTATCGATCTTCTCTTTTTCCGGGTGGCTCAACCTGTATCTCCTGGTCACGGCACGCAGACGGGCTACGACTTCCTTCACGCCGAAGGGCTTGACTATGAAGTCGTCCGCGCCGAGCTCGAGGCCCAGCACCTTGTCGATTTCTTCTGATTTGGCGCTGATGAAGATCACCGGGACATCGGCGTGGGTGCGCCGGATCTCGCGGCACACGTCGTAGCCGTTCCTGCCCGGCATCATCACATCGAGGCACACAATGTCGGGAGTCTGCTCCCTGAACAGGCTGAGCGCCTCGTCCCCGTCACCGGCGGATATGGCCTCGTAGCCTTCGTTTTCGAGAATCGAGACAAGACCGTCGCGCGTGTACATGTCATCCTCTGCCACGAGTACCTTCATTTCATCTGCCTCCTTTGCTCGGTCAGCATCGTTCTACTGCCCGCCGTCGGCCCCGCTCGCGGGCAGAAGCAATTCGAAGACGGCGCCCTTTTCGGAAGGTATGAGCTCGAGTTTTCCGCCGTGCAGCTGGGCCAGATCGCGAGCGATAGCCAGGCCGATGCCGGTGCCGGTAATGCCGTCTGTAAGCCGGTTGCCGAGCCGGGCGAAGGGCAGGAACACACGTTTTCTGTCCCGCAGCGAAATTCCCGGGCCGCGATCAGATACCCGGATCCGCACCGTTTCTGAATTTCTCTCCGTTGTGATTCCCAGGTACTTGCCGGAGGCAGCATACTTCTCGACGTTGCTGACCAGGTTGTTTACGATTTGCTCCAGAATGTCGGCGTCGAAGCGCGCCACCTCCTCTGCCTGGCAGACGAGCTCGATGTCCACACCTTTGGCCTCCAGGGCGGGTCGGAAATTCTCCACCACACCGGCAATGACGTCGTCGATCACACCTTCCTCGATGCGAAGTTTCAGCGTCTTCCTTTCTCTGCCGGCGAAGGTGAGCACATTTTGTATGAGGCGGCTTAGCCGCCGGCTTTCAGACACGATAACACCGAGGTGGTCACGCGTCTTTTGTTGCTCGTCCGCAATCTCGCTCTCGAGCAGCTCGGCGTACATGCGTATGTTGGTCAGCGGGGTTTTGAGCTCGTGGGAAACCTGGTTGACGAAGCTGACCTTGTGCAGCGCCTCCCGGATTTCGCGCGAGTTCTCCCTGTAGAAGTAGACGGCCAGGCCTGTCAGAGCGACAACCAGGACCAGCATACCGGATGCTAGGGTGAAATAGCCTCCCTGGAAGAAACCGCCGGAGCCGTCGGTCCGATCGGCATAATAGCCGAGGCGCCACGTGCTCAGGGGCGGGGAGAGGGCAATGGTGGTCACCGGCGATTCGCTTTGGTCGGGTTGGTAGGCGCCCCACTGGTAGATGGCGTTGCCCTTGACGTCGGAAAGTACGATGCGGCCCTTGGGTTCCCGCGGTTCGAAAATGTCGGAGTCCGGCAGAACGGCCACGACATCGGCGATAAGGGCGATCCGCTCGATTTCGATGCCGAGTATGCCCGAGCCTGTGGTCTGCCAGTAGATGAAATTAAGCCCCTCTTCCCAAAACCAGGTGTACCAGCCGGAGGACGCTCTACCGCGGGTGCCACGCTCCGCCGGTCTGCGGAAGAGACCGGCGGAGAGTCCCAGGCCTTTCGTACGCACGAGGAAATCTTCTTCCCTTGCGCTCAGTTCCATGTCGGAAGTGGGGTACGCTAGGGCTCCTTGCGCGTCGATCAGAAAGACCTGCCGGATGAGGCGGGACTTCCGGGTGGTTCTGCGAATATCGTCGACCGGCAGCGAAGAGAGATCGGCCATTTGCAGAAAATCAGCCTCCTGCCGGCGCAGGAGGCCCTGAATACGTTCGTCTACCTCTCGCAGTCTGCTCGAGAGCACGGCTTCGAAACGGCGCCGATTACCCTCCTGCTCATCACTCACGTTCCTCCAGCCCAGCCAGGTTATGAATGCCAGGGGCAGCAGGACGATGAGCAGGTATATGACAATCAGCCTTTTTTTCATGCTTACGGCTTTCTAATAGCTTTGCTGGGACTTGTTCCCGAACTGCTGATCCCGCATCTTTTTGCGTGTGACTTTCCAGTCCTCCTCCGACTCCAGGCTTTCGGAATCTGCCTCGTTCTTGGCGCTGTAGTCGTCCAGCACTGCGGAGCCCAGGGCTTCGGCGTTCGATCTGAGATAGGAGACGTTTTCATCCAGAAGTTGCTTGGCCTCCTGCACTCGGCCCTTGTCCCTCAACTCGACCGCCCTTTCGCTTCTCTCCGTGGCTACCTGCAGCACGGCGGCTTCCGCCGTTTCCTTGTGCACGTTTTCGTCCACCGTCCCCTTTGACTCCGTGAACACTACGGTTGCGACTCCAGACAGAACGTCTGTCTGTCGCGACACCATGTTCGCATACTGGATGGAAACATCGGCGGCCTTGAAACTGGTTCCGATGGGATGGGGAAGGACTTCCACCTCGAGTATCAGGTACTTTTCCTGTTCGCTGTAGAGCTGATTGATGGTAGCGACAACGCGATTGCCGTAGATGTCGGCCTCCCTGCCGACGACGCGGATCGGCCGGATGCCTTCCGCGCAGTTGATCTCTATTTCCACGTCCTGGGCCACTACCGAGAGAACGTCCTTGAACTCGTACTCGAAGATGCGAACGAGATCACGGGAGTTCTCGACAAAGGCGTGGTTGCCGTCGCTCTTCCGGGCCAGCGCGACCATGAGGTCTTCGTTGTATCCCAGGCCGAGGCCTATCGTGGTTACGGAAATGCCGGCCCGGCCCAGGGAGGCTCCCAGATTGCCTAGTGCGGCCGGACTGTCGGGTCCCACATTGGCCAGTCCGTCCGAGAGTAGAATGACGCGGTTTACCTTGTTTCTTTCGAAGAACTTGCTCACCTCGTCGGCGCCTTTGCTCACGCCCGCGAAGAGCGCTGTGTAGCCGTCGGCGTAAATCGAGCGTATCATTCTGCGCAGGCTACCCCTTTCGGACACGCGGGTGGCAGGGACCAGCACCGAAACGGTGTCGGAATACGTTATCACCGAGACTATGTCTCTTTCGTCGAGCATGCCCAGGGCCATGATGGCCGCTTCTTTGGCACGCTCGATCTTCTCGCCCTCCATCGAACCCGACCTGTCCAGCACAATGGCCACGTTGGCGGGGGTGCGCTCTCTCTCGGACACTAAACGGAAACCGGTGAGCCCGATCTTGAGGAACGTCCTGGAGCGGCTGTTGGCCAGCAGATAGGGGTTCGAGAGGGATACATCCAGAAGCACCCGATCCGCGTAGGCGGCGGCGCCCACCAGCGTGAGCGTGATGGCAATAGCGAAAGCTGCCATGGCTTTTCTCGTCGTCCTTGTCATGTTTGTCTCCTTGTTATCAGGATTGTGTAACTGATAACAAACCTACCATCACGCGGGTTCCTCCTGGTCAGATAAACGTAAAACATTTGTAAGAAAGTTGTAAGCGGGCCGCGTGCGGCTGTTCGCGTTCGGGGGCGTGTTCGGTAGTCCGCACTCGGGGGTTCGCGTTCGGCAGGGAGGCGAGCGCCTCGTTCATGGGTGTCGCGTGTGGCGGCTTTCATACCATAGCGCTTCGTTGCGCCTCAAGAACTCTAGATGGAAGCCGACGTGCCCGGCCAGGGCCCGCCAGTCTGTCTAGAGTACGCTGCTGCACTGATATGTCAATCGACGGGTCTGACATCTATCCAGACTTTTCCGCAAGCGAGGGATGTCGGATAGTTCGTGGCATGCAGCATCAGCAGGCTCATTCTGCTGCTTATCAGATCTCAGTCGAAAAAGACAGCTAGCCCGACTTTCCTAGTTAGAAAGATGCAGTTGTGTATCTCTATGCATGACAAAGAATTACGTCAGGCACATTCTTACCCTAAAATACTGTTTTCTTCCTTCTTTATCGAAAGGATTG
>SDBV01012823.1_pt1 | contig 10702 bp, 12 predicted proteins | sample 2277081 | NCBI WGS metagenome assembly SDBV01 (sample SAMN10402039, study PRJNA504765) | marine sediment metagenome | isolation source: marine sediment core GS10_PC15, 223 cmbsf | place: Arctic Ocean: Southern Knipovich Ridge | collected 2010
AGAGTCATGAGTGTTTATAAAACTGATAAGAATGAAACTATTTGGGTAATTACAGAATGGGACAGGTCTGTTACCACCTTATTATTGCCTTGTGAATACTAATATAAACTCTTTTTCAGGGAAAAATAAATGGCAACTATAATAAAAATTACAGGTAAAAAAGAAAATATAGAACCATCAGATGCTAAAGTATTTACTCTTGAAGAACTTCAAAATGCAGTAGGTGGATATATTCAAATAGTATCAATTACCACAGGAGAATATTCAGAGAAACTCATGATCGTTGATGAGGAGGGATTACTCAAAGATAACCCACAAGTCAATGAAGAGGCAAGTAAAATAGTAGGTCAAAGAATTGTAGGGCAAGTAATAATCATTGATAGAGATCAGATCGAGTAAATGAAAAAACAAGAACAGAAACATATTATCAGTCTCGATCAGTACGATGAGACAGTGTCTCTCTACCAGCTTATAAGTCCAGGAGCAGGGAGAGGTCTAACCCACTTAAAACTAATAGTCAATAGTATTTTACATAATCCTGTGCAACAGACAAGAAAGCCACTGAGTCTTTTAATAGTAGGCAAGCAAGGATGTAGGACTCATGGCCGTAGTTTCATAAGGGCTCTTGGCTTAGAAGATATAAGTGAAACTCATGCTCAGTTTCTAAGTGCTCCAACTAATGCAGTCCATGACTTTTTTAATCCACTGCTTCCTGCTCAGAGCTATTTGATTAGTAATATCGAGACTCTATATCCCTCAGTTCTAAAAACTATATTTGAGATAATCACAAAAGGAGAATATTCAGGATATGATTATCAAAGAAGAACTAAAGAAATAGTTTGTGTATATTGTCCTGTAGTTTTAACTGCTCCTGATATATCTAAAATCCCAGGATATTTCAAAGAAAATATAGACCATATAGTCAGTCTTGAAGAATATACAGATCAACAGCTTGAGTTAGTGGTTTTGCAGAGATTGAAATATTGTGGTATTGATTATGATGAAGAAAAAGTCCTGAGTTTAATAGTTAAGTATGGTCTTAAGGATCTTCACAAGATTATAAGATTATTGAAAAGTTCTATCACAGTGATGATGAGTGAGAATAGGACCACTCTGACTGTTACTGATATTAAGAAGGTGATGGGGTATTCTTGAAATCCAGACACATAGTTTTTATTCATTATTAGTATGGCTTCGGAGGAGTGTAAGAATATAAAGTAATTATTTTTTTAGGGAAAAGTAATATGATTATTCGAGCAATTACAACAAACCACGGCAAAACATTAGATAGATATACTGTCTATTTTTATGATGGTAATTGTTTAACTTTATCGTCAAATTGTGATAGCCCCCAAGGTGTTAGTCAAGTTGGAGAATACTTCGGTATAAATGATAGCCATTTTGAAGAGGCTGCTGAAAATAAAAAACATATAATCCCAGGGACTGATGAGGAGATGATAAATTGGTTCGAACTTCCAGCAGTTGTTCAAGCTCATATTGAAAAGATAATAATGGAAGCAGGGAAGTAGTCAATCAAGCTCTTTGAGTAGTTTGGAAAAGGCTTTTTTAGGGTCAATTTCACAAGCTTTTGCCCATAAAATGAACTCAGTAATATCGACCCTGCGAATGGATACCTCACAATTATATACCCAGCTCTGAGGCTTATTAAGCCGTTTTCCTATCTGACGTTGTGTTAAACCAGCTTTTTCTCTCATCTGCCGTAGGAAGCCAGGTAAGATGCGATACATCCTATTATGTTGTGATTTTGTAGCCATGGGGTAAATATAGTGTATTTACCTCTTGACACGAGTTCAGTGTCAGGCTATAATAACTCTTTATTGGAAAATAGTTTGAGGAGTAGGAAAAATGAAGAAGAATATATTTGTATTGATAGTTGGGGTGATAATACTGGCAAATGTTTCTTATGGAGTTATCATCGATGATTTTGAGGATGGAGACTACACAAATAATCCAAGTTGGGAAATAATTAACGATAGAGGTGAGGGAATGATTACATCAGATCCTGTTCGTCCAAGCAATCTTTCCTACAGAGTTCATGGAGGAGGAAAATCACATCATATAATTGCAACAACTTTAGGCAGCACAGCATCTTGGGGAAGTTTTGATCTTGCAGTTGAATTTCTTGCAACAACAGGTACTTTCCATTGGACTCCTGAGATAAGTAACGATTACTATAAACTTGGGTTTAGTATATGGCATGATCCAAGTCGAGGAAATGGAATTGAATATGGTATTCGACAAACTGCTGATTGGCAAAACAATCCTACAGAAACGGATAATTGGTCTTATTATTCACCTTCGATTGTTTCTTCTAATCAGTGGTACAAATTTCATGCATGGTATGATACCGATACAGACAATATTATTTCAGAACTGACTCTTTTAGGCAACGACAACATCTTAGCTTCGGCCATGGCATATCCTGTAGTAGATTTTTATCAACAGAATTCAATAAATACTGCTTACATTGGAATTGAAGAATTAGACTGGCAATATGTTGATAATTTTGTATTAACACCCGAACCAACAACCCTCTCTCTACTTGCCCTTGGAGTTTTGGCATTAAGAAAAAGAAAAGCATAACAACTTACTATCAACTATTTCAAAAGGCTGTACTTTTCTCTGGCTATAGGCTCATAACCATAAGATGAACTCAATAGTATTGACTATTCGATTGGCAGTTTTCAATTATAAACCAAGGATTGGGGCTTATCAACATGATCGAATTCAAATGCAAATGTGGCAAGAAGTTCAGTGTTGACGATAAATATGCTGGCAAGAAGGGGAAGTGCCCAAAGTGTAAAGAGGTTGTAATAGTTCCGCAACCTGATAACACAGATATTGTTGATGACATCATAAATGATTTTTGCAAAGAACCTCATCGACGATCCAATACCATCCCCGAAAAATTCCCAAAACCAACATCTAACCCTTCTGCTCGAATCTATGCCTCGACTAATGAACATCAACAGTTAGAAGCATCTTTCGGAATGCCTACATGGATATGGTATCTCTATGGTGCAACAGCAGTGATAATTATTAGTGTGATACTTTATATATTTGTATTTAGGGATACTTGGGAGATAGACCATTATGGTGAATTGTCAACTTTAATGAATGATGCAGGTCGTCTGTATAATGCAAAAGAATATCAAGCGGGACTGAAGAAATATGATGAACTTACCACATTATTAGGAGACAGGAAGTTAAAAAGGGATGATCTAAGGAGCAGCTATACTGAAATGCAAGGCACATATATACCATTAAAGAAAAAGATTCGAGTTGAAGAAACAGAAATTGCTCGAAAACGCCAAGCAGAAAAAGAAAGGAAACTTCAAGCAGAAGCTGAAAAGCAGAGAGAAGAAGAAAATCGCAGATTAGAAATCCTAGAAAAAGAGCGTGCTGAAGAGGAAAAGATAAGAGCCAGAGCAAATCAGTTTGTTAATAACCCCACCGAATCTTATCAAGAATTTTGTTCTGATTATATGTCTAATATTTCAAAATATAAGTTTTACCCTGACTATAGTGTATATTCTAAATATCAAATGAACTTACAGAAAACAGGTAATATGCTTAGGCCTGTTATTGGGACGCTGAATTTCCACGTTGAAAAATACGATTCTTATTTTAAGAAAATTTTATTGTTTCACGAATACCGTTTAACGTTTGCTCCAGATGATGGCAAATGGACTCTTGTATCTGCTGAAAATATTACACCAACTATTGAGCACCTTGGTTTCCGGAAGATTGAATCGGGTTCTAAAGACTGGAAAATAATTATGAGGGCATATAATGAAACTCCAAATCCGTAGTCTACAGTTAACTTCCCAGAGAGTAAAAAACTGATCAAAGAAAAGCCTTTAGTAATTCATTATGCTTTAAGTTTGATAACACCCTAAGTAGGCATTTGATGGCAGGAGGACGTTGTGGGTATTTGTATGAGAATGTGGAGGGTGAAAGCAATGACTTTGAATCAAGCACAAACAATGAACACTCCTGAAGAATCATTTCAAATACTTACTACTACTCTCCGTAGGCCTTGCATGTAAATATTTCCCCGTAGTAGCTATATTTGAGTGATTTAACTGCTTCTGAACTAAGTGTATAGGGCAACCATTTTCTAATGCATGTGATGCATGTGAGTGTCTCAGCCAGTGAGGACTGACATTTCCTGTAATCCCTGCTTTTACTGCTATCCTACGAACTACCCTCTGAATTTGCCCTACACATAGAGCATTGCCTTTACGACTTTTTATGATAGGAGATTCTTCACTTGCTCCATTTCTATAATCACATAATTCTACCCATAGATGAGAAGGGAGTAGTATCACATTAGTTTTATCCCCCTTAGTCTGAACTGTGATCTGTCCAGTCTTTTCTCTTGATTGAAGATTAGACCATTTTAACCCTGATATTTCACTGACTCTTAATCCTGTGTAATATAATAATTTCAGAAGCATTCTATCTCTTGGATTATTAGCACAGGAAAACATATAAAAAACTTCTTCCTGGGATAATATACGTTCTGAAATAGTTTCTTTAGGAGTAGGTATTCTTAATGGCTTTCCTACGTCGAATTGTAAATAACCAATCCTATGTCCAAAGGAGAATAGTGATTTGACTGCACAGAGCATCCTTTTGATAGTAGTTTGTGCATAGTCTTTTGTAGTCAAGTAGTCTGCATAGTTTTGTAGGTCTTGCAGGGTTGTAGTTTTTAGAGACTTATTTATCTTTTGCCGGAAAAGTTTAATGTCATTCATATAACCTTTGATAGTATGTTTTGATCTTCCATGAAGCCAAAGTTTAATAAGCTGTTCATCACTATTTGCCTGTTGAGGAATTCTTCTGATCGGAGATTGTGGAGTACTACTGTCTACAGTAGTCAATTCTGTCGAATGCGGTTCAACGTGAGTTATACCGCATAATTTTTTACAAGATTTAGACATTGCATGAGCACCTTTCAAACATCATTAAAACTTCATTTTCACAGCATATATCAAGGAATTAGTCGAAAATGTAACGACAATTACATAACATGTATTCATCATGCCTACTGCTTCTGTTTAAAATATCGATATAGTTCTCTTGTCACCAAGCCCTGATCAATCCCTTCAGTCCCCTCAGGGTATAACTTATCGAGTGCCTTAATGACCTCATTGAATGCAGTCTCAATTCCCATTGAGTTAAGGATCTCAGTCAGTTCCTGGGAGACAGGATCATGGTACTTTTTCTTTTTGATAAAAGAAACATTTTCTTTTTTGCGGGGAGAATAAAAGAGCATATAAGAACCATCAGAACCTATACCTGACTCCCTACATTCAATACATTTTTGCTGAAGAGCAAGATCATAATAAGGTCTTTTACTACGTTCATCTTTTAATGGTTTAGGAAAAAAACCAGTTTGTAATAATTGATAAAATCTTGCTCTACTCATATTGAGCATTTTAGACATTTCTGTCATTGATATTATCTGTTTTGTTATAGACAACTTTTTATTACTCATCTGACAACACTCCTATAAGATATAGACAGTTAAAATCAAAAAAATTATACCTCACAACTTCCCAAATGTTGTTGAGCAAAGGGAGTAATTGCTCTGTGAGAGCATTTGGTTTTTTCTATAAGATTTTCCTGTAGAAGATATGTTTCTAAAACAGTCTTTATAGTCTGAGTAGGTAATGCCAATTTAGAACTAATAACATTTAAGGGAGTAGGACCATGTTGCTGTAATATTTTCAAATAGTTTCTTTCTAATTCATCCAGTCCCAGTTCATCGACGTTAAGAAGCCTAAATGCTTCATAGACATCATTGAGAGTAATTAGGTTCCTACCTTGAGAACTACAAACATTCCAGCACATTTGTAAATTTCTGTTCAGGGCTATCCTGGGTGTCTTTTTGGACCTTTTAGCTATTTCTATTAAGACTTGTTCTGACTCTATATCCCATTTAAGAGCAAGAGTTCTTTGTCTGATTATTTCTACAAGGTCATTAAGATTGTAGTGTTCAAAACGGCAGTAAATACGAATTCTGTTCCTAAGAGCATCCTGTAAGTAATACTCGTGGGTAGTAGCAAGAAGTAGTGTGAAGTTTTCCAAAGGGATAACTTGTTTTTTCTTTTTAGCAGTTCCTCTTGGAACATATAATACTTTTTCTGACAAGGCAGTGAGTAGGATATGCTGAGATCGTGAATTCATGCCTTGACACTCATCTATGAAGATAGTCGTATCTTCTGTGGCAGATAGTAATATAGAAACAAGTTCAGAGGAGTTCGATAACATCTCTCCATTAGTCTCTATCAGGTTAAGGTTTGCAAGTTCAGCATGTATAGCTTTTGCAACAAGGCTCTTACCTGTTCCACTGGGCCCGACTAAAAGGGCAGGTCCGAAACACCCAGGTTTTTCATTTTGACGACTCTGAAAATAAGCATCAAGATTTACTTTCAAAAGGTCTGATACTTTCTTCTGACCCCTTATTTTAGAAAGACTTGTAATTTCAAATTGATTAACATCAGTTCCAATAGCTTTAGTCATAGTTATATTTTCCTTTCACCTCATATATTTCAGAAACAGTCCGTCTGGATTTTCTGAGACGAGCCGGGAAGTTCTAACGCTGCTGTAATCCAGAAGCAAGGGACTTATGGAAAATATTACTCGATCAAGAATAATATGCTTTAACAGGGATAATTGGCTATATAGGAGGATATTTTCCCCTTGACATTAGGGATAATTATGATAGGATATTTGGTAATATGATTAGTTCATATCATCGTTGTAGAGGAGAAGGAAAATGAAAACTCAACTCTTTGTTCTTATTAGTCTCTGTCTATCCATAGTTATTCCTTGTCAGGCAAAAATTATATATGTAGATGATGATGCTCCTGCTGGAGGTAATGGAAGTAGTTGGGGTAGTGCATATAAGCATTTGCAGGATGCTCTCCAAGAACCTCCAGTAAGTGGTGATGAGATATGGGTAGGAGAAGGGACATACATGCCTGATGCAAACGATCTTGTTCCTGATGGGACAGGTGATAGGGAGGCTACTTTTCAGTTAATTAGTGGTGTGGCTCTGATGGGTGGTTATGCAGGGGTAGGTGAGGTAGATCCTAATAGTAGGGATTGGGAGTTGCATGAGACAGTGCTGAGTGGGGATTTGGAGGAGGATGATTTACCTGATTTTGTAAATTATGAGGAAAATGTCTATCACGTAGTAACAAGTAGTTCGGTGGGTGAATCAACCATTATTGATGGCTTTGTCATAACTTCTGGTTCTACATATTACCTTAATACAAATGTAAGTTTTGGCGGAGCGGGAATATACAGTTCATCAAGTTCCTGTCAGATTAAGAATTGCAAATTTACAAGAAACTTTGATTATCCTGAAGGACCAACTGGTACTAATACTGTAGGAGGAACTCTATATGGTGGAGGTGCTCCCACAATAACTAATTGCTTATTTCTCGATAATCGGACGAGAATCTATGGTACGGTCTTTATTGGCGCAGGTAAAATCAAAAACTGTATTTTTCAAAACAATTATTCATCTGCTAATGTATCAGGTATTTTCTTTCTTGGTGGAAACTCAGCGATCGAAAATTGTGTTTTTATAAGTGGTTCTCGTTCAGCCATTGGACTGTATAACAATACCGTTTGTAAAGTAAGCAATTGTGTAATAACAAATTATCAAAATCGATCTGGAATCCGTGTTTATACAGGAGATTTAACTCTTTCAAACACCATTATGGTGTCCAATAATGTTAATTTGCGTCTTGGATATCCTGCTTACCCTTCGGGGGCCATAGCAAATATTTCATATTGCAACATCCAAAGTGGAGAATCAAGTATTACCATTGAACCTGATGGGAATGGTACACTCAACTACCTCAACGGCAACATCGACACCGACCCCAACTTCATAGACCCTGCCAACAACGACTACCACCTACAATCTCAAGCAGGACATTACGACCCAACTACCCAAACATGGATCAAAGACAGCATTACAAGCCCCTGTATAGATGCAGGAGATCCAACTACTTCTATTGGGTGGGAACCCTACCCTAATGGAGGAGTAGTCAACATGGGAGCATACGGAGCTACTACTGAAGCAAGTAAATCTTATTTTGGAACTACTCCCTGTGAAACTCCAATAGTAGGAGATATAAATGGGGACTGTCGAGTTGGTATGATAGACTTTGGACTTATGTCATTGCATTGGTTAGAGGATAATAATTTGTAAATAATTATTTTGGGAAATATAAAAATGAATAAATTAATAATTAGTTTTATACTATTGATAGGAATTGGTAGTAATGTTTTTGCTGGAACTTACGGAGGAGGCAGTGGTGTAGAGGGAGATCCTTATCTAATCTCTGATGCAAATGATATGCAGGAGATAGGTGCAAACTCTGCTGACTGGGGAAGTCATTTTCTAATGACTAATGATATTGATTTGGGAAGGTTTACTGGGACAGAGTTTAACATAATAGGAAATAAACCTAATGCTTTTACAGGTGTGTTTGATGGTGGTGGGAATAGTATTTTGAATTTCAAATATGAAACTTCTGTCTCGGATAGTTTCATTGGAATTTTTGGTTACATTGATGATATTAATTCAGGGATTAAAAATTTAACTGTAATTGACCCTAATATTATTGCAGAGCATAGTTCAGTTGGTGTTATCATTGGCAAGTTATACAATGGAACTATTGATGGTTGCATTGTTAAAGGTGGAAGTGTTAGTGGAGGATCTGTTATTGGTGGTTTAGTTGGCTGTGGGGGAGGTTCGATTTTAAACTGCTATACCTCTGTGGATGTAATTGCCAACCCAAACTCAACACAGATTGGTGGATTAATAGGTGATGGTTCTGGTCCCATCACAAATTGCCATGCAGAAGGGCAAGTATATGGAGCTTATAATACTGGTGGTTTGGTAGGGATTTACACTGGAGATAACAAAATATTATACTGTTCTGCTACAGGTAATGTTAGTGGTAATAATTTTATTGGTGGACTCGTTGGAGATAATTCGGTTAATGGAGGAATATCTAATTCTTTTGCTTTAGGTAATGTTAATGGTAATTCACGAGTAGGTGGACTAGTTGGCCTAAACTACTCTTCCTCTATTATGAATTGTTATGCTACAGGTAGTGTTATTGGAAATGAGAAGGTGGGGGGATTGGTGGGTGATAATTGGTCTGGAATTTTCTTAAGCTATGCAAGAGGATCTGTAACTGGAAATGTTGGCGTTGGTGGGTTTGTTGGTGACAATATCAATGGCTCGTACAGTCATTGTTTCTGGGATCATGATATTAATCCGACACTTGAGGATATAGGAAATTTTGGGGAACATTCAAGTATAGTTAGCAAATCAACAGCAGACATGAAGAAACAATCTACTTTTACCATTTGGGATTTCACTGAAACTTGGAGTATTGAGGATAATCAGACCTATCCATTTTTAAAGTTATCCTATCCTGTAGGAGATTTGAACTATGACCACATAGTCAATATTTTAGATTTTTCTATTATGAGTCTTCACTGGTTGGAAGATAATAATATGTAAGTAATTATTTTGGGAAATTGAGAGATGAAGAAATTAATAATTAGTTTTATACTATTGATAGGAATAGCAGGAAATGTTCTTGGAGGAACTTATGCAGGAGGGAGTGGGATAGAGGGAGATCCTTACCTAATCTCTGATGCAAATGATATGCAGGAAATAGGTGCTAATGTAGGAGATTGGGGAAGTCATTTTTTGCTAACTAATGATATTGATTTGGGACAGTTTACTGGGACAGAGTTTAATATTATTGGGAATAATACTAATACTTTTACGGGGGTGTTTGATGGTGATGAGCATAGTATTAGCAATTTTGCCTATAGTTCGACTGGCACAAACTATATTGGGCTTTTCGGTTATGTTGATGATGTGAATGCAGAGATTAATGATTTGATTTTAAAAGACCCCAATTTAAATATAACGAATAGTGGTTATATCGGTGCTCTTGCTGGTGGGTTTATGAATGGAATAATTACGAACTGTGCTGTTGAGGGAGGCAGTATTTCGGGAGGTGGCAAAGTCGGTGGTCTAGTGGGGCACAATGATGATGCAACAATTTCGGAATGTCATGCAACGTGCGAAGTTTCAGGGGGCAGTGATATTGGTGGGTTGTTGGGACACACACGCGATTCAATAATATCAAATTGCTATGCAAGTGGCGATGTTTCGGGATATACTTACACTGGAGGGCTTGCAGGACACCATGAATATATAGACTGGACACCGCCTACAACGTCGATAATTTCAAACTGTTACGCAAATGGTAGTGTTTCGGGGTCAGGAGGGAGTTTCATTGGTGGTTTGGTGGGACGCATTTACCGTGCATACGTGTTGAATTGCTATGCAACTGGAACTGTTAGCGCAAGTGTAGACTCCACAGGAGGACTCGCTGGGACACAATATGCAGGTGCGGTGTGGAATTCCTACTGGGATATACAGACCAGCGGATTGGTTGATGGGATAGGGACCGATGGAGGATTTGCCACAATTGAAGCCTATGTATAAACGGCGGAGTAAAATTGTACCACCTGGCGGAGCAAAAACGTACCACCAACTCACTATATAGCCGAGACCGCCTCGGCTGTCAATACTCAATCCTTACCAGCTCTTTTCTTCTGTCTG
>SDBV01012824.1_pt1 | contig 10702 bp, 15 predicted proteins | sample 2277081 | NCBI WGS metagenome assembly SDBV01 (sample SAMN10402039, study PRJNA504765) | marine sediment metagenome | isolation source: marine sediment core GS10_PC15, 223 cmbsf | place: Arctic Ocean: Southern Knipovich Ridge | collected 2010
ATTAAAATTAATCCTCCTATTCTTTCTGCCCCTTCTACATCACCTGTAGCAAAACATTCCGACATTGTTCCTTCAAAATCCCCCACTAAACCACCGAGAGTAACTGTATTCGCAGCAGTTCCTTTTACATCACCAGTAGCAAAACATCTTATTAGTTCCATGTTTCCAAAACTGACTTCCTGAGTTAATCCCGCAAAACCACCACACTGTTGCGCCCTGCCTGCCCTAAGCAAATTGCCTGTCGCATAACAACCCTCAGCCCTTTGAGAAACACTTCTTAACATACTACCAACAAAACCCCCACATGCTGTATCAGGTTCATCAATATCGCCAGTGGCAAAACAACTTGTAAAATCACAACTTGTAGCTTTCCCAATAAAACCTCCTGTAGTATTACTAAATACGCCATTTAAGTCAACACTTGACCAACAACTGGCAAAATTACAAAACTCACCTGTTCCTGCGATTCCTCCGCACTGATTAGTCCCAGTAATAACTCCAGTTGAATTACAATTTGTAAAATCTGTTTTTTCTGCTATACCTACAATTCCTGCGGCAAAAAAACTTGTCGAACCCGAATAATCTGTTACTTTTACGTTCTTTATAACAACTTCCGTACCAATTCCCCCTTTTGTTCGACCAAAAATACCTCCTAAAACGGTTGAAGTTAGATTCGATATTGTAAAGAAGTTGCCATCAAAAGAACCCTTAAATTCAAGACCATTGACTTGGCCGGGCGGAGTATATGAAAACCCATCCATATCAATATCATTTATCAACTCATAGTCATCAGTAAGGTCGTTTTGCATGTCCTGTAATTCCTGTGGTGTGCTGATTTGAGTCTTCGCAGGATTAGGTACTATAGGCGTAGCGTCAAAATAACAGCCCTGCCCATCACTAAGAGCAATCAACTCCGTCCCCGGCCTCTTGTCAGCATTGCCGAAAGTATCAGGTATCATATTCTGTAATATCCTACAACCGCCAGTGTATTTGGCGATGTCCTTGCGCGCATCGACTTCCGGCGTCACCTCACCGCTATTAAATTGTATTACACCTATATTGGTCATAAATTAATCACCACAAGACTTGGAGTCGGTGCGTCTTCGTTATAAATGTTCTGTACTGTAGTCTGGTTTATATTTATTGTCCCTATATCTATTTCACTTGTCCCATCCCACTGAATCTCACCTTGTGCTACGGCACGGTCAGCGTCAGCGTCTATACTGCCGCCAGTCTGGTGCATTACCTGGACTCTGTATGGCTGCAAGGCAGAGTCGGTTATCGCAGCAGGAAAATCAGCAGAGTAATAATCACTGTCAACAATATTCGCTAAAACTACATCATACTTGTCAATATCTGCGTCCGTATAGGTATCGAACTGACTATCGGTATTGTTCCATACCTTATCGTCAGATTTGCGCCATATAAGGGCATATAAAGTTTCGCCCTCGTCGAAAGAATGCCAAATTTCGTTAGCCAAGAGTCTTCTTCTTTCCTGTTGGTGTCGGTTTCAATGAACCTGTTAGGAACGTCTGTTCAAAACCAGACCGACCCGCCTTTTCCTGTAATGCAAATTCCTCAGCCTCTTCCTGAACCACTGGAACAGGAGGTGGAGGTGGAACCGGAGGTGGTTGTACTGCTTTCGACGTACCGCCTAATAGACCGCCCATAATTTATCCTTTCTATAAAAATCGCTCGCTGCCGTGAACTCCAAGACGGCCTCTGAATCTTGCATTATTCCAGTTAGAATCACCTGCGTTATTCCCTTCATCGCTACCAACGGCCCTTGTTTGTTTACGAAGCTCTTTTAATTCTTTCCTTAATTCATTACGCAGGCGAATAGCAGCCGAACCCATACCGACAAGAGGACCAAGCAACTTAAAAGCAAGTGTACAAATAAGAAATTCTGTAAACAAAGAATCCCATTCGGTCGTAGTAGTTATTGTGTCAACATATACAATGTCAACTTCTACGAGGTCTGTTAATATCGTATTTGTTTCAAGGGTCCAGTGGTGAGTATCTCCGTGGTGGTGATGACCAGAATTAACTTGTACTAATCTCAGAGAGTTCGCGGGTATATCGTAATTAAAACCAAAAACATTCACAGGTTTAGTCGTACTTAATACCCACTTATCCGCCGCTAAATCAGTAGCAAAAACATCTGACGTATGAGCTTCGAGAGCTTTATAGAGCAAGGCATTAGTAGTTACAAGGTCGTTAAGTGCATATTCTGTAGCAGTTACCCACGTATCGACAGATGATACTAAAACCCACTTAACCGCTGCCAGGTCTGTTGCGAATACATCCGATGTATGGGCCTCAGCGGCCTTGTAAAGAAGCGAACTCTGCCAAACATATTGGTCAGTAGAATACATCGTATCTGTCAGCCATGCGCTTACAAGTCTTAATCTTGTCTTGGCAAAAGGCCACTCGAAAGTCCTTAACAAAGAATCTCTGGTCTGGTCAAAGTGAAGCAAACACTGAAGGCTCTGCAAACTGGACGTATCGCCGAAGTCAAACCGTTTTGCACCGATTTTGCCTAAAGACTGATTACATAAATCAACTTCTTCTGTCGTGAGCGCCATTATGTCCCCTTCACTTTGACCTGAAACTCCAATTCAGCATGATCGTCAGCGTTCACCAACCATGCAAGACTCGTGGCTTGTTTCTGAGTTAATTTAAGAGTGTGAATGAAAAGAGTATCTCCATTCGTTCTTGTCTTGAACTCAATACCATCCGCTTTTGTATGGAAGATTACTTCCTCTTCGACTTCTGCCATGATAACTCCTACGGTTTTACTTTATTGATTTTATACCCGATAGTAATATGTATCTGTTTGTCAGATTCGGTTTGGATATTTACTGCACCATCAATCCTGATAGGACTCTCGTATTCTCGATGGTAATTGTTCGTCCGAGGTTTAACCTGCCCTATCTTCAAGGTGGTACCGTCAAACACTTTGAACCACGTATCATTATCGTTAATTTCAACAGATATACTCTTAATTAAATACTCGTGTCCGGTTATATCCGCCAATAACTCTGTACTGGACTGAACATCGGTACTAAAAGCATCGATGATTAACCATCGGCCCCTTGTCGTAACTGCATTTACTGTGAACGCTGCCATAATTAAATTCCTTTAATTGTGTCCAAATATTTTAACATAATTTTCATCGTATAATTTCTTATCTGTTGGCCGGGGCTTATCGCCCTTGCCCGCACCAGCCTTAGCGTTTCTCTTTAAGACCTCTTCCTTGACGTTGCTTTCGCTTTCAAAACACGAAACTATCTCACCTCCTGATTGTGCTCTTTTTAAGATTTCCAAAACTTTAATCTCTTTAACCAGTACCACTTCGGCATAAACTTCTTTCCGCATCCCCGACACAATCGAAACCGCACACCGTCCTCCCCCACACGAGGGAAGACCATGTACGATTTGCATTTAGGACATTGAGGATTAGGACTAACTAATCCTGTCATAGCTGTCGGTATCATTTCTTGTCTTTCTCTGCCGCTTTTCGGCGGGCAGCCTCTTTGGGCGAAACCCTTTGTCCTGTTTTCGGGTCAATCTTCATAATTTGTTCCTTAAAAAGACAGGGACGCCGAAACGTCCCCATCGGTTAAATTGAACACATCAAGTAAATAATCGGACCGGCAATACCAGTACCTTGATTCAGGATGTATCCTGCATGTTGACTTTCGCTGGTAGCCTGACTCGAAACGGCTTCCGCAATCGTTCCGTTATTCCACCAGTAAACAGACCTCTCGTTAGCTGCGGGATCGTCAAGAGAGGTGTTACCCGGGCTAATAATGCACGGACCCCAAGTCTGTGCCCAGATATTCTCACCGGACGAAGCTGTTCTCGTAGCGGCACCCATCCAGGCATTAAACTCAGCAGACGCTTCTGATACCAGTCGATAGGGATTCTCAAAGACTTCGACCGAATCAGAGATAGTCATTTCAGCAGACAGTGGAAATTCGAGGTAAATCCGTGTAGTTGTACCTACTGTGGCGTCATTGCCGATAATCTGTCTCTGTGTTGAGTTATCGATAGTAGCCTTGTAAAGCTCAATAAACGCACCGGCTAACTGGTCTTCTGTAATACCAGTGTCCGTTATCAACATCTCAGTAGCACCGACAGAAGCGGCCACAGATGTAGTAAAGCCTGTTACCGCCGCAAGTGTACTCTGGACGCCATGATAAGATACACTACCACCTGTGGTAAGTCCCATATACTTAAATACACGACCATCCCAGGTGATATAGCGAGTGCCGTAAACATATCGCTGAGTTGTTTCTCCAGCGGCGTTTGGCCCAAACTCATGTGTCGAGAGAGCAAAATCCCTCGGTTCGCCTCCACCAGAAAGAGGCCCTGAATTAAATTGAAATTTCTTACTCATAATAGGCTCCTTTCTAAGCTATTTGATTGAGGCTTTCATGGACTTTTTCGCCTTCCATTCTGACAGAGCCTAAATCCATCTTAGAGAAGAGTACCCAGGCAAAATCAAGCCTTTCAGCCTCTTCTATACGAGTGGAAATATCTCCAATGGAAGCCAGGATTAAACCATCCTGTGCCCATGCGATTGTACGACGTGTCGTCCCGTCTGTATCATCTACAGGGAGACGGTTAGTCCAGAAGAAATCGAATCCGGCAAATGTTTCCATCTTGCCTTGCTGCAAAGCCTTAACAGTATTAAAGTCAATACTGCCAACCTCTGTAAGATTCAGCAAATCTTCGATTTCTTTTGGTGAAACAGCCCAATACTTACGAATATCAGGGTCAACATCTTCTTCGTTGAATAGTCTCATCATAATCAAGAGCTTTTCAAGCGTAATGTCAGTCTCAACTTGAGGTGTTGCAAGTGTACCTAATGTAGTAATTGTACCATCGCCGTTGAGAGACCGTGAATCGTCTTTAAAGGCTATTGAACTTCCGCCGGCCTTGCCGATAGAAGCTGAACCTAAAGCTGCTTCAATTATCAGGTCATCTTTTTGTCTCCCGAGCGATCTGACCTGGTTCATCGCTACGGGATTACGTGGGTCTGGCAACATTCTGTCAAGGTCTTCCTTATCCAGAGCCTTCTTGTTCGTCCAGGGACGCGGTACAACCCGTCTCCTGCCGAATATGGCTTCGGAAAGTGGAGTCCCCTGATGCCTGCCAGTCTTTTCTGCTGTATCATCGTCTTCGGCTAAGGTATCAAAATAAGCAAGTTCCGCGGAAGCAACATTTTCGTTCCTTACGCGAGATGCAAACTTCGAACCCATTTGCTGAGACAAGATAAGCAAAACAGAAGCGAACTTCTGTGCTGTTACCTGGTCTATAGTTACAGGCATAATAATCTCCTTTAACACATTGTCATTACTCGACAAAGCTACCGTCAACGGAGACGACTATGCCTTCATTTCACACCTGATAGGTGGTCGTTTGGGTGCGACGACCTCTGGATGCCTTGGCACTACCCAGGATTTGCTATTTTATATAATCTGGTCCTTTCTTTTTCAAGTCTTTGGTATTCAACTACATTTGTGTCTTTCAAAAGTTGTCCTTTGTCATCCGGCATTAAGAAACCAGGCGTTGTTTCAATTTTCTTGGCCTCGGTCAATGCTTCACTTGGGGCCATTCCACTGGGTCCATCAGAGTCAGTAATAATCCTGTGTTCCTGAAACTTTTTACTTATAGTTCCTAAGAGTTTTCCCACAATCGGACTATTGCCTATCACCTCACATAAAGCCTTCTGCTCTTCATCGCTGTCGGTATTTTCAGATATTAAACGATTGGCTCTCTGTTGCATTATCGGCCAGTCATCCTTATATGTTTCCTTGTAGAAATTTTCCATATCAAGAGTTGCCTTGGCCTTGGCTGTTTGCAAAGTCTCTAATTCACCTCTTTTAACTTTTTCTTGCAACGCCCACAACCTGTCAACTTGTTTCTGATTAAGACCCAGTTCAAAAAAGGCATCTCTTGCTTCTGCAACAACATTCTCATTGTAACCTTCTGCTAAATCTTCTGGAATTTCCATCTTGAACAAATCTTTGGTGTCCGGTCTGCCAAGTTCTCTGTGGAAGTTATCCCATTCAGTAGGCGGGGATGCTTCGCCGGGGACAATGACACCTTTTTTACCTATCATCCCTTGAAGGCTGCCTAACATTTTCAAACTACCACCGACATCACTAAAAGTATCGAAAACTTTATCCGCTCTCATCTCTTCCGGGATGTAATGTTCTTTCCATCCTGATTGAAACTCGCCTTTGTCATTTATAAAAGTTTGCGCTATCTGTTGGTCAGACGATACTTCCGCTACCTGAGTTCCAGACGCTTCTTCTGTCATAAGATTTTCCTTTCACTAATTACTTTTTCTTGTTTTGGTTCTGTTTTACGTTTCAACATATAACGAATATGTCTTATAACTGAATTTGCACCTAAGTTAAAATCTGTTTTCCTGCCACTGTTCACATCGTATATATCACGATTCTCCAAGCAAAACTCCGATAAATCCGCAAGGACCAACTTTGCTTTTGCATCAGTAATCGCAAAGACATCCTTGTAAGCTGCTATTTTTGCTTGAAGTTCGTCAGCCATGTTATCTCCTAATACTGCATTCCTTGATTCTTGCTTCGTGGTCAATCAACATCTCTTCTATATTCGATAACCTTTTTTCTATAGTTATCTTTTCCTCTTGCTTCCAACCCAACTCTTTCAACCTCGCCACTTTGTCAGGGTCTTGGTTCACTTTAATCTGTCCTGCTTTCGGGCCTGCTTTTGCTACTAATTCGTCAATCAATTCATTTAATTCGTCCATGTTATTTCTCCTAAGTTCCAATTAAAGCCTCGGCAGGACTTCCTGCTTCCGGCGCTTTTGTACTTCCTGGATATGCTTGACCTGCGACCTGTGCAGCTTCCATCAATCTCTTTGCCTCTAACACCTCCCGTCTTATTTCTCTGGCTTCCTGTATCTCTTCCGGTGTTGAAAGATGATCTGTTTTTAGTCCGAACGTATGCGCAATATCCGGCAATGCTCTGTCCATATTCAAGGTATCTTTTGCTCCCGGGAATACCTGGTTAAGTTCAACTACTAAAGAAGCGAACTGCTGGAACGCTACAGATTGCTGGTCTCTTAGTGCTAAAGCAAATATACTAAGGTATTCAATACCAAAGTTCTGTCCTACAAGTTCAGGTGGCGGTTGCGGTATAATACCGTTTCTGATTAAAAGTAATACGCTTCTATCAATAACAGGAGTAAATAATTCACTTTGTAAGCGATAGAGTGGGCTGGCAAGTTTCTTTACCGTTTGAGTTATTCTTTCTCTTATTTCAAGAGTAGTTCGTCTATCACCTTTTAAGTTCTCCAACGGGGCAAACACATCGACGAAAAATATCCTGTGAACTATCGCCTGGACAAATTCCAGTATATCCTTCGAGATTGGGAAACTTCCTCTTACTCCCTGGTCAAGAGCTTTTATCGCATCTATCTGTGTTACAATATTGTTAGCGCCTGGTCTTACATCGACTCTACCCTCGACTGCGCCAGCAAGGGACTGTCTTGGAGGATTGTTCCACTTATTGCCACACTCAACTAAATCGGCGTGCATCTGTTGAAGTTCTTTCGTTATCGACAGGGCCACGGTTCCCTGACCTCTGCCCCAGACTTCGTTAGATGACTTTTTCCATCTCGCCACTGCACTCGGCATTTCCCTGAAACCACCCTCTTCAACTGTATGTAGTTCTTTTACATTTACAAATATCGACTCTATCGGCATATTTAAGTTATCTGTGAAATTCCTGTTTCGTTCTCCTCTTGGTCCGATGCGATGGATAAAATCATATTTCTCTGATTCTCTTTCAGGATTCTTGGAATCTTCGATAACTTTCACACCTGCATTGTCTCCGAATTGCTGAACAGCCTGCCTCGCAGTAAGGAGAAATTTCATTATGACCGTATCAATTAATCCGGCGCTGTTTTCTTTAATAGTGTAGAAAGATACATCCCAATCCTTAAAGTTAAGACCGAATTTCCATTCAGAGAATAAATTCCCAGTTCCAAATCCTATCAGAGACGAAAGTGTTTCATTTAACTGCAACATAAAGTTAGAAGCAAAAAGTTCTTCATGTGCAATCTCAGAGGCAAGAGCGAGGTATCGTTTAATATTGTCTCTGACAGCGAGTTGTTTATTCTTTACGGTAAGACCGAATGCAAGTTCTCCAGGTGGAAAAAAGGCAGCAGACAGACCGGAGGCCATATCCTGCAAGTCAAGCATAGCAGTAGGGTCGAAAATCTGCTGTGACTTATCTTCACCCGGTGTGCGGACACCGATTATCTGGTTCTCACGAGGGAGCATATGGTCGGCGACTTCCTGATATAGATTACGGAAATTGGACGCTTTCTGTTCTTCACGTTCCTGTTCTTTGATTATTTCTTTTGCTCTGTCATCAGCCATTTTTTAGCACCATTTTACCATCTTGAAATATATATGTTTTACCAGAACCAATTCTGGGCTTTGCAATCATTCTTCCATCTTCGGATTTAATTGACTTTCCGTTAATATCACAAGAACCTCGTCTGTGAGCGTCAACAATCATATTTTCAATAAGTTCTTCGTTTTTCATATTCGTTTATAATTACTTATTACTGTTTCCTGGTTTGGTTTAATACCGCCTGTGCGGATAATACGATTCTTCGAAGCGGCCAAAAGGAAGTAGTTCATCGCATTTCTGTAATGTTCGTTCGTGCCTGTATATCTGTATTCTCTGGCGCCAGTTTTCTGTTGAGTCTCAAGAAGTTTATAGGCATTACACATTTGCTTAACAAACTCTTTTATTTCATCACATATTCGAGGTATCGACAACATACCCGGTGTAATTGTTATTCTGTGGCTTTCATCAAACAACGCTGTCCTGTAATCTTTGACTATTCCTGTTTTAATATCCCACTTCCGAAGGAAGGCGGGGTTATTGGAGTATTCACATAAAAATATATTAAATCTTGGATTAGAGCTTTGAAATTCTTTCGCTTTATCCTGGTAAGGTCTTATGTCAATTACTGTGCTTTGAACATTGAATTTTCTTGCAAGGTCGTGAATATCGTTCCATTCACTTAATCGAGCAACTTTCAATATTTTAAATTGGTTGTTCCCGCTTCGCGTTCCTATAACGATATGCTTTACTATTCCCACATCGACTCCCATCGCACAAGGGCCTTCGTGAGAAGAATACATACCATCGTTATTACAACAATCATAAACCTGAGACATTACCAATCTGTCTTCTTCGGCAATATAAGGAAGTCCAAGTCTTAGTCTGTAAACATCTGCGATGTTATCCTCTGGCGGGTTCCTGAAATCATGCAGAATTTCCAGCGGGTCATTGAAAACCGAAGTCAACTGACTCCAGTGATAACCGTGCATGAAGTCTGAGTTTTCTTTAGCCTGCGGAACCCATTCGCTTGTAGCGTGGTTAGGTCTATCTTCCCAGCTTATCGGAAGTTCTCGACCACACTTCTTGCAAGCTATATATCCCGTACCATCAGCCCGAACACCCACAGCTCTTTCAGGGTCTTCGGCGAAAAAGAGTTCTGCACAAGTGTATTCTCCACATGCACGGCATTTTCTGAACCAATACCTCTGGTCGGAAAGTTCGAACATCTTATCTATACCCTCTCCCGGAACCAGTGGATTAGAGAGGTAAACCTCTTCTTTAATCTTGGAATGACCCAATCTACCCCTGGCCTTAGCTATGACCTCCATAGCCTCGTCCATTTTATCCAGTTCGTCAAACTTAATTGCATCGACAGGGATAGAACTCATCTTGGCCGATTCAGAGACATCATGCAGTATCTGGCTTAACCTTGCACCTCTTAGATACAAGAAAGCATTGTGGACTTTCTTCAGAGAAGCTGTATCAGTACCCTTGCCGCCCGGCTTGACGTATTTACCAATGGCAGTCCTGTTGGCAAGGATAAGAGGATTGAACCGAGACTTGGCAAATTCCTGAACAGTATCAGCGTCAGGGAACATATACAAGTCACCTGCGGGATGATGCTTGTGAATCATCGCCCAAAGAGTCCTTAGAACCTCTATCTCCGTCCAACCGCCCTGTGTGCCTTTTCTGTAACACCTGCGCCGGACCATAGACCGCATAGGCTCTAACTGGTACTCGTGATCCTTGAACGAGAATGTACATACCTGCAACCGGATTCTCATAAGTTGAACCCAGTATGCACAATCTTCACTCGCTATTTGGTTAGGAGTCAGGTCCACTTGTGTCCTTTATTAACTTACATAAGCCTAATATATTCTGAGTAATCTTCTTTTCTTTATCAAATCTCTCGACCTGTTTCTTCAAAAACTCAATCTCAGCCTGAGAAAACTTGATAGTCTTTTTCTTTTCATTCTTAGTGTCCCAACTAACACCACCAGCAGGATTCTGTTTAACGCCAAGAGCCTCTAACTCCTTGACACTGGTCTCAGTCTTGAGACGAATCTCCTTAATCATCACCGCTTCAAGGAAGCCGGTCTGGGCTGGGAAAAGAGACTGCAAGTGAATACGGTCGCCAGTACTTAAACTTATTGAAATTAATCCGTTATCTTTCTTAGTCATTCTTTCTCCTAATTCATACTGTACCAGTCAGTCCATGCCGTAACCTCGAAACTCCAATACCAGTAGTTAATTGTCATGCCGCGTGCTCCCTAAGACATTGGTGTCC